>Ga0272440_1002730_pt1 | contig 13578 bp, 6 predicted proteins | sample SSMMMBAug17_FD_192440 | JGI IMG/M metagenome (GOLD analysis project Ga0272440, IMG submission 192440) | Marine sediment archaeal communities from Little Sippewissett salt marsh, Falmouth, MA, United States - SSM-MMB-Aug17 | ecosystem: Environmental > Aquatic > Marine > Wetlands > Sediment ...
TAACGATGAAATAACCGGCAGTTGAAAGTGGTGTGGAGCGAAGCGGAAAACCGCTTTCAACTGTCCGGTTGATTGACGGGTTATCATATCCGTGAATATGTTTCACTTCAAGATAAGACATGAGCTAACGGACATAATTTGCCTGTTGTTTTCATTTCAAATAAATATTACTGGCCATCTCCAAAAATGACTACTGGAGCCCAGTAAAAGGGATGTTTGTAATTTTTGCTCCGAATCAACTTGATTTTGATTTCACGTAGGGCTTCAGCCAAACTTTTCCCATTTTTAATATTCTGAAAAAGGCCGACATTAATATTCTTTGCGGATTGGGATTCTACTGACCAGAGGGTGACCGTGACAGCAGATGTTCCTGCATACATGAAGGCACGACTGAGTCCCATAATTCCTTCTCCTTTGATTTCCTTGCCTAGCCCCGTATTACAAGCCGACAGTGTCACTAGATTGGCATTCAATTTAATGCCAAAAACATCCCCCATTGTCAGATAGCCTTCTTTTTCAGGATTAGACAGAACGAGGGCGGGTTGAGTTATCCTGTTAACCTCATTTGGTAGAATGCCGTGGCAGGCAAAGACAATATAGCGATAATCATCAAGTTTTTCAGTGATGTTAAGTTTAAATATATTGCTGCGTGTTGCAGCCTTTTTTAACCAGAGCGGCTTACTCTCATCTGGTGCATTAAGAATATTTTTAATTGCCCTTACTTCATCTTCGGTCTCAGGAAGTTCTGCAAATTGTCCTCCAAGAAAGGATTGAAAGGATCGGGTTCTCAATTCTAGAAATGTATTGTTTTTTGTTTTTAAGGATTGCTTTTCATAAACAGGATTTGCAAAAGCAAGAAGAGGGTATGTGGGAATTTCTTTTTTACGAGCCTGAGAATCACGAAGGATTTTCAGTAGAGATACTGAAGAAAGATAGGCAATTGGATGATTTTCTATCAAATACTGCGCTTTTTCTGTTTTAAGTGATTCAAAAGGTAACAAGTAAAGTGGACCGGTAGGAATAATGTAAAGCATTTCGGCATCGCTAAAGGTTTTACGTATCCCATCGGGTACGAGCAAGGTGTATAGATCAGGGATTTCGCCGTCTTTTTCCAAATTATCTTTCAAAGAAATCACCCGCCCTCGCAAGTTGCTTGAGAGACTTATGACCTTGTTTCTGTAGCGTTCAACTTTTTTAGTAAGTACATCAATACCACTTTTAATGGTAGTAAGTGAGAAATGATTTTTACTAATAGTCCATAAACAGGTTTGTTTTTTCATAACAGCGTAAACAAGCATAACTTCACCTGGCTGAAGTACACTTTCTTGGAATTCAATAGCTGAGATCGGTTTTGGATACTTCAGAGCATAATAATCCGGATATTTTAGTTTGATTTCTTCCTGAATTTTTTTTAAAGCTATATTAATTTCACGAACCCTTTTTTTGTTGTTCGTATTAAGATCCATATTATTTATCTCTTTCTCAAGATTATTTTCTTTATTTCTAATATCCTCAGGAAGTCCAGCAAATCTCCTTGCTCCACTTTTACCCATTTCCTCTAAAAAAATCCGACCTTGTCTGAGTTCAAATATCTCCAATGCCTTACGGTCATATCCTTTATTAGGATACTTCTCATTCATTTTTTTTAGGATTAGTATTGCTTCATCATATACACGTTGTTTCTCAATTATAAAAGAAGATTTGAGTTCCTTTCTATCAATATGAATCCGTTTATTTTCACTTATATCTATGGCTTTCTGATAATATTCAAGAGCTTGAATAAATTTCTCCTGGTTATTGTAATAGTCGCCAAGAAAAGAATATGCGACTATCATTGCTTTATAATCATTTACAGCTTCGCTACCTCGCAAAAACAGATCCTGACATGTGAATAGGACATCATCTTCAGATTTATCATACTCAATCATCGCTTCACAAAGTACTCCAGGATCACCACTTGAATTTAAGGTATCCCATCCCAGATCATATTCTCCAGACTTTAAAAGCATTAATCCCAAATGATTCAAAATGAGCTTTTTCAATAATGAATGATCTTGACCTGTAAATCTTTTCCCAAATTTTTGAGATGATGTTCTTGTAATAATAGTGGCCCCTCCACCGGTACTTTTTTGTAATGCGCTGTCAACGGTCTCTATAGCCTTATTATAGTTACGCCGAGCAGATAAAACATCATTTTGTTGCTCATAATACTTTGCAATTTCAAACAGCGTTTTGGCTTCATATAATTTTTTTTCTATTAGATTTGAACTTGAAAGCGTTATTAAAGCTTGGTTTAAATAATCAATAGCGTCACCATGTATTAATTCATTTTTTAATCTTCCGATTTCATGTAACAAAACGCCTCGAACCGGTTCCCGATAATAGTTATCTTTCAATGAGTTAAGCGTCATTTTTGCTATGGAGAGTGCAATGTTATTTGAAAATAAATTTGTGTAATATCTTATTTTATCTTTCCAAAGATCAAAAACACAAGTTTTACAATTAATTGATATGTATTGCTCTTCACAATCAATAAAGAAAGAATTTGCTTTTTCAAAATCACCTTGATAAAGATGAATCCTTGCTTGTTTCAATTGAACATCAAGAACATTTTTTAATAAACCGAATTGAAAGTATATCTCTTTAGCTTTCTCATAATATTCCATAGCCCAATTATATCTTAATGCTTCTTTTTGAATACCGGCTAAATATTCGACTAGTTTGGCATAATAAATTTTTTTTAATTCACTTTTTTTAAATTGTAGAGTTTTATTTAAATTCAATACAAAATAATCACCTCCAAATAATCGCTGATATGTCTCTGACAAATCTTGTATTATTTCAATATGTTTATTGTTTGGTTGATTAAAAACAACATCAGCAACATCGTTTTCAATGGCATGAATTGAAGTATTTCCGGTTTTTTCAGGAAAATTGTAGAGGTTTTCAGGATCAATTTCATCATGAAGTATCACCTCTGTGAGGTCTTTATTCAAGCTAACTAATTTTTCAAAGGTTTTCATTGCATTATCAGAGTTTAAAAATGAAACAACATGAAGATAAAATGTCCTGTCGACTATATGACCGTTTAGTGGATCAAAAAGCTCCTCCTTTTTTATTATGTCATATGGATTTGTTTGATTGTATTTAGCGATAATTTTTATTATATCATATTCTGATTTTCTACCTAAAAACTTTGAAGCATATAGTAATCGGATATTTCTATATATGAAGGTTTTGATGAAAAGCGGATACTTTTTACAAATTGTATTTAATAAAACATCATCCGAATTTTTTGACAAATATTCAATTATCGTTTCTGTCATGCGGTTTATTGCATCCAAAAGGGTTTTCTCACTTTGACTATCTTTGATTTTTCTTGATATTATCAAGGCCTTTTGGTAATGATTATATGCTTTTTCAAATTGTTTTTGCCTTTCTGTGTGAAAAGCTAAGTTGATAAGGATTCCTAATTCAAGATTTTTATCGTTTAACTCGCGAGCTCCCTCCAGAGCTTTTGCAAAATACTCCTCAGCTTTGTTAATATTGCCTAACATAGAATGAATCCCACTCAAATCACGTAAATAGCTAATTTCAGTATTTTTATCTCCAATTTCTTTACTATTCTCCAGTGCTAATTCGCAATATGGGAGCGCGTCTCTAAATTGACCTAATTGCATGTAAATCTTAGTTATATTGAAAAGATTTCCATCCATATTTTGCTTCGCACTGACTTCTCTATTTATTTCTAGGGCCTTTTTATAATAGTTTAACGATTGTTCGTATTCCTTTAGCTCATTATAGATACCAGCTATATTGTTAAGAGCTACGGCTTCACTCCTCTTATTTCCAATTTTCCTTTGTACTTTTAATGCCTGATGGAATAAAGAAAGAGCCTTTTCATAATGACGCATTTTAAAATTTATAGTTCCAATGTTTGAAAAAAAATCACCAGTCTCATTTTCGTGGTTTGTTTCTAAAGCTCGTTCAAGGCCAGTCTGCCATTTTTTCATTGCGAGTCTGTAATTGTATATTTTGTATGCATTTATTCCTTCCTCAAGCAGATTACTCAATTCTAACTCTATGCTTATATTTGAAATTATGATACCAATTTTTCCCCCTTTTAACTTCACTGTATTTAACTTATCAGCCCTAATATAGTTTAATGTAACTTGAGAGTCAGAAGGAATTGAATTAGTTAAATGGACAAGATTATTAACTGTATTTATTGGTTGCCCTGAATAGTGTGTGATAATATCTCCTTTCAAAAATCCAGCAGCACTGCCCTGGGAATTTTCTCTCACTTCCATCACTAAAATGCCTTCGGCTCCATCAAAAAGGTCTATGCGTGATTCTTTTAGTTTTAAAGCATAATGAATAAGTTCCGCTTTGCTGAGCGAGGTTATTGTTGGAGTAATTTGGGTTTGCAAGTATTTTTTCAAAATACTTTTATCTGTATTTAGATTGTTGACCAGTCTAACTTTGGATGAATTAATTAATTCAAATGTTTCAAAATGTTTTTCAGGATAAGCATCTTTTAAGTATTTGTATATTAAATAACGTGCGTCATTATTCTCATCTCCAGGCCTCATTTCTTCAAATAATTTCATTGATACAAAAATATCCAAAAATCGAAAATCCTCTTGATCAACATGCTTTAAATAATTTCGCAATTCTAACTTTTTATCTTCATAAATAAGCTCAATAATTGTGTTGAAGAAATGTTGCATATCTATTTCTGCTTCGGAAGCGATCGGAAGTGCAAAGTTTATGAAAAAAAATATGCTGATAAGGAATATAATTATTCTCATTTAAATCTCCTGATAACGTTGAGATCAGCGTGCCGGGGGCTGTAGCGAATCGTAAGCCCTCAGCACGCGCTGCACCGATGGGTTATTTGCTATATGTAAGCGAGTATATGTTGCTTTTAGCATCGTGTCAACTTCTACTTTTAAAACGGCCTTTTTAGCCCCGAAAAAGGGGTTTTAATGCAAATATGGCCATTTTTTGTAATCAATATTCTATAAATTAAGAATATTAGCTTGGTCAGATCCAAATTCCCAATTCAACCATTCAGACCCCAATTCAACCATTTTTATTGGAGTAGGAGAGAATTCCCTGTTCTGATAGAAGTGTAATCCGGATATAATACAATGCTACATCGTTCATATACAGGTATTCGGCTATGTGCCTAACCAGAGAAACAATTTCAATCATGAAGGTTAATGAGAAGTATCGACAGTAAAAGAATACTGCATCGTCCCCCACCCTTCAACACGCATATTTACAGTCGACCCCCGCTTTCCATGCACGGCATTCGTCAACAACCATTCCAGGGGATTCGTCGGTTTCCTTTTTTCAAATCCACTCTGATATAAAAGCGCAATATTAATCGGTCTTTCCGTGACAATCAGCTTTATCAATTCCACCCCGGGTTCATCCAGTGAAAGCGCCGTGAAACTCATGAAATCTCTTTCCTCTCCAGGTTGTACTTCAGCGTCTTCTCTTCGATCGTAGATAGTTGGAAAGATCGGTTTGATCTCTCCGTTGGCCATGGCGTTTATAATGTATGCGTAAAAAGTCCGTTCGGAATTATTTTTCAAAAGAAAAGTCAGAAGAGTATTCAACTCAAGTCGTTTATTTCTCCCTTGGCTTTCCATCTCTTCACAATTGTAAATGCCCTGTTTTTTAAAAAAAGTTTTATCATCGGGTAAAACCAGGCAATCATTGCTGACCTTATCACAAGACGCAACAGGTTTCCAAACTGTTGTTTTGAGATCAAATCTAGGGACTCGGGGTGACGAAAATTTTTTAATTTCATGTATTCTTGCAATTTTTTTCAGGTTTCTTTTTAAAATCCTCAATCCTTCACCATAGTTCTTTAAAGGAATACGAAGATTTTCATGCAAAAGGGCCTCAATGTCTGTCAGAATCCAAACCTCCGGGGGATGTCCCGGAAAAGACTGCGGCAGAGTGTCTTCCGGTTTTTTTTTGATGTATTTCTTGTTCTTTTTTTTAGGACGTAAAACATAGAGTACAAACATACAACCATCCTGGCTGTTTGTGACTTCATATTCCGGCAGCGCGTCGGATATAAAAATTGAGCGGATCATTTTGATCGATTTTCTGTCTTCACCTTCTGGTTCATCAGCGTTGATAAAAACGCGCAAGGGTTTCATTTCATATGCATGCTCTTCTTCAACAACGAGGTCCCCCATTTTTATGGAGCCGTCTATTTTACCGATACTGTAAAAAGGATTCACTTCCGTGATACTTATGGATGGTAATATATCCGTATCTGTCTCAGCAGGATTGAACAAGCGAAACATGGAACCGGTTGTCACATTGGATAGAAAACCGGCTTCGATTTGTGCATTTTTACCGTCATCAAAAACCCTGCTGACGGTTACCCTGACACGAGGTGATTCATCACTTGACGATATACAACGTTTCTGATTTGCTTCTCCGAAGACCGTCAAATTTCCCATTCCCTGAAGCTGCGGCTGCTGAGATGGCCGGCGAGTTGTTACCATCGTAAAGGTTCGTTGGAACAGGTCTCCCCATGTCTCTCCGGGCCACGCCTGCTTTAATGCTTTTGCCCAATGCCAGCTAAAAAGCCCGTAATTTTTACCATCCTCGAAAGAAAATTCTGCGGCGGATTCAGAATCCCTTGATGCGCCGATACGGATTCCAGTTTTGAATTCCCATAATTTGAATTTATTTTTTCCAAGGGGATGGATTCGTTTATCCACGCTTCCAGCTCGGGCGGCCGGAGGTTTTCCTCGGGCCATGCTTGAGGAGTGGCATGAATCGGATACAAATATGACATGTTCCGTTTTATTGAACACCGCAAAAAGCCATTCATTCATTTCGTCATCTAGGATATCATAAGCGTCCTTCCCTTTTTTTCCGGCAACTCGGGAACTGAAAGACACCCATGTTTGATCGTAACCGCTTCGTTCATCGCCATTAAGGTCTGGCGTCCTGGAACCATGCCCGGAATAGTGGATGTACACAAAATCTCCGGAGATAATTTTTTCGGCAAGTCTGTAAAACGCCTTTTCTATACCTGTATGAGTGGCCTGTTTGTTCATTAGAACATTTATATTATATTTTTTAAACCCATACCGTTCCTGCAAGACTCGCTTTATAATTTTTAAGTCGTTTCCGGGTCCTTGAAGGGATTTCAATCCAGACCCTTCATAGTTTTCGATACCTATCAACAATGCATGCTTTTCAGCGATTGCTTCAGAAGTTTGGCAAACGAGCAAAAAAAGCACCGAAATTAATACTATTTGTTTCATTTTACCGCATCTTCGAATTTTTTCATGCCGTTTTTAAACTTTTCATCCAATTCAGCGGCTCTTGTTTTTGCTTGAAGGGCATCTTGATATTCTCCTTTTTTGAAAAGAATTCCCGAAAGAGTATCACAATAGTCGGCATCTGCCGAATTGTATTTAACCGCCATTTTTGAAAGCTGAAGCGCATCTTCCAATTTCCCATCACCTGTATTTAGGTAAATCCATGCCAGATTATTCATGGCTTCAGACGCCACTGATATGGCTTCTTGGTATTTCAATGACGCTTCCCTGATTTGTCCATTTATTTCGAAGGCTTTAGCTTTTTCCATAAAACGCGAATAATCCGAGGAGTTATACGAATCACCTTTCAGCATTATCTTTTCTTCCACTACTGATTTTTCTCCTGTTTTCTCAGGTTTTGATTGTTTATCTTGCTCCCCGCTTTTTTCCGAAATTGATTTATTCAAAATGTGACGAGTATACTCCGGTGCTCCAGTTATGATCATGGCCGATATTATAATGATGCCGAACAGGGCGAAAAATGTGCCAGGAGCCCCATTTTTTAAGAAGAATTTCATCCCCCCTATTTCAGCCGTAAGTTCGTTGCCTCCTGACTTTGAATCTGGCCAAAGGCCCTTGCAAAACATTCGATATCCAAGGGTCACACAGACTATTCCCGCAGTAATAACTGACAAACGATAAAGTATCAAATACACAAGAAAATAAGTGTTGAAATCCATGACACATCCTGTTTAATATTTTTACTAATGTTAAAAGCTGAGCTAGCAGAACCCCAACAATGAACTCCGCAAGATTCACATATTTTGGCGGATTTCTGCTCAGTCTCAAGCGCCTTGTTAATTTTTTTGATTTTCATTTATTTTTGATAATATACCTTACTTGCCATAGTAAACAAACGGTGCCCAATAGTATGGGTGTTTATATTGTTCACCAAAATCACCAATAATGAATTTCCTTTTTATTCCATTTATAGCTTCGTAATAACTTTTATTATCATCAATAACAGATTGATACATGGCAATCATAAATTCTTTTGTTGATTCATCATTTACATGCCATAGAGATACACTTAAATTATTTGCACCAGCGATTAAAAATGCTTGAGTCAAGCCTACAACCCCTTCTCCAGCAAGTATCTTTCCCAGCCCAGTTTTACAGGCTGATAGGTTGACAAAATCAGCTTTAATTTTCAATTTTACAATTTCATTCATCGTAAGATAGCCATCTTCATTCGTTGTATCATTCAAAGAGAGGACTAATGCCGAAAGATCAGGTACTTCAGGAATTACTATACCATGTGTTGCGAAATGTAATATTTTGTAGTTAGCAAGTTTACCTGTATCTGACATTTCTTTAATAATTTGCTCGCTTGCCTCACTCCCTGTCAATAACTTGCTGCTTTGTATTAATCTATGTATCGCATTTACCTCAGCAAGGGTTCCAGGTAAGTTTGTCCAATTTGCGTAACCTAATTTTCCATATGATAAGGTCAAGTTCCTCGAGCTTTGTGTCTCATAAATAATTTGTTTTTTTAGGCCAAGCAATTGGCCTTGAGTTTTTATCATATCGAAATCAGATTTTTTAACATCATACAATCCACCCCCTACCGCCAATAATTCTTTTCTGTTTGGAAGATAATTTCTTGTAGCAATAGTTTTTGATATAGTAAGAGATTGTGTATATCGAATGACATATTTTTCACATAAATACTTGCCATCAGGCATAATAAGCGTTTCAAAAGGTAAATATGCGAGAATTCCGTCCGGCAAAATAATAATTTCATTCTTATCAACTAGATAACTTTCTATATCTTTGAAAAGAAACGTGAACAATTTTTTTGAGATATACTTCAAAGTGGCATTGTTTTCAAATGTTTTATTTGGGTTTGTAAGCAATGTTCGATAAGAATATATTACCTCATCTAAACGGCTTTTCTCTTCTATTATATTGTAACTATTCTGAGTTGGCTTAAGCATAATAACTTTTCCCCTCAGATTCTCAGATGTATTATTTGTTTTATTCGCAAATTTTCTATCAAATTCTGAAAGCAATAATTTGTTAGATACTTTTACTGAATATACATTGTCTTGATCCACAACGAGTCTACCAGATTCAACTGAATTTATATTTGTAAATTTAATAATAACTGTTTTTGGCGCGATGTTTTTTTTGTAAGTATTGATATCAATACTTGTAAACTCATTCTCTTTAGTTCCATGGAAAAGCTGTTCAGAAAGATATTTAGCTGATGAAATCTCCGTTGTATTAAAAGCTTTGCTTGATTGATTAGAATCAATATACATTGATATAAGCATTTGATATAATTCGATTATCGAAGCGAAATAATTCCTTCTAATACTTCCAGTTGCTGACTTACGTAGTTCTTCCCTAATTTTTACGGATGAGCTAATATGTGATACTGCTTCAGAGTAATTTTTCTTGTTCCAAGTCGCCATACCTAAGTACATGAGAGATAAAGACATACCTTCCTTATGGCGTTGTTTTTTAAAAAATTCAAATGCTTGTTTAGAATATAATTCAGATAGGTCGAATTGATCCAGATTATTATAAACAGTAGCTATTTTAATGAGATTAAATGCTATATCTTTTTCTCTTCCCAACTCTTGTTCAATTTTAAGAGCTATCTTCAAAAATTTTAAAGCTTCATCGAATTGACTATTTAGGCGATACAATTCGCCAAAGTTACTTAAAAGAATGGACATTCTTCCTTTATCAGAAAAATCATTTTTCTGATAAATATCCAAAGCTTTTTTATAATATTTTTCTGCCTTTTGAAACTGCTTTGATGAGTAATAGGTAATTCCTATATTTTGGAATATTACTGCTTTTGTACCTTCCTTTCCTGATTTTTCAACTATATCCAAAGCCTTACTACAATATTCAAATGCTTTGTCATATTTTCCCCATATTCTATAAACCATACCTATGCTTTGATAAAAGGAAGGGATATTATATTCTTTTCCTAATTTATTATCAATTCTTATTGCATTCTCGTAATATTTTACAGCTTTTTTGTACTTTCCCCAATTCTCGCATATTGTCCCTAAATTGAAATAATACTTTGAAAACCGTTCCAAATACCCTTTTTGTTTATCAATTTTAAATGCTCGATTTGTATATTGTATGGCTTTATCATAATAACCTAACGCTTGATATATATCACTTATTCCAAGAAGTGCTTCCACAAGTTGCTCATTGAGTTGGGTTTCCTGTGCAATTTCAATAGATTGCTCATAAAGCGTTATAGCTAATTTATAATTATATATAGAAGCATTTAATCCAGCTATACTGTTAAGCATTTCTGATAATTGATATTTAGTAACTAATGGACTTTTCTTGAATAAGGATATACTTTTAGTAAACATCTGATTTGCTTCGTCATATTTTATATTTTTGACAAGTTCATTTCCTTTTGAAAAGTATTCTTTTGCAGAATTATAGGTAGTTATAAGCTGCCTAATATTATAGTCCTTTTCCATTTTATAATTCTTTAGCGCATTAATTTTATAGGAAATTTGATTATACGTAGATTCAGAAACATAATAGATAATATCTAATGCCCATGTATCCAATAACAAATTTAGTGCATTTATCTGGTCTTTAGTAGGCATCATATCCAAAACTTTACCTACTTTTTCTCTTGGGAGACTAGTTATATCATTGATGAAAATTCTCCTATAAAAAGGATTGTTAATATTACTTATAGCAATATTAAATTGAGTCCCTATTTTGTAAATAGTAAAAGTGTTTAACTCTTTTATCCGATTATCTTCAGGATTGGAAAGAATATTATGAGGTGTATAGGAACTTTTAAAACTGTCATAAGAAACAACATATTGCGTAAATCCTTCTTTTAAATTGAACAAAAAAAGGCAAATTATTAGTAATTTGATTTTGCTTGCCATAAAATATTAGCTCTTTTAAGAATCCTTATTCTTCATAATTAAGTAGAAAATCAGCTACATCTTTACGAGTACTCATAGAGGCATATCTTAGTGTTGTAACACCATTTTCATCTTTAGCATTTATATCAGCTCCAGCCTTAAGTAATATTTTTACGGCTTCTAATTCCCCATTCATAGCAGCAAACATTAGGGCTGTCATTCCATTATTAGCTTTTATATTTGTATCAGCACCGTTCTCAATTAAATAATTGATAACCTCTAAACGCCCATGAAGTGAAGCTGACATGATTGCAGTATATCCCTTATTATTTTTGGCATTTATGTTAGCACGGTTTTCAACCAATAATTTTACACATTCTATATTTCCTGCCCAAGCTGCTCGCATCAATGCGGTTTTCCCCTTCTCTCTGTTTTTGGTGTTGACATCAGCACCATATTTTATCAGTTTCCTTAAAACTTCCACATTTGCGGACTCTGCTGCTAATATTAAAGCGGTTCCTTTAGAACAAGCAATTTTTACATCTGCTTTAAATTTTAGTAAAGTTTCTACAATTTCTTCAAATCCCTGAAACGATGCAAGTATTAATGCTGTATAACCACCTCCAATTTCCGCATTTACATTTGCTCCATTTTCTAAAAGTATCTTTACAATTTCCTCGCGATTATTATTTGCAGCATTGATTAGAGAGTTGCTTCCATCTTTGAATTTTACATTAACATCAAAACCCTTAGCAATTAACAGTTTAACATGTTGAATATCATTTCGCTTAATTGCATCATAAAAAGTGTCGATATCGTTTTGTTTTGAGTCATAATTTTTTAACGCAATCAATTTAGATGAAATTGTGTTGTAATTTTCTTCAGATAAATAAAAAATAAAATCTAAAGCCCAATAATTATCTAACCAATTAATTCCTTTTACCTGATATTCCGCCTCCATATTATTAATAATTCTACTAGCTTTTTCTCTTGAAACTCCTTTTATTATTGTGAGAAAAATTCTTTTGTCATCATCTTTTATATATTTGCTACAAAATGGAATAAGATTTTCTAAATCCATCTTATCTAATAGTCCAAACATAATATATTCATCAGGATTATGTGATTTTATTATTTTATTATGAGGTATATACGAACTTTTGAAATTTTTATAAGATGGTACTTGGGCAATTGCATTAGTATAAAAAGTCACTATTAATATCAAAGATAAAGATAAACTCTTCCTGATAATTTTTTGTACATTCATAATTATTATCTCCTTGTTAAAATAATCCTCGTTCCAGTCTTCCATTTCAAAAACATGCCATTTCCTCTTAAATAAAGTAGTTGGGATCAGATTCAAACCACTGTTCAAGAAGCCCGACAGACTATGATTGAAAAAACGCGCTTGCTTTTGGCGTCCTGTGGAGCGCTGTGTTATTCGCTAAAACCCGGTTTGAGTTTTGTCCGGGGAACCCTTTTATAAAGCTATTTTTACGATTTAACCATTACCAAAAAACGTCACTATGAGCACCATATTTTCAAAGATAAAGTAATTTAAATTTAACAGCAAGCGTACCTGACGATTTACTAAGTTATCGGCAACATTTTGCTATACGCCATTATTTACCAAGAACTTCATGAGTTAAGCATTTACGAAAATTTAGGACAAAAAGTGGAATTATAATCAATCTAATTTACAGGTGTCCGAATTTCGATAGGAGTTAACTTTATACCATTATCTTTATCATCTGCTAATTTTTTAAGAGTTTCTATTGGTGTAATAGGGTTAGAAGCTACGGCTTTTCTAATATCAGAATCTTTGTCATTTGCAAACTTCATAAGATATTCAAATGGTGTATAGCGGTTAGAAGCTACGGCTTTTCTAACATGAACATTTTTATCATTTGCTAACTTTATAAGAATTTCTACTGGTGCATTATGATTAGAAGCTACGGCACTTCTAATACTATCATCTTTGTCATTTGCTAACTCTATAAGATGTTCTTTTGATGTGTGTAGAGAAGCATTAAAGTACTTGTCCAAATAACGTTGAGATTTATCACAACCCAAATTATTTAAAGTAAAATAAACAAAAAAGTATTACCCTATGATATTTTATTATAGTATTCATAATATTTTATCCTTTTCGATTATTATATATTAAATATATTAAATTTCAAACAATAATTAATAATTAATTTAAGCCAAATTATTTGAATTTTGTATCACTTTTAGCTGTCTTATGTAATAATTTAATAAAGGTGTCATACCTTCACTATAAATGACCGTTTTTGGGAAAGATGAAATATATTAACTTATGTAAATCAATGTTTAGACTCAGAATAAAC
>Ga0272440_1002731_pt1 | contig 13577 bp, 13 predicted proteins | sample SSMMMBAug17_FD_192440 | JGI IMG/M metagenome (GOLD analysis project Ga0272440, IMG submission 192440) | Marine sediment archaeal communities from Little Sippewissett salt marsh, Falmouth, MA, United States - SSM-MMB-Aug17 | ecosystem: Environmental > Aquatic > Marine > Wetlands > Sediment ...
AGTACCTGTCCGATGTAACCACCGGCCCCTGTAATTGCAATTCTTTTCATTTTTTTTCCTTCTAATAAACATGAATGAAATAATGAAATATGAATGAAATCTTTAGTCGGTGTTTTTCTGAAAAAAATTCAGAAATCAACTAATCAATTTTTTGGGGATGTTAACACGAATTAAAAAAAAATAAAGATAATTAAGAGGAATATTAATTTTTTTCCTATATGAATATATTATTTTAGCTCAGTCAGTTTTCTTTTAGTAATACCTGACAAGGAATGAAGACTTTTGGTTATAAGAAAAGTACATAAAAAAAGCCCACTCAAAATATTTTTTTGAGTGGGCTAAATTTAAACGTCCCCAAGGGGATTTGAACCCCTGTTGCCGGCGTGAAAGGCCGGTGTCCTGGACCAGGCTAGACGATGGGGACAAAAAAAGAATGGGTCGTGCGTGGCTCGAACACGCGACTCTCTGCTTAAAAGGCAGATACTCTACCGACTGAGTTAACGACCCATAATTTATGAAAAACCAATATATAAATTATTTTGTTTTTTATGTCAAGAAAAAATTTATGCTGCTAATTTTTTTCTTCCACCGCGAGGAACTTTTTCAATTTTGCCAGATTTAATACAACGTGTACAAACCATTATTTTTTTGGTCTGCCCTTTGTGTAACACTCGAACACGTTGTAAATTAGGATTAAATCTTCTTTTGTTTACATTATGTGCATGGCTGACATGGTTTCCAACCATTGGTTTTTTTCCACATATTTCACATATTTTTGACATTCCTATTTCATCTCCTTGTAAAACTTTGCCCGGTTTTTGCCATAGCTAACCGACATTTTGTAATATATTTAATAGCTTTCTGATGTAGTCCAACATCAGGGTATCTTGTTACAACAACTTCAAAACGATTTAAGGCTGCTCTGTAATGTTCTGCTTTGAAGTAGGTTAATCCCACATAGAATTCATTTTCAACAAGGCTTTTATAACAAATCATCATCTGTTTTTTTGCATCTATGGCAAATTTACTTTGTGGGAATTCATGGCGGATACGATTAAAATATCGAACCGCTTGTATGGCCGGAGTCTGATCTCTATCGATTGTATCAAGTTGATTTAGAAAGCACAGCCCTATCTGATTCAAAACATAGGCTGCCTTTTCATGAGTAGGATGCATTCTCTCGAATTCTTCATAAGCAAAAATAGCATCATAGTATTCAGCCAACAGAAAATAAGCATCACCAATTTTTAATTCTGCTTTAGTTTTATGTACACTAAATGGATACCAATCAATAAGGTTCTCAAAAGATTCAATAGCCATTCTATATTTAGCTGCCTGGAAGTATGTTTCACCATCCATTAGCAGTTCTTTGGCATTTTTTTCTCTTTTATGTGGCCCTGAAGCACAACTCATCGTTAAGGTAACTATAGTAATGGTAAGAATAAACCATATTATATAAATAATCTTATGATGTTTGTGCATATTTTTTTCCGCTATTTAATTGAGTTGATGGATTCTTCGATTTTAGATTTAGGAACCATTCCTGTAATCCTGTCAACAGCTTCACCATTCTTAAAAAGAATAAGAGTAGGAATTGCTTGAATTCCAAACTTTGTTGGAGTAGTTGGGTTATCATCTACATTACATTTTGCAAAGACAACTTCCTCTGCCATTTCACTTGCAAGCTCTTCCAATACCGGACCGATTGCTTTACATGGTCCGCACCATGATGCCCAAAAATCTACCACGACCGGTTTTTCAGACTTAATGACTTTTTCTTCAAAATCACTATCACTAACATCTATTATTCCTTGTGCCATATCTTTAATCCTTTCTTTTTGAAAGTGACTGCTCGTCGATTTAAAAAAAAATCTATTTTTTTGCAGGCACTCTTTAGAATTTTTTAGACAGAAATCAAGTATTCATAAAAATTTATCTTTATAAGGTATACCAAAAAAAAAGTCAATCATGTTTTTACAATATGATCTTTCTTGACAAAATTGTTCAATTGTGATTTGGTTCGCTGCACTTTTTATTTTTGGTCTCAAATGGAGTAAAAACAATGAAACAAACTTTTCAACCCAGTCGAATAAAACGCGCGCGTACACACGGCTTTAGAAAAAGAATGTCAACTAAAGCTGGACGCAGAATTATAAACCGCCGTCGTGCAAAAGGAAGAAAGCGTTTAAGCGCTTAAAGCATTGAAAGTATTCGCTTTTCCCAAAAAATATCGCTTGCGCAAACGCATAGAATTCGAGCATCTTAAAAAAAATGGATTACGTATTCAAAATAATCTATACATTATTAAATATGCTTTTAATTTAAATAGCGAAGCGTCAAGACTGGGGATCACCGTCACAAAAAAAATAGGAAACGCTGTTGTACGAAATCGGATTAAGCGTTTAATTCGCGAATTTTTCCGAAAAAATAGAAAACAATTGACACAAAACTATGATATCAATGTAATTGTAAAGCAACGAATAATAAATTATCCTACTGAGGAGAGATTAGATGCCTTACAAATGATATTTGATAAGCTTATTTCAGTAAAATCATTAGGTTGTTGATGGCCGGGATCATCAAAAATATTTTATTGCAATTTATTCGTTTCTATCAATTTGCAATTTCCCCAAATTTACCATCAGTGTGTCGATTTTATCCATCCTGTTCGTCTTATGCGTATCAGGCCATTTCAAAATACGGCGCTATTAAAGGGTTATATTTGAGTTTTTGTAGAATAAGCAAATGTCACCCATTTCATTCAGGCGGATTTGACCCCATACCTTAAAACTTCATAACTTTGGAGAATGATTGAATGGAACAGGCTCGTTTTCTCCTTGCAATAGCACTTTCTTTTCTTGTGCTTTTTGTATGGCAGAATTATTTTCTAGAAAAACCTGCAATCCCACCAGCGGATGAAGCAGAAAAATTAGTATCGTCTGAACTTCTTAATGATAAGATAAACACAGAAACAAAACAGCAACAAACAATTGCTGAAAAGAATCTAACAGAAGATCTAGAAAAAATATCATTACCAGAGGTACCAGCCAAAAAAATTTTGGTTCAAACCCCTTTATTTGAAATTGAATTTTCTGAAAGGGGAGCAGCAATTCAAAATCTCAAGCTGACTAATTATTTTGAAACTATTGATAAAAATTCCCCTTTAAAAAGTATAATAAAGCTTGATAATGCTCTTGGAACAGGGCTGACATCTTTTCACAACAATGTTATTCCAAACCTTGATAAGGTTGTATTTAAAGCTGAAACTCAACAAACTATAATTCAAGTTGAAACAACACAAAAAGTAAGCTTCTCATATGTTTCAAAACAGGGTATTAAAATTACTAAAGCTTATATTATTGATCCAGCTTCTTATATTATAGGGCTTAGTGTCTTAATTGATAATCCAACGACTTTTCCTATAAGCGATCAGATAAAAGTCGTTTCCAGGCGTCAAGTTCCAGAAGAGATTGATGGTTATTTCTTTGAAGGGCCAGCGATTTTATTAAATAGTAACCTTGAAGAAATTGCAGTGGATAGCCTTGAAAAACAAAATACATATTCTGGCAACATTTCATGGACTGCCATTGAAGACCGATATTTTACATCAGCATTACTCCCGATCGACTATAAGGATAATCTTCAAGTAAAAATTAAAGTTCAAGATAAAATTATTGATATGGCCCTAAAATTACCGCCTGTTAACATTGAACCTCAAACACAAAAAGTATTGAATTTTGACTTATTTTTTGGACCCAAAAGCCTTGAACTTCTGAACAGCCTGGATAATAATTTAAATGAAATCATTAATTTTGGATGGTTCGATATTCTTGCCAGGCCCTGTTTATATTTGATGAATTTAATATATAAAGCTATTCCCAATTACGGTATTGCTATCATATTATTAACCATATTAATCAAAATCCCATTATGGCCTCTTGGAAATAAAAGCTATAAATCTATGAATGAAATGCGAAAATTGCAGCCAATGATGAAAAGACTTCAAGAGAAGTATAAAGATGACCGTACCAGAATGAATCAGGAATTAATGGCCTTGTACAAGACTTATAAAGTAAATCCTTTAGGAGGATGTTTGCCAATGGTGCTTCAAATACCAGTATTTATAGCACTTTATCGTATGTTATATCAGGCCATAGAATTACGTCATGCACCTTTCTTTTTATGGATAAACGACTTATCTGCTCCGGATCGACTATTTAATTTTAATATTTATGTCCCCCTTATGGAAGAGCCTTATGGAATTCCGGTTCTAACGATTATTATGGGGGCAACTATGTTGATACAACAAAAAATGTCTCCTCCTCCAGGAGATCCGAGTCAAGCTAAAATGATGATGTTTCTTCCCATAGTCTTTACAGTCATTTTTATCAATTTTCCCGCAGGCTTGGTACTATATTGGTTAGTCAATAATGTGGCATCTATTTTGCAGCAATACTACATTAATAAGAAAAACGCGTAACGGAGGTTAATTGAATGACTTACTTGGAATTTATAGGTAAAACCGCTGAAGATGCAGTACAAAAAGCATGTAAAGAATTGAATGTATCTAAAGAAAAATTAAAATATGATGTTATTTCTTTTGGTTCAACAGGCATATTTGGTTTGGTAGGAACCAAAAAAGCTAAGATTCGTGTACACTCTCTGGATTCTTATCCCAAAAAAACATATGAAGAAAAATCTTCTGAAAAAGAAAAATCTTTTGAAAAAGAAAAATCTTTTGAAAAAGAAAAACCTTTTGATGAAGAAAAAAAATCTAAAGATGAAGAAAATGAACTTTTTTCTGTAAAGGAAGATTCGCAAGAAAAACAATCTGATACAGAAACATATGATTCCGATGATCCTATCTTATCTGATGAATATGTTCTAAAAGGTCATGATGCACTTAAAAGGATTGTAGATTCTATTACAGATGATGCCTCTGTTTCTTGTTCTGCACGTCAGGGACAGGTTTTCTTTCATATAAAAGGAGGCAATTCAGCAGTACTAATTGGCAAGCATGGCCAGTCTTTAGAAGCTATGCAATTTTTGATAGATAAAATAATCAACAAAACTCGTTATAAACAAAAGGTTAGAGTTCGCATTGATATAGAAGGGTATCTGAGAATTAGGGAAGAAAACTTAACAAAACTGGCTCTAAGATTGGGAGAAAAAGTTAGACGTTCCAAAAGGCCTGAAACAGTTAGCCCAATGAATGCTCATGATAGAAGAATTATCCATCTGGCTTTGAAAAATGATAATCGCTTGAAGACACAAAGCATTGGCTCAGGTTATTATAGAAAACTTGTAATTTTTCCAAATAGAAACCGCTATTCAAGTTAGAATTTATTACTTTACAAATAGATTTACATGTAAAGTAAAACTATTTGTTGACATTCCTATAATTTAATCATAACCTTGCTCTAAATTGTAATCAGATTAAGAGCAAGGTTATTAAATAATTTATTCCTTTATTAATAAGGAAATCTCAGAAAATAACATACTCATTTTATCTTGATCGTACAAAAAAATAAGGTCGTTTAGAGACGTAGCATGCTATGTCTCTACAGTGCATTTATCTCAAAACGAACAATATTAATAAATGTGGAACTCATTTTCCGAGTATTTCTAGGGAGTTCATTATTACACATCGTTTTTAATAATTAAAAAAATTAAATTAATTTAAAAAGAGCGAACAAAAAGTTCGTCCTTAACTTAAAAAAAGCAGGTGGAATCAAAAGATGTCTTCATTGATATCAATAAAAGATTTAAATGTTTGTTTTAATACGGAAAGAGGAGTTTCTCATGTTGTAAAAAATTTAAATTTTTCAATAGAAAAAGGAGAAACATTTGGATTGGTAGGAGAATCTGGTTGTGGCAAGAGTATAACTTCAAGATCTTTAATGAAACTTATTCCACCTCCAGGAAAAATAACAAAAGGAGAAATAATATTTTCTCAAGATGATAACTCAAAAAATTTATTAAATATTGTAGATACTTCGCCAAAAGAAATGCAACAAATCAGGGGAAAAAAAATCGGTATGATTTTTCAAGAACCTGATACCGCACTAAATCCTATAATGCGAGTCGGAGATCAAATTGCTGAAACATTGTTTATTCAAAATGAATTATCTAATGATCAAACCTTTTACTCAAAAATAAACCATTCAATAAAAAAAATATTTTCAAATAAAAAAAAAGAAACAAAAGTAGCTTTTTTTAATAAATCTGTACAATTGTTGAAATCGTTAGATATTCCAGATCCTGAAAATATTGCCTATAGGTATCCACATCAATTATCAGGAGGAATGAAACAGCGTATACTCATAGCAATAGCACTTGCAGGATCACCATCTTTATTAATATCTGATGAAGCAACATCAAGCCTGGATGTAACAGTACAATCTCAAATTATTAATTTGCTTAACCAATTAAAAACACAAAAAATAATACAATCCATACTGTTTATAACCCATGATCTTGGCCTGGCATCAATTTGTTGTGATCGCCTTGCTGTCATGTATGCTGGATGCATGTGTGAAATAGCAAAGATACCTGATATATTTGAACATCCTCGTCATCCTTATACAAATGCACTTTTAAAGACAATTCCCAGGCAATCAAAAGATACTATACTCAACCCAATTTCTGGTCAGGTACCAGATTTGGTTGATCCTCCAGGGGGATGCCGATTTCATCCCAGGTGCAAAAAAGCAATTGAAAAATGCAAAACACATTTACCAGAACTTAGTTCATTGAATTCAAACCACAAAGTAGCATGTTGGAATATGCATAACTGATAAAAGGCTCTATAAATGAATAAAATTATTAAAGCTGAACATTTATCTCTTCATTATTCACCAAAAACTGATTTATTACAAAAGCAAAAAAAAATTGTCCGAGCTGTCAATGATATCAATCTTTCTATTTTTGAAGGTGAAAGCCTTGGACTTGTAGGTGAATCAGGATGTGGGAAAAGTACACTGGGCAAAACACTCATTCGTTTTTATAAGCCGACAAGTGGAGATATTTATTATTATCCAAAAGAAAAACAAAAGGATAAGCCGGTCAATATCGCTTATATGTCTAATTATAAACTTAAAAATTCTGGTATTCGACAAAAATTTCAAATGCTTTTGCAGGATCATTCCTCAGCTATGAATCCCCGATTATCCATTTTTAAAATTATTAAAGAAGCTGTCCGTGCAAATCCAAAACCATCAGAGCTTTCAATGCAAGAAGAAGTTCTTTCATGTTTAAACCAGGTTGGCCTTAATGAAACTCATATCTACAGATATCCTCATGAATTTTCTGGTGGACAAAGACAAAGAATCTGTATTGCAAGAACCCTTGCTATGAAACCAGAATTTATTGTCTTAGATGAACCAACTTCGGCCTTAGATGTATCGGTTCAGGCTCAAATATTGTTGCTTTTAAACGATATCAGAATAAAAAATAGAATTACTTTTCTTTTTATAACGCACAACCTTCTTGTGCTAAAATATGTTTGTACACGTGTCGCAGTTATGTATTTAGGCAAAATTGTTGAAATAATGGATGTTAAATCTTTATTTAATAATGCAAAACATCCCTACACAAAGATTCTTATTAACTGTGTACCAGATCTTGACACAGACCATAAGTTGGAAACTCCAGAAGGTGAAATCCCAAATCCTTCAGATTTACCCAAAGGATGTGGGTTCAATCAAAGATGCCCACATGCTCGAGAGAAGTGTTTTGAGCAATCACCTTCATTAAATAAAATTTCAGACGATCACTGGGTTTCATGTCATCATTTAACTTGAGTATTCAATATGTTTTCCAATAAAAAACTTTGCGATCAAAAATTCCATTTTTGTCAAAAAAATTATTTTGCTTTAATGATATTTTTGAAATTCCTGGCAAATTAGAAGAAGAAAATAACAAAGTCAATTGATCATTTCCTTGATAACTGACAATAGGGGGATGAAGTATGCCATCTATTGACTTAAAAAGTAAAGAAGACTCCTCACTCATTGATTTAAAAATTTCTCTATAGTTTAAAGCATTTGCAACATTAACGACATACAAATTAGATATTCCTCCTGACTTACAAGAACTATCTGCAGGTGTAAAGGTTATGAACAAAAGAATGTTATCATTTAAATATGTTAAAGGCGTTATGATTCTTTCGCCACTGTTAGGGTTAAGGTCTATATACCATCCCACAAAAGCTTGATCAGCTTCAGGATTCCAATTTATAGATGAAGAAGACTCAGAACTTGTGCATTGATCTATATTTTGTTTAAATAAAAAAATATGATCAGGAGTATTATCTGTCTTTCTTTTTTCAGACAAGCCGCTTGTTTTATTAAATGATCCCAGGTAGCGGTTTCTTACTTTAGATAAGTTTTCATTTTTTTGTACTCTCCAATATTCTTCCCAATCCCAAATAGCGTAGAGGCTTTGATAATTCTTATTTAAAACATCTTTTTTTTCAATGTATTTTCCTGTTCCAAATATAACTAAATATCCCATGAAACGACTATCGCAATGCCTTATGACTTCAGGACGAATTGTAATAGGTTGTTCATCCCCTGTTGATGATAAAGCTTGAAATAAAGGCTTTGGCTGTTTGCTAAATTCCTCTTCATAAGCTACGCGCCATTCATTTGGATTTGTTGACCTACAATCAATTTTCCATAGATTTCCATTTAAATCACCAGCATAAATAAAATCTACAGTATTGTTGTTATCAATATCAATAAGAGCTGGAGTTGATAAACCATTATCAGAGCCTGTATAAGGTATATCAATACCTTTTTTCCAGCTTTTACCTTCTAATATTAAAGGACGAGCAGTTTGAGCATCAAGAATATATAAGAATGCTTTTTTATCATAACTATTATAACCATTTCCAAAAATAACTACTGGACGATTCTTATAATTTGATTTTACAATATATGCATTTTGTACATGCCCCAAATTTCTATCATAAGCAGGCGAGTATTCCCATAGAGCGAGTTTAGAGGCAATTTCTGAATCATCATGTGCTATATTTTCTGGAATATCACTTAAGTTTAAGCAAAAAACTCCTTTACCACCAAAACCTAAAGTTGCACATAATAGTGTTTGATTGTTGTCCTCATATGCATAAATATTACCATCAATAAAATATTTATGTTCTAATATATTATCTATTAGCAAATTCAAACGCGGCCAGACCATTTTCGGGATATAAGCTAATTTTTCAATACCAGTATTAACATCAAAGCCATGAAGCATGCCATCATTTGAGCCAATCCAAACAGTGTTCTTTACTATAACAGGTTCTGAATGAACAATATCTCCCAAAGGTAAATTTCGAATGCTTTTGATTTGATTTGATGAAAATTCAGTTCCTAAAAATTCTTTTCTAAAAGGAATTCCTTTTTCTCCATTAAAGCTAAAAATATGTCGATCATTCTCAGACTTTTGTTCTAATTTAGCTTTAGCTGACCATTTTGGAATTTTTGGGATTTTAGAAATGTCATATGATTTTATATCACCTGTCCAATTAATAGAAGAATATGATGTTTCTATAATTTGCGAATTTCCTTGAACATTGCTTCCCACCTGCTTAATACCACTAATTACAGACTGAGTTTTTTGAATATATCCATCAATTTGTAGAATAATATCTTTAAGTTCAAAGGGGTCATCTGTACTGGCAAAGAAACCACGACCATTTATTGCAGCATGATATAAATCAAGGCTCAGTTCTTCTGTCTCTAATTTTGGTTTTAGCCATTGTAAGTTCATCTCCTTTGTATTTATAGGGAAATTTTTAGAATCAAATACAATTATAATTGGCACCAAATGCTGATGAGTTGCGGTATTTGAATCAATAGCAGGAACATTGTTTGGAATCCCTGGTACCAAATCACGTTCATAATAATACATACTAACATCAGCAAAAGTGTTTTCAAATGGATCACCATAATGTTGTCCATCGAACAATGAATCTATAGCGCCTCCCTCAATATCACAATTTCCAACATCTGGCGAAGGGCCATTATAGTAGCCATCTGTAAAGACAATGACAAAAGCATTGCGGCATTTATCTCCTTCAGTATGTTGAATAAATGGAGAATTCCCTATAATTGAAGACTTTGACTCTGAATCCATATAATTACCAATAGCTTGATAAGACTTTCTTAAAGATGAATCACCAAAAGATGAATAAGTGTATACTTGTTCTAATATTCTTTTTTTTGTTTCTGTTAAAACTTTTTCGGAATAATCAAGATGTTGTACAGGTAAAGTAATTGATTGATTAAATGAATAAAATCCAATAAATCCTTCTATTTTATCAATTAAACATGCAATCTGGTTTTTTATTACAAGCTCTTTTCTTCGGTAAAAAGAAAACCAGTTTGCAAAGTTTTGTCTTTGCCGGGTATAAGTCACTGGTTCACCGGCAATACTTGCAAGTATACCTTCTGGTAATTGAGAAATGAGAATTTGTTCTAAATTATTTTTTACAAATCCCAATTCTGGATTAATAAATCTATGAGCTAAAATTTGTTTTTTCTCACCAGATATTTCAACCAAAAACAATGTTTCATCAGAATCAAGGATTTCATTTGAGTTTATATCTTTAAATGAAAAAAAATGTGAAAAAGAAATTTGTATAAAATCATTTTTTAAATATATTCCATCTAAATTTAAACATTTGGATTTAAAGGGATTATAACGAGGACAATTTAAATCTGCATTTGTATGATTTAATTCTTCTTGCATATCAGACCAATAAGGCCAGGGAGTATAAGTTTTATTAGGATTATAGTATAATTTATTATATTTGGGACATCTTGCCTGCCAGCTTTCTTTTTTTTCAGGGGGAACTACTGCTGTAAGAGTTGTTAATGATGAAAAAACATTATTTTCAGCATCATCAAATACATAAAAATATTTTTTTAGTAATTTATTTTCAGTAGATACAAGTATACTGGAATTCATACTACTGGAGTCATCAATTAAAAACATTATTATTGGAGGTGGAGATTTAACAATAACTTCCAAAGGAATGTCTGGAATGTCAATTCCCGATGCAACTTTTATTGTGTAAAAAAAAATAATTATTAAGTATGAATGCACTTTCATTGTAAAATTTTCCTGCTAATTCCCATTTCTACAATTGCCAGTCCTCCATCTACTTCAGCCTTTGCAATGATTGAAAATCGAAATGTTTTTATGCCTTTTCCATGAGTCATTACTAAAGATTCAGATGAAATTTTTGTTTGTGTGGAATTTAGAAAAACAGTTATTGCTTCAGCATCAGGAGGAAATTTTTTAGGGCTAAATTGTCGCCAATAAGAGGAATTAGAAATTTGACTCAAGTCAATTTCCTTTTCAGTTTTTAACCATGGATAACAAATTGATTGTTTTGTTATTGCTTTTAAAACTAAGGAAGTATCCATATTGTAAACCACTTCTGCCATTTCTTCTAATACATCCTGGGCTCTATAAAAGGATTTTAAAGAAGCTATTTCATTGCGTATCACAAACTGGCTATTAATCCCTGTGCGAAACAATGAAAGACTAAAAAGGCTTAAAAGTGACAGGATAAGCAATACGAGAGCTGAAGCAAAACCAGTATTTACATAATTATACCTTACTGTTAATTTAAAATTAATCATTTCTTTTATTGTTTAACAATTGAGTTTATCCTTTTTGAGATAGAAAATTTTTTATTTTTCCATTGTACAATAACAGTTAACTCATAGGTATTATTCATAACAAACTGATTCTCGAAGCTTATTTTATATAAAGTCTTATTTTGATAAATTTCATAATCAGTTAGCACTTTGCTTTTTGAAGAAATAGCGCTTTCAAGGCATTGCTGTGCAAGCAACAATGCACAAAATTTCTTTTGGTAAGATTTAATTGTGGCATTAGCTATTTGTTGGGTTTTCATTAGAGCAGTTAATCCAAAAGAAAAAATAGTAATAGCAAAAAGTATTTCTATTATTGAAAAACCGCTGCTTTTTTTAATGCATATTTTTATTTTCATGAGTTTATATTAAATATATTTTAAGTGTAAGCAAAATAGTCGAAACTAAAAATGAGCGACTTGTATTCAACTGCTATTGGGTTACACTCAATTCATTTGCACAGGAGTAAATATATCTTTTATCTATAATAGACATAAAAAATGCTATATTCTGACAGTTTTTATTTTAATATTTTATTTTTTTTGATATCTTTTATTATAAATTATTAATTATTAATAAAAAAAATGAAGGAGTTTTATATGCAATATTGTCTCAGATGTAAAATTTCAGAAGAATTGGCTCTTGAAATTAAAGATATTGTTAAACTATTAAATGACAATCCTGTAAAGGGTAAATATACTGATCAAATTGTTAACCTTATTGTGAGATTATCTGATGAAGCATTAACAGCTTTTTTTATAGTACCTGTAATAGAAGTAAAAATGGGCCAAATGTATGAAAAAATGGCTCAATTAGGCCTTAAAACAGGACTTTCAATAATATCAAAAGCTGGAAAGAAAATAATTAATAATCTTTCTGAAGAACAATTAAAGCAATTTGCTAATTTTCTAAATTCTTTTATATGGGACTGCAAAGCCATAAAATAGTAAATTAAGGAATAAGTTGTGATTCAATCACTAAAAACAAAAAAAAATATTCTTTCTTAAGAAGAATATTTTGAGGTTTCGGAAAAACAAAAATCCTGAAATTGGACAAATTTATAATGACTTTAATCTTGTTTTTGTTACAATATGTATATCTATAAGGTTATGCAATTTTTTTATAGAAAAATTTGCGATGAATTATGAAATTTGGAACATTTTTATATAAAGAAATCGCTAATTTTTTATGCTTGGACGCAATAATCCATATTAATATTAAGCATTTCACAATGGCAAACACCTGAAAATTGGAAATGTGTTTTGTCAAGTATGCGAACAAGTATTTTTAGTAATCAAAATTGTGAGCTTACACTAAATGATTCAGGTGATTTTTTGTTGACATATTTAGATAGTGACAGATTAGGAATAAAAAGAAAGATATCTGAGATATTGAAAAAACGAAAAGAAGCAAATCTAAATTTTGTTCCATGGTGGGGTAATAGAGGAGTTCAAGTAGAAGTAAAAGATCAATACAATTTTATAATGTGAGAAAGGTGATTGGTTTGATAAAAACTATTACAAATGGTACTCAAATGTGAATATGTTGGTGGCTCTGAAAATACGTGGAAAAGTCTGATTATAAAAAGAATTCTTAGCATAAGAATGAATTGATAACAAAGCAATAAGATATTAAGTAATTAATAGTAATGAAGATATTTTTGTAAGGATAATGTTTTTTTTATGAATTAAATAAAGACACTTTTTATTTGCCCGAAGGGCATTATCTTCTAAGGATTAGCTCGACAAAATTTACATTTCTGATATAACTGGTTGTAAAATGAAATCTTAAATACAATTAGTGAGGTAATTAACTTGGGTAAAAAGAAGTATATTAAGCAAATTCAAAGTTTTCACCGTGTGATTCAAGAACATCTGGATAAAATGGATAAAGAAAAGTTAAAGA
>Ga0272440_1002732_pt1 | contig 13574 bp, 3 predicted proteins | sample SSMMMBAug17_FD_192440 | JGI IMG/M metagenome (GOLD analysis project Ga0272440, IMG submission 192440) | Marine sediment archaeal communities from Little Sippewissett salt marsh, Falmouth, MA, United States - SSM-MMB-Aug17 | ecosystem: Environmental > Aquatic > Marine > Wetlands > Sediment ...
TCAGTCTTCCAAAATCCTGGGACAAACAAAATGTTTTATGGAAAGTCCAGGCAATTGACAATTATGGGAACATCACTGAAACGCCTCAATGGTCTTTCAAAATAGATAACAACCAGGACAACTGGGGTTCTATCGTTTATTTTCAGGTTTATGATATGGATACACAAATGCCTATACCCAATGCAAAAGTAAAAATGATATCAAATGATATTGATCTGAATTTGGTGATGAATCCAAATGGAATATATATCAAAAGGTTTGATCTGTCAGGGGGATTTAATCTTGAAGTAATGGCAAATAACTATGAGCCTTGTAATGAATACATTGAAATTGTTCCTGGAACAGAACAGGCATATCATTTTAGCCTGGATTTCAAAAGCAAGCCAGGAGATATCAATCGAAATGGAATCATTGATATTGGCGATCTTATTCAAACCTTGCAATTATTGATAGATAGCTCTCCGCCTGAGTTTTATTTTGATGAAAATTCAATCATTGAAAAAGATATCGGATTGAGGGATGTTATTTTTATTTTGCAAGTGATATCAAAATATTAAGCCCTATTTATTAAAACCATATTTTATCAAAACTATTTAATACTTTTGCCAAAGGAGCTAAACAGTGAAAAAAAATACGTTGATCATATCATTTATTATATCGATTGTTATATCGGGCTTAGCACAAGCCATTCCCATACAAAACCAGGCCAGCCAGATTGCCGCTGGTGATAATCATACCCTGATTCTAAAAGATGATGGATCAGTTTGGGCATGGGGTTACAATGGGTATGGTCAGTTGGGTGATGACACTTACGCAGATAAAAGCATTCCAACACAGGTGCCTGGATTATCCCATGTTTCAATGATTACTACGGGAGCTCATCATAGCCTGGCTCTAAAAAATGATGGATCTGTTTGGTCTTGGGGTGATAATAGATATGGTCAGTTGGGTGATGGCAGCACTACAGATAAAAGTAAGCCTGTTAAGGTATCTGAACTAAACAATGTTGTCATGATTGCCGCTGGTTATTCTTATAGTCTTGCTCTAAAAGATGATGGTACTGTATGGTCGTGGGGTTATGGATATTTGGGTCAGTTGGGTATTGGACAATCTGGTGGAATAGTAACAGAAATAACTATCCCAGTACAAGTGACAGGACTATCTAATGTTACAATGATTGTTGCTAGATATTCTCATAGCCTGGCCTTAAAAGAAGATGGTTCAGTTTGGGGCTGGGGGAGAAATATAGAAAAACAGCTGGTTAATATTAACACCTCTCTTAAAAATATTCCTGTCCAGATTCCTAACCTATCCAATGTCACCATTGTTGCAGTTGGAGATTATCATAGTATGGCTCTTAAAGACGATGGATCAATTTGGACATGGGGAAGTAATAGTGATGGTCAGTTGGGTGACGGAAGCACTACAAAAAAAAGCAATCCGGTGGAGGTGACAGGAGTCTCTCATGTCTCTATGATTATGGCTGGTGATTATCATAGCATAGCCATTAAAGATGATGGGTCAGTTTGGGCATGGGGGAAAAATGATTTTGGTCAGTTAGGTGATGGAAGTACCTTATTTAAAAGCAGCCCGGTAAAGTTGACAGGATTATCCAAAGTTTCCATGGTTGCAGTTGGAGATTATCATAGTATTGTCCTGAAAGAAGACGGATCTGTTTGGGCATGGGGAAGAAATAATGTGGGCCAACTTGGTGATGGAGGTTCCTTGCTGCTATCAGGTTTCTCAACGATTGAGGCTGGATATTATCATAACCTGGCTGTAAAATATGATGGAACGGTTTGGGCATGGGGAAGGAATCGTTTTGGCCAATTGGGTAACGAAAGTACCACAGATAAAAGCACTCCTGTACTGGTGACCGGACTATCTGATGTCTTCAAAATATCAGCAGGTGAGTCACATAATCTGGTCCGTAAAGGCAACGGATCGGTTTGGGCATGGGGGTGCAACTATTTTGGTCAGTTGGGTGATGGGAGCAACATTGATAAATATAGTCCGGTGCAAGTGCCCGGACTGTCCAAAATTTTCTTAGTTGCTGCAGGAGCAAGTCACAGTCTCGCCCTAAAAAATGATGGATCAGTTTGGGCATGGGGATATAATGGTAGTGGACAATTGGGTGATGGAAGTACCACAGATAAAAACTACCCTGTGCAGGTCTCAGAACTATCCAATGTATACCTTATTGCCGCAGGTGCTAATCATAGTCTTGCCCTAAAGGATGATGGTTCGGTTTGGGCATGGGGAGCCAATTATGATGGTCAGTTGGGTGACGGAAGCACGACAGATAAAAGCACTCCTGTGCAGGTGCCTGGTTTATCTCATATCGGCAGGATTGCAACTGGAAATTATCATAGCCTGGCCATGAAATATGATGGCTCTGTTTGGGCATGGGGGAATAATGGATTGGGACAATTAGGCGACGGAAGTACTACAAATAAAAGCAGTCCGGTGGAGGTGATTGGTCTATCCAATGTCAATATGCTTGATGCTGGAATGAGTCATAGTCTTGTTCTAAAAAATGACTGCACTGTTTGGGCTTGGGGAAATAATGAAAAAAGGCTTGTGGTGGATGAAAATATCCCAAAGATAACTACGCCTACGCAAGTACCTGGTCTAAGCTGTTCTTCTACAATTTCTGCTGGATTGTTTCATAATCTGGCTCTAAAAACAAATGGATCAGCATGGGCATGGGGCACGGATAGTTATGGCCAACTCGGCTATGGCGATCCTACATACATACCTAAGTCAGTTTTTTCAGAAATACAATTCATTAGAAAATCCATTACTACAAACCAAAATAACAAAATCAGAATTCCTGTCATCAACACCGCCAAAAGAAAAATCACCTTTTCCTACAGAACATTAGATGATACTGCAATTGGTGGAATCGATTATCTTTCCTGTTCTGGCAATTTAACATTCCAGGCCCACGAAACCCAAAAAGATATCCAAATTACAACTTTACACAATCCAGACAACCACTATGATAAAACCTTTATTTTAAACCTTGATGTTTCAGGTGATATCTTTCTGAATGATGGATCACAAACCATTATTACAATTTCAGCTCGCCATGCAGTCAACTGTCCATACACTCAGACTTTTTCTAAAAATTTGCCTGCCAGTGGATGGACATATTATTCTTCAACTCCCAATGGCAGGGTTCAACAGATTGACGGCCATTTGCGCATGGACACAGACACTGATGATGTTATGAATCTCAATGAAGCCATATTACATATCTCTCTGTCCTCTGTGGATAATGTTCACTTAAATTTTTTTCATAAAACTATTGCTAATGATAGCTGCACTTCATTGCCAGAAATCTACACCAATCACTTCAATGGTGATGGCCTTAGCATAAGCACTGATGGCAAAACCTGGTATCGTATTATGCCATCTGATGAATTATTAACTGATAAACTTGGAAAAAACTATTCCATTAATCTCGGTGAATTAGAAACCACTATTCAGACCAATTATGATGAATATTTTCATTTGACTGGTTGTTTTGTACAGATTAAATTTCAGCAATATGGCCAGCAAGCTTATCCTTCAGGCGGAAGAGAATGGGATGATATTGAGATTACCTGCACATCAATTGATGTTGATCGCCCTGCTATAACTATTGATGATCAAACAACATCAGAAGACACCCCCCTCATTTCTATACCTTTGCATGTAAGAAATATTGAGACAGCAGTATGTAATTCTAATCTTTCTTTTGTATCGACTAATATTTCTTTAATTTCGCCAGAAAACATTTCATATACATGTCAGTCAGATACATTTTATATTTCATTGTCACCAACGCAAGATACCTTTGGTAATGCTGCAATTATAACTACTCTTAATTATAAACACACTTATATTGCATCAACGTCTTTTTCCTTTTCAGTTCACAGTATAAATGATTTACCAACACTTGCTAATGAAGTACCCGATTACACAATAGATGAAGATGCTGTTTTGCATTTTTCAATTCCGTCAAACTTGTTCCATGATAATGACATAGATGACACACTGATTTATTCTGCAACACTTAACAATGATTCCCCATTGCCTTTATGGTTAACATTCAATTCAGATACAGGGGAATTTTATGGCATTCCATCTGACAATGATATTGGAATAATGACAATCAAAATTACAGCAATGGACAATGCAAGTGCAATCATATCTGATGCGTTTATGTTAACTGTCAATAACATAAATGATATCCCCACTGTTGCCAATAATATTCCAGATCAATCAACAGATGAAGATGATTTTTTTGACTATACATTCAATGAAAATACATTTAATGATGATGATGTGAAGGATTCATTATCATTTTCAGCAACATTAAGTGATAACAGCAAATTACCATCATGGTTAACATTTGATGCGGCAATAAGAAACTTTAGCGGTACGCCAACCAATAATGATGTGGGAATGATTACAATCAAAGTAATAGCTGAAGACACGCATAGTGCAAGCATATCTGATGAATTTGTTTTGACCATAAACAATACAAATGACGCCCCAACAGTTACTAATGACATTCCAGATCAGTCAATAGATGAGGATGTTGCTTATGATTATACATTCAGTATAAATACATTTGAAGATATTGATGAGGGAGATTCACTGGCATATTCCGCAACATTATTAAATGGCAACCCATTGCCATCATGGTTAACATTTAATCCCATCAAAGATATTTTACTGGAACTCCCACAAACAATGATATTGGAATGATCACGATCAAAGTTACTGCTGTAGATAATTATCGCTCAAGTATTTCCGATACATTTGATTTAACAATTAATAACATCAATGATGCGCCTGAACTAATAAATCTAATTTCCGATCAAACAGTACCAGAAGATGTTTATTGTGATTTTTCATTCAACACAAATACTTTTAATGATGTTGATGATGAAGACCTTACATATTCTGCAATATTGAGCAATGGAAACCCATTGCCATCATGGTTAAATTTTTATGGTCCTACAATAAATTTCAGCGGTACACCTACCAATGATGATGTAGGAACAATAACAATCAAACTTATTGCAAACGATAGCTCAAATCTATCTGCTTATGATTCATTTCATCTAATAGTCAGTCAAGTGAATGATCCGCCAGTGATTTCAGATATAGATGACCAATTAATACCAGAAGGTGCGACCTTTACACCCATCATACTAGATGACTTTGTTACAGATATTGATCATGATGATTCATTGATTACGTGGACTGCAATGGGACAGGTTGACTTAACAATAACAATTACAGATCGTATTGCATCAATATTACAACCCCATGACAAATGGAATGGTATTGAAACAATCATTTTTATGGCTGAAGATCCAGAAGGGTTGACATCAACAGACATTGTTGTTTTTACAGTGATCCCCAAACCTGTTGTTACCAATCTCAGCAATGATGTAAATCCTGCAAAGATCAAATCATGGACATGGTCATCCAATACTGACTGCACATTTCGATTTGAAATAAATCAGAATCCATCGTGGCAACCAACAGGCACTTTTCAAACGATTCAGACAGCAACAAAATCAGACTCAGATGGGAAATGGTATATACATGTTCAGGCAAAGAATAAATATGATGATGTCTCTGATGTTGTAACTGTTTTTGCCATACTGGATAACACAAAACCAGTTATCACAGGTATTGAAGATGATCCAATGCCCTGTAAAAACAAAACTTGGACATGGAATGTTGATGATGCAAGTGAATGCTTATTTAGATACGTAATTGATCAAAATAATACATGGATACCTTCAGGTGAATACAACACATATACCACAGCTACCAAATTGGGTTATGGACAATGGTATATTCATGTTGAAGCAATAGATCGAGCTGGAAATGTCAGTGATATTGTATCTGGATCAGCGCAATTAATTAAGCCATCCATTCAATTTAATGCCATGTTTTCAGAAGGCGATGAATCCATTTCCCATATCACTCTAGAATTAAACTTAAGTCATATATCGTCAGACGAAATTACTGTTGAATATACAACGAAAAATGATCAATCCCTGGAACAGGCCAACAGGAACATAGACTATAATCTACCTGATGAAAATATTGTGTTCATTGAACCTGGAGAGCAAAAAGGATTTATTGAACTCACCATTATCGATGATCTTATTTCTGAAAATGATGAACAATGTGTCATCCAATTACATTCACCCAGTCATTCTGTTATGTTAGACGAAACAGATCATTATACCTATACTATTCTTGACAATGATCATGCTGGTCTCTCAATCTTTGAATCAGATGGTTTATCAGAAGTTTCAGAATCTGGAATACCTGACAGTTTTACTGTTGTTTTAAACACTGAACCTCTTGATACAATAAATCTTATGATGAATACCGATCAACAGATTACGCTGTCTCCGGAATATTTAGTCTTTACACCTGAAAACTGGAACCAGGAACAAAATGTAACCATCGCAGCTGTAGATGATGACATTTATGAATTAGAACCTCATAATGATTTAATCTCGTTTTCAATAGAGAATAATGTTTTAAAATATAAAGATCTTAAAATTGATGATATTTCAGTTCATATTACAGATAACGAGCAACCACCAACAGTCATGTTTGTAAACAGTTTTTTTGAAGGCGATGAATCTGTTTCACCTGTCCAATTGCCTATAATCTTGAGTCATAGAGCAAATAAAGATGTCATTATTGAATACGAAAATATAAATAGTGGAACCGCCTCTGAAGACAGGGACTTTATTTTGGACTTATCGTATAAAACATCCATAAAAGCATTTGAATTACAAGGTAGTATTGAAGTAGACATCATAAATGACAGTATTTCAGAAAGTAGTGAGACAATTCGTTTGGAAATTATCCGTTCAGAAATTGCTTTCATTGGTAAGAAAAATGCCTGTGAGTACTTGATTAAAAATGACGATTTTCCGGGAGTTTCTATTAATGGTATTTCTGCCTCAAACTATTTATTGGAAGGCGAAACCTTTTCATATTCAATCGTATTGAGATCACAACCTGATAGCCGTGTAACGCTTCGTATAAGTGTGGACGATGAAAGCATTCTAAATTTTTCTCAAAAAGAATTGAATTTTTACCCCAATACATGGAATATCCCGCAATATGTTTCATGTACCATCTTTGATGATAATTTTTACTATGATTCTTTAAAAGCAAAAATTACACATCAATCTTTCATAGATCCGGTTTACAGCGTTTTACCCCATAAAGAAATAGTCATAATCGTTAAAGACAATGACCCAGAACCATCTCCGCCTAAAATATCTGGAAAATCGTTAACCAATGAAGAAATGGTAATTTGGAATATTGAATCAGGCGGAGGCAATGGAAATCTTACCTGTAAATCTGATGAACAGATCATTTTATGTTCTTTAGGAACCATGAGTACATATTTATCTGAAGGCAAGCACATGATAACGGTTAAAGAGGAAATCTCACTGGGTCAATGGACCCAAGAAGCCTCTTTTGAACTTGAAAAAGATATGGGCATGCCATGCTCTCAAGTATATGCACCAGCAGCTATAACTGCAGAAAATATCGCTTTTACCATTACCTATAGCCATGAAGATAAATATCATTGCCAGACATACATAAACAAAGAATGTGGTACAGGCACTGATCATTGTCCAGGTCTTTTTGATCGTGGGAGTGGTGTTAATGAAATCCAATTATGGGTCCAAATGCCAGATTCAAACGAATTTACATTTATTGATTCTGATACAGATGAATCCATTGATGGCTATTTCACTTACACAGCAACTCATGAAGGTCTTTATCGCTTTTATACAAGAGCCATAGATAAAGCCACAAATGCTGAACCAATCCCTTTCCAACCATACAGCCATAAAATTGCCGAGACACTTTATATTAAAAACTTTTCAGGCTATGCCATTATTGCAGTAGGTTCAGTATCAGGCCAGGAAGGCTTGGAATCCCATACATTAACTGCCAATAATATTTATAAGCATTTAATTCATCGTAATTTCTGGCCCGAACATATCAAATATTTTAACCCATATGAAGAAATTCAACCCGGAGAAACAGATTATATGGAACATGGCAAGACATACTCCGACGCCTTTGAAAATGTGATCACACAATGGGCACCCGAACAAATTAAAAAACTTTCAGGCCCTTTATATATTATCCTGATTGACCATGGCTCACCAGATATATTTCATTTAACGGGTACGCAATCTCTCAGTGCCTTTAAATTAAACCAATACTTATATGATTTAGATGTTTTAGAGAACAAGGAAGAAATCATCATTATCCTGGGAACCTGTTTTTCCGGGAGTTTTATTGATGATATTGCTACCAAAGGTAGAATTGTTGTAACCAGTGCTGCTGCAAATGAGCCGTCCTATCGCGGACCTAAAATCAATCCAGGCGGTGTTCGAGATGGAGGTTTTTTTATTTCCAACCTGTTCAATGAACTTGCAAAAGGTAACAATCTTATGAATAGTTTCAATACCGCTGTATTAAGAACAGAATCCTTTACATTCAATTTTAACACGAGTAGCAAAGCCCCTTTTAATGACTTTGCACTGCAACACCCGCTTTTGGATGATAATGGAAAGGATGGTAGTAATTTCCTTCCTCTAAATGGCGATGGAATCATTGCACAAAATATTATATTGGGCCATAATGAAAAAAATGCTGTTGAAATTTTACACACAACAATTGCCCCAAAACAATTAAATCATAATGAAAACACACTAAATTTTGAAGTTATTGTTAATGATATTGATAATGTAAAACGTGTGTGGATTGAAGTTCGAAAGCCAGACGTAAGATTAGAGGATATGCGATTGAAACATCTCTATGATAACATTGGATTACAGCAAAGTGTTGAGCTAGAAGAATATGACATGGCGTTTCACCCTCAAAAAAGATCGTATAAGCTGATATCAGATTGTTTTGACACACCGGGACAATATATCGTTTTCTTTTATGTAAAAGACAAAGAGGGATTAACGTCAACTTACAAGGAAGAAATCATTTATAAAAACAAAGAAAATAATAAGCCGCCATTACCATTTCATCCAATAAGCCCTATGAATATAGATGGTACTGAGTTTTCCGATATCATTTTTGAATGGGAGAATACCAGAGATCCGGAAAATGACAGGTTTACCTATTCACTGATTCTATCAACAGATACAGATTCATTTATCAAAGAGCGAATATTTGAGACCATATGTTTTGTCAGTCTTCCAAAATCCTGGGACAAAAAAGATGTTTTATGGAAAGTCCAGGCCATTGATAATTATGGAAATATCACAGAAACACCGCAATGGACATTCAAAATAGACAACAATGTGGACAACTGGGGAAGCATCGTATATTTTCAGGTATATGATATGGATACCCAAATGCCTGTTCCAAAAGCAACTGTAAACCTTTCATCCAATGATATGAATTTAAGTTTAGAAGTGAATTCAAATGGACTATATATTGAACGGTTTATGCAGTCAGGTTTATACAATATTTCAGTAATCGCAGATAACTATACGCCCTTGCATAAAGACCCCATTGAAATCATTCCTGGGGAAATGCAATCATTCAATTTTAGCCTTGATTTCCAAAGCAGCCTCGGCGATATCAACCGAAATGGCAAACGAGATATTGGAGATGCCATTCAGTGTTTGCAAGTTCTTAGCGGCCTTGCTGATCAATCCTACTATGATCGATCAGCCTTGTTAGGCGATGCCCTTGAATTGCGTGATACGATTTATATTTTACAACATTTGTCAGATATAAAATAATGAATGTTCGTACATTTTTATAAGTCAATATTTTTCCGTTCAAGGCTTTACAAGTTTCCAGAATTTTTTTTCAACAAATACAAGGCATCCAACAGCCCAACCTTTCCGGGTCAAGCGCATAGGTTTCGATCATTTTTGAGGCCACATTATCATGTTTCGTAGGAGTGCTGCGTGTATCCCCGTATACCATAAATTTGACGTGTTGTTGATTTATAGGAGGTGCAGTGTAAAAGCTTCCATGGTATTCTTCAATACCGACTATCAGTCGATAATAATACCGAATTCCCGGTGTAAGTTTCGAAAAGGTGAACTGGTGCTGGTGGTAATCCCCGTATTCAAATGTGTTTACTGAGCCATTGCAATAGTCACCGGGGGACACACCCCATTGGAGAGTACAAGAAGACAGGTCATCCAGTTGCCACAAGATTTTCATAGAAGTATTTGTACCTGGATAGATCAAATATGGCCCTTTGCACAGTTTGGCTGGCGGTAGAAGCTCAAGATCAAAGCTGATGTCGCTGCTGAATGGGTGTACCTGATGTACTTCTACTGCAATAACATTTTTATTGGGACGCAGCCCTTTCGGATCCACAGGATAGGCATAAAACGTTTTTTCTTCGAAATCAGCTATAGGGTAATTGGCCTGGGTCGTGTGGTTCACTGCACCATCTGGTAAGTTACTGCGAACAATTATCTTGAAATTACTATTAACATTTTACATGGTCTCTTTGTATTTGTTTTCATAAGCATTTGAACACCTTTAATTAATGGGTACTATATTTTCATTTTTATATGGCCCCTTTCTGAATGAAAAATGATGCAAAGCAAAAAACGTATCATTATATTCAAGTTATCCTGTCAGCGCCGCTATATCGTAATAATAGAAGTTATTATCATATCCTGTCTATATTTACAATAATTGAATTGCATAGCCAATGTCAGTTCTTTTACTTTTGTTCATAGATATTTTTTATGTTTTGCTATTGATGTCAGATTTTGTTAAAGTACATTCAACGTAATAGTTAACATTGGTATCGTACACACACATTTAAAGCGTATTATATTGTGAGCAAAATAAGTGGACGTGACAGATAAGTAAGCGATCATAAATTCTTGGGTATATCGTAGTAAATATTTTGTTATTCGTCTGGTTGGTCGAACCTTATGTTCGCCTTCAAACAAAAACCGAAACCAAACAGATATTCGAAAACAATGTAGGGGCGAACCTTATGTTCGCCCTCCTGACAAAAACCGATATCAAACCTATGTTCTGAAGGAGGAAAGATTAATGAAAAGAATAAACCTTTTTTGTATTGTTGTAATGATTCATCTATCAGCATCCACTATTTTTGCTGGTCATTTTAGTTTTAAAGAACCTAATTCAATAGATTTCATGGTTTTTTGGGTAGATGTTTTTACCATAGATGGAGAAACGTCAGAAATAGGTGATGAAATCGCTATTTTTGATAAACAAGGAACAATATGTGGTCACTATATTGTAACTGAGCCTGAAGTTATTCAACTGTTTGTTTATAGGGATGATTCTAGTACTCCAGAAGATGAGGGGGCTTTGATTAATGAAGAATTAACCTTTGTAATATGGGACCAAAGTGAAGAAATAGAAATTATATTACTTGATTCAATGTTTATTCAAAAACAAGTCCTTAACTCACAACAGATTGAAACGATTCCCCCAAGATGTGTAGGGGGTTATATACCTCGCGGAATGGGAATAAAAGCTTTTTCAGGTACTGTTTTTATCAGTGAAATACCTCCACAGGAAACTTACGAGGATTTTGAGATAAGAATTCCATTTACAGTTATAGCTGATGGTGATGTTTCGATTACTTTAACATCATCAAATCAAGACCTGATCCCTGATAAATACTTGCTACATAGAAGTGAAGGCGAGTATTATACAATGGTAGCAACTCCGGCAATGGATGCTTATGGTACAGCGAACATTACAATAACTGTGTCCGATGATAATGGCCAGAGATCGACATCATTTGCTTTGACTGTATATCCTGTTAATGACTGCCCAGAAATAATATCAAGTATTGCAAATCAGATATCTCAAGAAGACACAACTATCGGTCCAGTTTCTTTTTTCGTGACAGACGCTGATGCAGATATTCTGACAGTTCATATCCAATCAAACAACTCAGCATTATTTCCATTAGATCACAAAAGCATATCCCTGTGCAGTGCCTATAGATGCAACACTACAAGTAGTATATTGGTATCTGAACATGGTGAATATTCACTCTCATTGATACCATCAACCAATCAAAGTGGTACAGCCAGTGTAACAATTACTGTCAACGATTCCATGGACTTAGCAGCTTCTGTTTCATTTCAAGTGAGGGTCACCCCGGTAAATGATTCGCCAGTTGTTTCAGATATTGTCGATCAAACAATACCAGTAGGTTCGACTTTTACACCAATAATATTAGATGACTTTGTTACTGATGTTGATAATGATAAATCTGCGATTTCATGGACAGCAAAGGGCCAGATCAATCTGAATATAAATATAACAAATCGCATTGCAACAATAAAACAACTTCAAGAAGATTGGAATGGTATCGAAACAGTCACTTTTATTGCTAAAGACCCAGAAGGATTGACATCCTCAGATGTCGTTATATTCAAGTCCTATACGATCGTTGATAATGATCCTGCCGAAATTTCTATTGTTGAATCTGATGATTTTTCAGAAGTCTCAGAAGATGGAAAACAAGATAATTTCACAGTTGTATTAAAGACAGAACCTATTAAACCATTTAATCTCATTATGAATACCGATCATCAGATTACCCTTTCCCCAGAACATTTGATTTTTACGCCTGAGAACTGGGATCAAGAACAAACAGTTCATATCATTGCTGTAGACGATGACATTTATGAACTTGAACCGCATAATAGTTTGATCTCATTTGCCATAGAAAATGATATTCCAAAAGACAAAGATCTGATCATTGATGACATTTCAGTAAGCATTACAGATAATGATCAACAACCTACAGTAATGTTTGATAAAGTTTTTTATGAGGGCGGTGAATCTCTTTCTCCAGTCAGTTTACCGCTTTTTTTGAGTCACAGAGCAAATAAAGATGTTATTATTGGATACACCCCAAAAGATAGCAGCACTGCCTCTGAAGATAGAGACTATATGTTAAATTCTTCTTATAAAACATCTATAAAAGCCTTTGAATTGCATGGCAGTATTGAAATAAATGTAATCAATGATAACATTTCAGAAAGTGATGAGGAGTCAATTGTTTTGGAAATAATAAGTTCAGGTATTGCTTTAATAGGTATCAAAAATTCCTGCCAATACGTAATCAAAAATGATGATTATCCTGGAATCTCAATTAATGGCCTTTCTGATTCAAATAATTTATTGGAAGGAGAAACCCTTTCATATTCAATTATATTGGAATCTCAACCGCAAAGCCTCGTAACAATTCGTATGAGTACAAACGATGACACCATTCTCGATATATCTCCAAAAGAATTGAAATTCTACCCTGATATATGGAACATCCCACAATTTATATCACTGACCATCTTGGATGATTCTGTTTATTATGAAAACTCAAAGACAAAGATTACCCATAAAGCTTTTATCGATACTGTTTATGCTGCTTTACCCCAAAAAGAAATTGAAATCATTATTAAAGACAATGACCCGAAACCATCACCGCCTGTAATCACCGGAAAATCCCTTACCAATGAAGAAATGGT
>Ga0272440_1002733_pt1 | contig 13572 bp, 13 predicted proteins | sample SSMMMBAug17_FD_192440 | JGI IMG/M metagenome (GOLD analysis project Ga0272440, IMG submission 192440) | Marine sediment archaeal communities from Little Sippewissett salt marsh, Falmouth, MA, United States - SSM-MMB-Aug17 | ecosystem: Environmental > Aquatic > Marine > Wetlands > Sediment ...
TTGGTTCGCATATGCTTGATTTTAAATTGTTGAACAGTCAAGCATTTTGAAATGGGGGAACTTATTTTTCGAACATTCCTACTAAGAAATCCGAGATCTGATTCGTTGATGCAACTACTCTCCTTAGTAAATCTCTGAAAATAAGTTCCTCATTTAATAATTGTTCATTTTGTTTTTGAACCAGGATTACACTGAAGAAGATGAATAAGATGAAATAAAACACTTTTAATTCATCTTATTCATCTTTTTCAGTGTAATCCTGGTTCAAAAACAAAAAGGAAAAGTTTGGTACGCATATGCTTGATTATAATTTTTTGAACAGTCAAGCATTTTTAAATGGGGAACTTATTTTCCTGGCATTCCTTAGCAAAATAATTCCCCAATATCAATAAAGGAGACTTTATTATCAGAGCATGCCTTCGCCAGCGTATTTAGATATGAATCGGTCTTCACTGTGTTTAAAAGCAGGATTGTTTATTGAAGCAAGTCCCCATGACTGATGAAGGCAAATTGGTATGTTTTTCCCTAGTTGCAGATATCAGCAATATTTTTTTGGGGAAGCTGGTTATCATGTCAGTGGGTTCATTTCACTTTGCGATTGAATGGTTTTTCTTTTTTATCTTTTGCATTTTAAACAAAAATGACTTCAGGCTCACCTGCATTTGCCGCTTGTATTTCACCAATAATCCAGGCATTTTCATTCATTGCTCTTAATCGCTCAACCATTTCCAGTGCTTGTGATTCTCGGATAATTGCAACCATGCCAATTCCATTATTAAATGTTCGTAACATTTCAATATCCGAAATATTACCCGCATCTTTTAATAAAGAAAAGATGCATGGCGTATCCCATGACGATTTTTGGATGATCGCTTTGCATGATTCGGGTAATATTCTCGCAATATTATCGATTAACCCGCCGCCAGTGATATGGGAAAGGCCACTAATATCAAAATCACGAATCAAGGGTTGGAGCATTTCTGAATAAATTCTTGTTGGCGTCAACAAGCATTCTCCGATTGTTTGTTGAATATCAGAGACATAGGTGTCAATTTTGTAATTGAGTTTTTCAAAAAAAACTTTTCTGACCAATGAAAACCCATTACTGTGTATGCCGGACGATGCAATACCAATCAATTTATTCCCTACACTGATGTTTGACCCATCAATAATTTTTGAATTATCAACCATCCCGACAGAAAAGCCACACACATCATATTCGTTTGGGCTATAAAAATCAGGCATTTCAGCAGTTTCGCCGCCAATTAATGCACAATCAGCCTGTCGACAACCATCGGCAATCCCTTTCACAATGTCTAGAATTATATGGGGAAGGAGATGACCGGATGAAATATAATCCAAAAAAAATAATGGTTTTGCGCCTTGAACGACAATATCATTGACACACATTGCGACGAGATCAATACCAATAGTATCATGCGTTTCCATCATGAATGCAACTCTAAGTTTAGTTCCGACACCATCAGTAGCACTGACTAAAACAGGCTGGCTGTATTGATTAATGTTCAATGAAAACAGGCCACCAAACCCACCAATATCACCAATGACGCCTGGCCGGTTGGTGGTTCTGGCAATTTTTTTAATTTCGGGAATCAATGCATTGGCTTTTTCTATATCAACGCCAGAATCGGCATATGTTAAAGATTTGTTCATGGAATCCTCATCATTTATTTATTGTAAATTAATCAAATTTATATAGATTGAAGCCGATTTGTCAAGCATTAGTTCAAAAAACGAAATCAACTTGACAAATAATGTATATGGGTCTATTATAACAATTTTAAATTTAAGCAAATGTAGGTGCTTTTTTATTTCACAATCGGCCCTGTAGTTATCTAAATCAATTGTATTTGCATTTTGGATAATGAGGCCCATACTAACAATAAAAGGAGTAGATATGGCGTTAACTAAGAATAATATTGTGTCTCAAGTCAATAAAATGGGATACAATCAAAAAGATTCTGTATTTATTGTTGAAACCTTAATTGAAATCATTAAAGAAACTTTGGAAAAAGGTGAAGATGTATTGATTTCAGGATTTGGAAAATTCTGTGTCAAAGAAAAAAAACAAAGAAAAGGACGAAATCCTGCAACCGGTGATGACCTGATGTTGCGAAAAAGGCAAGTTGTCACTTTTAAATGTTCTGGAAAACTACGCGAAAAAATAAATTAATTAAAAACAAAAAAAAATTAATAACTAATATCAGCTAGTTATTTATTTATTGTTGATTAATTAAGGGTATCTAGTTGACATAAGTCTAATTATCTATTACAGTGGTACTCTTAAAATTTTTTAGTGAGCAGAGTTGAACACAATCACCTGCATTCTGGAAATAATGATAAGCGTATGTCAGAGTTTATGAATAAATCAAAAAGACATAAAGTTATCGATATTTCTATCATGCAACAATTCAAATATTCGGGTTAGAAAAACCGATAAGATATGTATAATCTTTCCACGAAGGGAGGAAATGAATGTCAACTGAAAAGAAAGTCGCTGCAAAAAAAGCTGTAGCCGCAAAGGCTAAGGATAAAAAGCTCAATATAGAAGCAGCAACAATTTGTCCATCAACGCAACAGATGTTGCGACGGGCTGAACGAGATGGTGTCGAGATTGCATTTCATCGTGCGAACAGCATGAAAGCCTGCCCCATTGGTGCAGATTCTGCATGCTGTAAACACTGTTCCATGGGACCTTGCCGATTAAATGCAAAAGATCCATACAGCAAAGTTGGTGTATGTGGTGCAACAATTGATACCATTCAGGCTAGAAATTTCGCGCGCATGGTCGTCAGTGGCGCAGCAGCGCATACAGATCATGGTATGTCAATGTTGGATGTTTTTCGCGAAGTGGTTCGAGGGCATATAAAAGATTTCAAGATAAAAGATACAGATAAACTTATTTCTGTAGCTGAATCAATTGGAATCGATACACAAGATCGTGATATTAAACAGATTGCCACTGAACTTTACGAGGAATTGGAAAAAACATACACGGGCATTGAAGGTGAAATACCTTTTATGAAACGCGTACCTGAGAAAACACTCGAAACATGGCGAAAATTAGGAATCGTACCGCGCGGTGCCATGAGAGAACTCATGGAAATGATGCATCGAACGCATATTGGTGTGGATCAGGAATACAAAAATATTGCCAAGCACTTTAGTCGAACGGCCTTAAGCGATGGTTGGGGTGGTTCGATGGTTGCCACTGAAGTATCTGATATACTGTTTGGCACCCCCAGTCCATTAAGTGTTGAAGTTGATATGGGCGTATTGAAAGAAGATCATGTCAATGTGATCATCAATGGTCATGAACCAAACTTTTTCGAATCCATGATCGTTTCGGTTCAAGATCCAGCTTTGATCCAGGCTGCTAAAGATGCAGGTGCCAAAGGAATTATTCTGGCGGGTATGTGTTGTTCAGGTGCAGAAGTACTGTCTCGACATGCCATTCCCCATGCTGGAAACTTCATGTCAACTGAAGCAGTCATCATAACAGGTGCTGTTGATGCTATGGCTGTTGATGTTCAGTGTATTAAACAAGGACTGGCAACTGTTTGTGATTGCTATGGCACGAAACTATTCACAACAAATCCGCGTGCGCACATTGAAGGTGTTGAACATATTGAATTTGTTGAACACGAACCAAGACAATGTACTGATGAAGTCGTCATTCGCGCAATCACACGCTTTAAGAATCGCCAAAAGCCAGTTGAAATTCCCAGATTCAAGCATACTGGAATTCATGGTTTTTCACATGAGTACATTAATTATATGCTGGGCGGAACATTCCGAGCGTCATATAAACCTCTGAATGACAACATAATAAATGGTCGAATTCGTGGTGTTGCAGGTGTTGTTGGCTGTACAAATCCAAGAGTACAACAAGATAAAATTCATCTTGAAGTGGTTAAAGAATTGATCAAAAATGATGTATTGGTCTTGCAAACAGGTTGTTCACAGATCACTTTGGCCAAAAATGGCTTATATACACCCGAAGCAGCTCATCTTGCCGGACCTGGACTTCAGGAAGTTTGCGAAACTGTTGGTATGCCTCCTGTATTGGGTCTTGGCTCTTGTGTGGATAACAGTCGAATACTGGTTGCTGCATCAGAAATGGTCAAAACTGGCGGACTGGGAACCAGTCTGGCTGACCTGCCCGCAGCTGGTTCAGCACCTGAGTGGATGAGTGAAAAAGCCATATCAATTGGACAGTATTTTGTGGCATCCGGCGTTTACACCGTGTTTGGCGCAACATTCCCCATTACTCAGAATACCAAATTCCATAAATTGCTTTTTGAAGGTCTTGAAGAATGGGGCCTGGGCAAATGGGATTTTGCTGTGGATCCAATTGAGCATGCACATAAAATGATTGCCCATATTGAAAAGAAACGTGATGAATTGGGAATCAATAAAAAGACAGAAAGAGTGCTTATGGATTTCGAAGCGCGACGTGCACTGGATGCAGCCGCTTAAATCTTAGTAACGCTCATATAGTTGTTTAAAGCCCAAAACTATTAAGTAATGGTTTTGGGCTTTTTTTTTATTTGATAGAAGTGGGAATGGCATTTGGTTGGGGATATAGGCTGTAATCAGCTTAAAACAATACTTACAGGGGTGTGGCAATTCGGACATTGATGTCCATCAAGGTTGTTTTTTTGAATGCGAAATCCAAATCTTTCAATCACAAGCTGTCCGCATTGATGACAGAATGTACTTTCCCCCCTATCTCCAGGCACATTACCTGTAAAAACATAATGAAGTCCAGCATCCATGCCAATTTGTCGTGAACGTTGTAATGTTTCAATGGGGGTTGATGGGCGGTCTTTGAGCCGATAGGTAGGATGAAATCGACTCAGATGCCAGGGCGTATCCGGCCCCAGTTCATTGACAATAAATTCTGCGGACTGTTTTATCTCTTTAGGATCATCATTTAGTCCGGTGACAATCAGGGTTGTAATTTCTACAAATACATCGTTTTCTTTTAAACGAACAAGATTTTCCAGGACAGGCTGAAGTTTCCCCCCGCAGTATTTAACATAAAACTGGTTGTTAAACGACTTTAAATCAATATTGGCGCCATCCAGCCAGGGACTGATGGTTTTGATTGCACCCTTTGACATATAGCCATTGGAGACAAAAATATTTTTTAGCTTTTTTTCATGCGCTTTTTGTGATGTTTCCAATGCAAACTCAAAGTATATGGTCGGTTCAGTATATGTAAAAGAGATACTTTGACATTGATTGTTTATTGCTGTTTGAACGACCTGCTCAGGCGTCAAAGGCATTCCAGAAATTTGTCCTTGATCAGCAGGCATTTGGGCAATATTTGCATTTTGGCAAAACCGACATTTAAAGTTACATCCGACTGTTGAAACAGAATAGCTTTTGGAGCCCGGCAAAAAATGAAACAATGGCTTCTTTTCAATTGGATCTACATGTTCTGCAATAATGCGATCATAAACATGCGTGTACAACTTTCCATTTTTGTTTTGGCGAACATGACAAATACCAAACAATCCATTTGGAATGCAGCATTCATGGTTACATAAATAACATGTTACCACATTATCTTTTGACTTTTCATATAATAAAGCTTCTTTCATACAGCACCTGCCATCACTTCTCTGTTTTTTTCAGCTTTCATATCCAGGGGGCGCAAGCGAAAAGTTGGGACTAAAACGATACTCATCCCCAAAAAAGTACCAAAAGGACATTTTTGAAGGAATGTCAGTTGATCAATAAAATCACCAAACATATTTTCTGATCCTTCGCCCGGTTGACCGATCGTTTTACATTCCACCGGAACTTTTCCCAAAACTGATTTTACATGCCGTTTGATTTCACCACTTGAATACAATTGAATAGCGGACTCCTGAACCTCTGGATACATGGCTTTAATTTGAATCCAAACATCTTTTATCGCAAACTTATTCCAAAGACCGATAAACAGTCTATCCTTTGTTACTCGGGCAGCTTCTTCAATCGCCTTTTTGTAATCACCGCAAAATTCTAATGTATTGACCAGTATAGAAATATTAAAACTATTATCATCAAAAGTTAATGATTCGGGATCTTCCAGGTGTAAATCAGCCCGGTTTCCTAAATTTCTTTCCGCCGCTTCAATCATGGCTTGCGATGGATCTACACCGGTGACAGTCAAGCCACGTTCGAGAAATTTAAACAGACGTTGACCGGTCGCACATCCAATACCCAGTACATGTTCGCCACGAACTGGTTGTATCATATCAAACATCAACCGATTTTCACGTTCAATAATTTTCCGATTGTCGGGGTGTCTGTACCAATCATCAAAGTATTGGGCATCTGTATTATTGAACTTATGTGTCATCATAATTTGAATTCTCCAGTCTCGTCTAATTCAGACTGATATTTATAAATAATGAATAAAATAACCTTCCCCTTTACCTTTAATATGTGGTGAAAAAAAATGACCAACTGCTGTTGCAAAAGTTCGTGTATCAATGGGTTTGGTGATATAGCCAGAACATCCAACTTCTAGTGCGGCATCATTGTCATCTTTCATGGCATGGGCAGTCAATGCGACAATGGGGATTTTCTTTGTTTTCTCATCTTTTTTCAGAATACGCGTTGCCTCAATGCCATCTATACCTGGCAAGGCAATATCCATCAACACTAAATCGAGTTGTTCAGCATCACGCGCAACTTGAATGCCATCTTCTGCATTTTCAGCCTTTAAAACTTCATATCCGGCTATTTCAAGAAGATCGCTTGCCATTTCCATATTCATAGGGTTATCTTCGATAATAAGTATTGTTTTTTGTTTCATACGATCAGTCCTTTTATTCGTTTTCAGTGAATAAGATGAAGTCCCCTTTTTTGGTCAGCTTAATCTCGTGTATGACCTGGCAACGTATAGGTGGTACAATTCCCTGAAGAACATGTCCGTGTCTGAGAATTGACTCCTGATGGACTTCCGCCTTGACCCATTGTGTAACTCGCTTTACTAAGAACTCTTTCAAATTCCTCAGATGAACATTTTGGACATTTCATCTCAACAGTATCATTAGAGTTCATCACGAGAATTTCAAAAAATTCATTACATTTATTACATTTAAACTCATAAAGTGGCATGTTTTACCTCTTATTATTATCTGTATTTTATCTATAGTATACCGATATTTTTTCGTAAAATCAAAATAATTTTTACACAGTAACGTTTACAGAAAATTTTTTTAAAAAATATGATGGATGATATGTCATTTTTGCTTTTCTCAGACCTGGGTCACCCAAATCCTGTTCACGATTTACCCATTTATGATTGTTTGCGTCATGAGATAAAAATAACTGATTAATTGCCTGATATGCGCCTTTATACATCGGACACCCTTTTTCAAAATGGATAATGATCATATCGTCAGAAAAGTATTCGGCAACTGTATAAGCAGTAATCAATTGATTGACACAAATAACGCCGCCACAAATATTATCATATAAGCGATAGGCATCCAACACATTCGCAATTGCTCTATTTTCAGATGCCAATGTACTGTCGGATTCACAGTCACGCCAGGTACACCAATCTTCCTGCATCGCCAGTGTTTCATCAATACGTTCAGCATTCAACGAAAGATAGGTATAATCGTTTTTTTTAACAAATTGATTGAGTAAGTTCTTTTTTTTATGAAACCGATTCCCTTTGAGATGAATCAGGTCTGTTGTTGAGTAGACATAATCCCAATGATCACGCGCTTCAACAATATCCAATACAAGGCTTCCGCACCCTTTCCAGATTTCTAGAAGTTTTTCAGGAACGCGTGTAAAACGTACTGGTAAATCCATTTGTTTGAACACTGATGGCCAATCCACATGATGCCAATTTCCAATGGGTGCCCAGAAAACAGGTTCAGCGTGAACTTGTTTGAGCCAAACCAATTGATCTGTAAACGTCCATGATAATTGATATTCTTTTGCCCATCCATTAATATTGACAATGCTGTAATCCGACGTTTTTTCCGGTGTTATGGATAGATAGTGTAAATATTCTTTTTGCTTTTTAAGTGAGACAGGTTCTTCGCCTGTAATCATATTCTCTCCTGTATCATTTTTATTTTCGAGGAAAGTGATCTGAATAAAAAAGTTTGTATTCAGTTGCACGTTCCTGAATCATCAAACATTCAGTGCCTGATATGTCATTAACCAATTGAATACCGGATTCTGGTCCCATAACCATGAGTGCTGTTGCCAAACCATCTGCAAATGTACATTGATCAGAGATAACAGATACACTGACAATACCATTGCTGACAGGCCGACCTGTTTTGGGGTTGATCACATGAGAATAACGATGCTTGCCATCAATATAATAATTGCGATAGTCCCCACTTGTGGCGATGGCTTTATTGTGAAGAGATATTGCCAAATAAACATCATGAACACTTGCATCAATTTGTGGACGATTTATTCCCACGCGCCAGGGGGAACCATCTATTTTTGTTCCTTTGCCAAAAACCTCTCCACCAATTTCAACCAGATAGTTTGTGATGCCATGTTTTTCCAAAACGCGCGCAATTTGATCTACCCCAAATCCTTTTGCAATTGATGCCAGGTTCAATTCAAGGTTCTGAATTTTTTTCTGAAGATGATGATCTGTAATAACAATGTTTTGAAAACCGACCTGTTTCAGACATTGTTCAATTTGGTCGTCATCAGGTTTTTGTTGTTGATATTTCGTATGACCGAACCCCCATAAATTGACAATCGGTTTAACAGTGCCATCCCATGCACCATTGGTTATTTGATATAGTTTTTGAGCCTGTTTCATCACCTGGAAAAAAGGATCAGATATGGGCAATGGTTTTTCGATTTCGTTCATCTGGTTAAATACAGATATTTCACTTTCAGCGTCATAAGTGGACATGCTGTGATTGATGTCTTGCAAGGTCCGCGTGATCTCATTTTTTAGGTCTTGATGATCAAACAACAATCCGACATTATATTTAATATGATATGATGTTCCCATTGTCCGACCAGATATCAAACATTCGCGCTGATAATGACATCCAGACAAACAAATTGTTATCATCCATTGTATTAAAATAAGTTTAATAAGCTTTGAACAGGATTGAATATCCAGGATGTTACACATGGAAAACCTCCTTTATCAGCATGTTCGAAACCCTCAATTTGAAATGAATTCTTTTTAATGGCACAATTCGGATAATACGACTGGATATCAAGGGTAATAGACTGATTGGCAGCATTTGAAATTGTCAGGGTTGATGGGACAGAAAAGGTACTAAATGTTTGATATTTACCAAACGATAATCGATATATCAATTGGTTGAAATGATTGTATTTTTCAAATGACCGAACATTTTTTTCAGATGAATCAAAATAGATTTTTTGTCGGGTTCTTCTAATCAGTCCTTTTGATAGCAAAAGAACTTTTTGGTCAGATTGGGGATCAAATGTCGCATGCATTGCTGGTAACGTGGGCAATTGTCCATGAAGACAGGCAATAAATTCATGCGGTTGTATGTTTATGGGTAGCGCATATTTTAGCATAAATGCATTTGGTTGAATATGATAAGGCTTATCCATAAAGCGACTATTTAAATAAATCCGGTTTTCATTGCATATGAGCTGAAAAGGGGAGCCGATCGCGCCAAAAGGGCTTAACATTTCAGCACGCAACTTGTATGCTTTTTGAGCAATAAAGGCAATTCGTTCATGAAGCTGAGAGCCAAAACCTTGTGTTGAAATTTTTGCAATACCTTTGCATGAAACTAACATATCATTTGTTTCCGCAATGCGCTGAAAGCATTCTGAAGCGGTTTCTCCATTACGTAACTGCGGTGCACGAAAAATTGTACATCCATGAATAACGATTACTGTCAGGCAAATAAAAAAATTAATTGGAAGTCGCATTGATTTCATTTAGTTGCGTTTCTTTTCCATTTTTAGATTGATTGTTAGAGTAAATGTTCTGAATCTTCTGTTCGATAGATTGACGATTTTTAGCCTCTTTCTGATATTTAAGCGCTTTTTCATAATAGCTCAATGCTGTTTTTAATTGGTTCAGCTTAACGTTGACATCACCCATATGCTCAAGAATAATGGGATCTTCAGGAACAAGGGTAATGGCTTTGTTTAAAAACGTGTGCGCTTCTTCATACTGACCGCGTTTAAAATAAACCCATCCTAAACTATCCATGATATAGCCATCATTTGGCTTTTGCTTTAACGCTTTTCGAATTAATTCTTCAGCCTCATCTAAATGGATGCCATTATCCGCATAGGTATATCCCAAATAATTAAGTGCATTGGCATTATTGGGATGTAATTCAATGACCCGCTTCATTTGATCCATTGACGCTTCTTTTTTTCCCCATTTATCATATACGACGCCCAGACGAAAAAGCAGTTTATAATTGGTTTCGTCAATGGCAAGGCCTTCTTTGAAAGTGCTTTCTGCGTCTTCAAATGCCCGAGATTCTTCATGAATGGAACCAAGAAATAAATACAGTTCGGCATCATCAGGTGTAACAGTGATTAGCTGCTCTATTAGATCTACTGCTTTCTGGAATTTCCCTAATTTTTGAAATAAATATGCCATCCGAAGCATGGCATTTTCAAAATATTCAGATGATGCCGCAATTCGTTGGTATGATTCCAGGGCCTTGTCATCTTCTTTATTTTCCTCGTAATGGATGCCCAGGTAATAATAAATACCATTTGATTCAGATATTTCTTTCTTAAGCGTTTCCAATGCAAATACAGCAATATCATTTTGCTTTTTATCGTAGAAATGTGCAGCGATTTTCTTAATCAATTGTGGATATTTTTTCAATTTTTTTACAATACCGAGAAACGCCTTTCTGGCTTTTTTTCGCTGGCTTTTCTGATAGAAAAAAGAACCAAGTTCAATTCTTGCCTGAATGTTATCCGGATCTTTTTCTAAAATGGTTCGAAAACTTTTAATCACTTTTTTGTAATTGTCTAGCGTGATATAAATATGACCCAGTTCAAATAGGGGCTGGAGTGTTTTGGGTGACAATTCACATACTTTTTGAAAATGCTTGATTGCTGTTTTATAATGGCCTTGTTTTTTTTCAATCTGTCCCAAAAAATAGTAAGCAATATGAGAATCTGGATTGATCTGAATTAAACGTTGATATATATCTTTTGCAGATTCCAGCTGTTCACTTTTTTGATAAAGTTCGGCAATAAGCAGATAAATATTTTCTTTTTCAGGTTTGAGTTTTAATGCTGTTTCATAGGATGCGATGGCTTTATCCATATCATTCATCGCTTGATATATGCCGCCCATGAGTAACCATGTATCAAAATGATCTGGTGATTGTTTTGATATATTTTCTAATATTTTCAATGACTTTGAATATTCTTTGGTCTTAATGTATGCATTGGCTAACTCTTTTTTCAAATAGACAGCATCATCCATGTCCGAGGCTTTTTTCAAATGATTGATATATGCAATCATGTTTTTATCATTATAAGATAACTGAGATTCCATATAGTGATAATAAGCATTGCCGGGTAAGGTTATTTGGGGCATTTCTGAAATAGATGGCTCGATAGGTACACTTGGACTACTTTTCTGAGTCTGGTATGTGTTGCAAGATGTAAGAATGATACATATAACGCCCACAACATACAATTTTCTTTTGTGTGATTGAGTCACAATGAAACTCCTTAATAATCAGATTCAAAGCTGCCATTAAATGAATCAAAATCTTTTATTTCGCTGGTAAAATAATCTTTCATTTTCTTAATAACATTTTTTTCAATCTGACGCACACGTTCACGTGAAATGCCATAGTTATCACCGATTTCCTGAAGTGTAATTGGCGTATCAGAAAAAATGCGGTTGTCAAAAATAAGACGTTCCCTTTCATTTAATTTAATACGAAACTCAGATACTTTTGAACGCAGAAGGCTTTCCATTTCTTTTTTTGCCACCTGACTCTCAGCAGACTGATCTGATGAGGCTAAAAAATCAATTCGCTCGGTATCTGATTCATTTTTTAAAGGGGCATCCAGGGATAAATCATTGCTATTGAGTCGTTGATCCATATCAACTATTTCACGCTCTGTTACGCCAAGACGTTCAGATAATAAATTGGGCTTGGGATCAAACCCCTGATCAATTAATTTTTGTTTTTCTTTTTTTAATTTAAAAAACAGCTTGCGTTGCGCTTGAGTGGTGCCAATCTTTACCAGCCGCCAATTATCCATAATAAATTTTAATATATATGCTTTTATCCAAAAAGATGCATAATACGAAAACTTAACATTTTTATATGGGTCAAATTTTTTTACCGCCTGCATCAACCCAATATTTCCTTCTTGAATCAAATCCAACAGGTTTTGCATCCAGATTCGCTGAAATTCCATTGCTATTTTGACTACGAGACGTAAATTGGATGCTGTCAATCTGTATGCAGCGTCAGGATCTCCATCTTCTTGAACACGTTTTGCCAGTGCTATTTCTTCTTCACGTGTCAGAAGTTCATATCGTGAAACTTCAGCCAGATAACGTTGTAGCGGGTCATATTGGACAAGTGCATTACCACTGTTTTTTTTGACAACCAGATCTTTGGATTTTTTGGGTTTGGGCATGTTTTTTTTTGCCATAATATTTTCCATATATAGTTGAAATAATTTCATCAGTAATTTACGTCAGAAATTATTTTTAGATTTATTTTTTTGTAGACATGACACAAATCATATGTTAATTAGTCTGATTCATAAAGCGCCTGTAGCTCAGCTGGATAGAGCAACGGACTTCTAATCCGTAGGCCGCAGGTTCGAATCCTGCCAGGCGCATGTCGTAATTAGCATTAAAAGATATCGTCGTCAAGTTCTTTTGAAAAGAGTTCGTCGGTCAATCGTGGAAATTGATTTAAATGATTTGAGTGTAACCAAAATTGTCGGTGAATACAAATTGCTCATCATTTTTTTTGAACCAGGATTACACTGAAGAAGATGAAATCAAACACTTTTAATTCATCTTATTCATTTTCTTCAGCGTAATCCAGGTTCAAAAATAGGAATTCAATATATTAAATGGGAAACTTAGGAATGCTAGAAAAATAAATTCCCCATTTCAAAATGCTTAATTAAAAATTAAACATTAATCATATGCGTACCAAACTGTTCATTCTGTTTTTTGAACCATGATTACACTGAAGAAGATGAAAAAGATGAATTTAGAGTGTTTTTATTCATCTTTTTCATCTTCTTCAGTGTAATCATGGTTCAAAAACGAAAATGAAGAATTTTAAATGAGGAATTTATTTTTCGAGAATTCCTTACAAATAAGGATGCGATTTCAGCCAAGACATTGATCCTGTCTCAAACCCAATCACGAAAATGTCCTTTAAACATCCACCGGCTCCCAAAAGAGCCGGTGAAATCTTAATCTCTATCCATCATATCGTCCCAAAATACTGATACTACAAACATTTTGAAAAGGAAATCCCCCCAGATTATGTGTGAGTCCAAATTGAGGGTCTTTCAGTTGTCGTTTACCTGCCCGGCCAT
>Ga0272440_1002734_pt1 | contig 13567 bp, 13 predicted proteins | sample SSMMMBAug17_FD_192440 | JGI IMG/M metagenome (GOLD analysis project Ga0272440, IMG submission 192440) | Marine sediment archaeal communities from Little Sippewissett salt marsh, Falmouth, MA, United States - SSM-MMB-Aug17 | ecosystem: Environmental > Aquatic > Marine > Wetlands > Sediment ...
TATAAAGGAATTTTAACTGGTATCCTTAGAATTGCTAGAGAATCTATTTTTTCGGAATTGAACAATATAGATGTATATTCGATTTTAAGGAATAAATTCAGTGAATTTTTTGGTATCACCAGGAATGAAGCATATCAAATTTTAAGTGAGTATAGCTTAATGGATCATAAGGAGATTATTGAAAGTGAATATGATGGATATAAATTTGGAGATAATACTATATATAATCCCTGGTCATTACTTCACTATTGCGAAGATCCTGATTCAGGAACAATTCCTTACTGGATTAACACAAGTTCAAACTCTTTGATCAGACAATTGATTTTTGAACAACATTTGCTAAAAATCAGCGATATTGAAAAGCTTATAAGTGGACAAATTGTATCGAAAAACATTAATGAAAACCTTGTAATGAAAGATTTAAAAATATTTCGAGATTCTGTGTGGAATTTGTTATTGTTTAGTGGATATTTAACAATTACTGGAGAGTATACAGGTTCAGATTCATCTAAAAAATACTCATGCAGTTTAAAAATTCCAAATGAAGAGGTAAAAAGATATTTTATAGAAGAATTAAATTTATTGAAATCTAAATGCAATATCAATGAATTAAAGGCTTATGAAAATAAAAAAATAAAAAAACTTTTTGTTTCTTACAATCATAAGGATTTACAATTTGTTAAGAAATTAAAAAATGATCTGGAACAGGCTGGTATACAGTTGATTATTGATATCAATAGCATGAAATTTGGAGATGATATTAATGAATTTATAAAAGAATCTGTTAAAAGCTCAGATATGACACTTTCAGTGATATCTGAAAATAGTTTAAAATCGCCCTGGGTAATGTTAGAAGCTTTGGAAACTTTTCAATATGAAGACTTTAATAAAACAATGCGATATATTCCAGTTATGATTGACAAAAATTTTAAATCACAATCATTTACATTAAGACTGGTTGAACATATTGAAAAAAGTATAGATTTAATTCTTGATGAAATCACTCAATTATCAAAAAAATATGTTTCAACTGATACTTTACATGAAAAAAAAGAGCGTCTTATCTCACTAAGGTCAAATATTGATAAAATACTTTTTCAATTAGAAAAAAGGCTTGTTGCAGATTTTACAACACAAAAAAAGTATGAAGAAAATTTTTCACATTTAATAGAATCAATAAAACAATTTTATTAAGAAAAGATTAAAAAAGAGAGCTTTACTTTGAAAAGTTATGATCAAAATGAATTTCAGAATTCATTAGGAACCAATAAAATAAATCGTTTTTTTGAACAAAAAAATTATTATCCATCTAATTACACAGGTGTTTATATACACCTTCATCATATGAAACGACGTATTCGCTGGCTTGGGTTGATTTTTGGATTCTGTTTTTTGGTTATTTTTATGAAAGCGCTATATATTCAAGTTTATAAAAAAGAGTGGTTATCATCAGAAGCTTCGAAACAATATGTTGAATATACAAGATCACCTGCTAAAAGAGGAATTATCTATGATCGTAAAATGCATGGAATGGCAGTAACAATAGATAGTCAATCTGTGTTTGCACATCCAGTTCAAATAGTGAATAAACAGCAGGCTGTTATACAACTTTCAAAAATATTGAAAATTTCTAAGAAAAAAATTCAAAAAAAAATAACAGCAGATAAAAGTTTTGTATGGATAAAAAGACTTATTGACCCTGATCAGGCAAGAGAAATCAATAAAAAGAAAATTTCAGGTGTGTATGTCAGGACTGAACCAGGAAGAGTATATCCAAATAAATTCCTGGCATCTCAAGTTATAGGTTTCACAGGAATTGATGGTAATGGCCTGGAAGGACTTGAATACTATTACAACAGTACCCTGGCAGGAAAACAGTTAGTTTCTAAAACTAAAAGAGATGCTTTTGGCAGGGAATTTTTGCCAACAGATGAATCAGTTCATAAAAATGTAGGTCAACACATAGTTTTGACAATTGATCAAAAAATTCAATACTTTTGTGAGACAATTTTAAAAGAAACTGTTACTCAATATGAAGCCAAATCAGCATATGCCATTGTAATGAAACCTGATACTGGTGAAATATTATCTCTTGCACACTATCCTACATTTAATCCAAATATTTTTAATACATTTGAAGCTTCTCGTTGGAGAAATAAAGCAGTTACAGATACTTTTGAGCCTGGTTCTACAATGAAAATTTTTATTGCAGCAGCAGCTCTTGAGTCTAAAAAATGTGATGCCAATAGTATTTTTTTCTGTGAAAATGGCGCTTATGATATTGGGCTTAAAACTATTCATGATACTCATCCTTATGGCTGGCTTTCATTACAACAGATAATTAAACATTCCAGTAATATAGGAGCTATAAAAATAGGTGAGTTACTTGGGTCTAAATATCTTTATAAAACATTGAAATCTTTTGGCTTTGCCGCAAAAACAGATATTGATTGCCCTGCAGAAGCTACAGGCAGTTTAATGCCTTACGATATATGGAAACCACTTGATCAGGGAGCAATATGTTTTGGTCATGGAATATCTGTTTCAGGCATTCAATTATTGACCGCAGCCAGTGCAATAGCAAATGGTGGAGTTTTAATGAAACCATTTTTGGTAAAAAAAATATTAAGTTCTGATGGAAAAATAATTCATGAAAAACATCCACAAATAGTAAGACGAGTAATATCTAAAAATACAGCAAGTATAACCCGAGAAATCATGAAAACAGTTGTTTCACCTGAAGGTACTGGATTTAAAGCTGCATTAGATAATTATGTTGTTTGTGGAAAAACAGGGACTTCAAGAAAACTTAAATCAGATGGCACTTATGCTCGAAGTTTATATATTTCATCATTTTTAGGATTTGTACCAGCAGAAAGACCCAAAATTGCAATTTTGGTAGTTGTTGATGAACCAGGTAAAGGGTATTATGGCGGGCAGGTTGCAGCACCTGCTTTTAAGTTAATTGCATATAAAACACTTCAATATCTTAGTATTTTTGAAAAAAAAAATATTAATTAAAATGATCGTAATATGTGAGGCCAGGCCTCACATATTATTCACTTAATTTTATTATTGACCCCAACCTCCCCAACTTTTCTTTCCTCTGCCTTCACGCATTGCACCATCTTCATCAGATCCAGGTCCAGGTCCGAAACGATGTTTTCCCCCTTTTCCCCCTTTATGTGGTCTTGAATGATTTTGGTTAAACTGAGACTTTAACTGCATAAAGCGATCTTTACCTAACAACTTACGTACATTAATTAAAAACTGAAATTTTTGCTTCCACATTGCCTGACCGCTCTCCTGCATACTTGTGAATTGATCCATAACAGCAGCTTCATCAAAGTTTTCTTTTTCCATAAGGGTTTCAAGGTCAAGTCTTTTAGTAGCCATTTCTCCTTTTAAACCAATCATTGCTTTGCGATTGTTGAGAAAAAGGGTATCAAGTTTAGTTTTTTCTTCAGCAGTTACTTTTAAACTTTCTGCAATTTCTGGCACGTGCCACCATTTACCTGGTGGAACTCTATCGCCACCAAATCCACCACCATGCATTCTTGCAAATCCTGTAGTAGAAATCAAAAATACACAAATACAAGTAATTAAGATTGATTTTTTCATTTTTACCTCCAATTTTGATAAATAAATATTTATATTATGTTTTTATGCTATCCATTAAGATAACATTTTACTCCTGAACAATTTTATATTTTGAAATTTAGTTTGCTCATTTATGTCAAGATTAACTTCTATAACAGTATCTTCCATCTGCAAAAAGTAATCATAAAAAGAATCTTCTGAGTTATTATAATCATCTACAATAATATATTTAAATACATTAGGTAATATTGAATAGTTATCTATTTGAAAACTATCCTCAATATATGGATTGATTAAGGAATCTATCTTTGTTTTAGCTTGTTCCATAACAATTGAATCTATCTTTTGAGTCTGAGAAGGCCACATACCAAACACACCACCAATGCATATTATGAACATGACTACATACACAAAAGTTTTTTTCATTTGTCTATAGCTTGTATTTACATTTTGAGTTATTAAAACAGGTCTCAACGAACGCCTTGGTTTTGGTGCATATTGTCGAGCCAATGTTCCTAACTGATTTAACTCATTATTGATACTTGTTTGTTTCTCATGACAGAGTTTACATCCCATTAGATGTTTTTCTTGATCTTTATTATGATCTTTGGATTCAACCAATGTCCATAATATTTCATCATCATTTAAATGTTTGCTTTTAGATTTCATGTTCACCTCTTTTAATAAACTCTCTTAATTGGTGATGTTTTTGAAATTTTTTTATAGAACGATAAAGATGTGTCTTAACTGTATTTTCATTTTTTTTAAGAGTTATAGCTATTTCTTTAACATCCATGTCATCTATATATCGGAGTAAAAAAACTTCTCGTTCCCATTTAGAAAGATCTTTTGAAAGGGTTTTTAATAATTGTTTTAATTCTTTTCTAAAAATATCCTTTTCAGTAGATGTTGTTATGTAATTATCTAAACTATTATCTGCTTCAATATCAGAGTTTGATCCCATAAAAAAAAGAAGTCTTTTTTTTCTAAAAAAATCTCTTATTCGATTAATAGCTATTCGATATAACCAGGGTTTAAATCTACTTCGATCTTTTAATGTTTTAATTTTTTTAATCACCTGGATAAATATATCCTGAGTAACATCTTCTGCATCAGCCTGGTTATGAATACGATAGTATACCATTCTGAAAATATCATTTTGAAAATGATCTATTAATTGATTAAGAGCAAACCGATTACCAATTTGAGCCTGCTCGACCCATCCTGTTATCTGGTTCATAATGTTTTCCTTACATCAGCTTGTCTTTAATTATTATGACGAAGGGAAATTAGAATTTGTTTACAAAAAATTTTTTTTTGTCTTGATCATCGTTTCGGCCAAATGAGAACGTTGCAGTGATCAAGACCAAATTTTTTTTATGGAAGGATTTTATTCAGAACTGTGATGAGTATATATACATCACAGTTCTGACAATTTAAGAAATGTTTTTTTGGGTACTAATCTTTAGGAACAAAAGAAGGCTTTGTGAATTTAAGCATTCCAATCCCACCTTGAATATTTTGAGTTTTAATATTAATACCTTTGCTTTTTAGCAAGAGTTGTGCTTCATATGATCTGGCCCCTGAACCACAAATAATCATAATTTCTTTATCCAGAGGAATATCATCTATGTATTTTCTCAAATCAATTTGATCAATGTTAAACCATTTATCTCCATACTTTTCCACAAAAGAGTCTGCTTGTAAAGGACTTCTGACATCCAAAACACGAATCTTTCCTGATTCAAAAGCACTTAGAAAATCAAGAACATCAACAGGCTCCTGCCGACCATCTAAAATATTTTCCAAACTGTTTGCTGCTGCATTTAATATATCCATAGCTGATGCATAGGGCGGTGCATATGAAACTTCAAGATTTGAAATATCACTAACAGTTGGTTTATAAGATAATATTGCTGCAACAGCATCAACTCTGGCCTTAACAGCATCTCCATCTTTACCAACAGCTTCAATACCAAGGATTTGTCTGGTTTTTTTATCAGCAATAAGTTTAAGGGCCATTAAATCCATCGCTGGATAAAAATGAGCTCGATCTCCCTGTACAACTACTGTGTGAACAGGATCAAAACCAGCATCTTTTGCCTGATTAACAGTTATACCTGCACGAGCAATTCCCATATCAAAAACTTTTAGACAAAAACTTCCCACTGTACCTTTAAATTGATCACATCCACCAACAATATTAGTACCAATAATTCTTCCATGACGATTTGCAAGAGATCCCAGAGGCATAGGATGGTTATGGCCAGTGATCAAATTTTGCATTTCAATGCAGTCACCACCTGCATAAATATCAGGATCTATTGTTCGTAAACAACTATCAACAATTAAGCCACCATATCGTCCAACAGGCAATCCTGCCGATCTGGCAATATTTGTATTAGGCCTGACACCAACTGCCATTATTACAAGGTCGCAGGGAATTTTAGTTTTATTTGTTTCAACCTCTTGTACACCATTTTCCTTGTCACCTATAATTTTTACAACACTTTCATTCAAACGAAGTTGAATTCCATTGTCCTGCATATGATTTTCAATTATTTTTGCCATATCCTGGCCAAAAGCTTGTGGTAAAATCTGGTCAACCATTTCAATAACAGTTGTTTCTACACCCCAAAGATCTGATAAAGCTTCAGCCATTTCAATGCCTATTGCTCCACCTCCAACAATAACAGCACGTTCAATTTCTCCTTTAGAAATACTTTTTTTGACCTTTTGAGCCTGGTTTAAATTAGTAACAGCAGTTACTCCTGGTAGGTCAATTCCAGGTATTTCTGGAATTATTGGAGATGCGCCCAATCCTAATACCAGCTTATCATAATAGATTTTATCTTCAGTTAAATTTATTAAATTACGTATACTGACTGCTTTGTTTGGCCTATCAATTACCAATGCTTCTGTCTGGGTTAATACTGTAACATCCTTAACTCTTTGAAAATAATTTTTATCACGCACAACATGAGCGCTTGTTGAACAAAGGCCTTCTAATTCTGCAACATCACCACCTACGTAATAAGGGATTCCACATCCCCCATAAGAAATATATTTATCCTTATCGATCATTGTTACCTGAATCGAAGGATCAAGTCTTTTCATTCTGGATGCCGCTTTTGGGCCAAGAGCAACAGCTCCAATTACAACCACATGATTTGACATAGTTTCTCCTTTATATCAATTGAGAGTAAAAAAATAGAACAGATTAAATATTCAATTCTCTATTTTGTTTACTACTCATTTAAGTTTTAATAATAATTATTAATTTATCTATTAATCTTTTAATTTCCAAATTAAAACTGTTTTATCTTCACTTCCTGAAGCAATATATTCCCCTTTAGGATGAAAATCAATATCATAAATTTGCATTTTGTGCCCTTTTAATTCATGTTCAAATATAAAGTCAGACTTATGGTATTTCCAAAAATGAATGATTCCATCCCAACTTGCTGTGGCCATATAGCAACCATCAGGTGAAAAATCAATGCTATGAACCATCTTTTTATGGCCAGTAAGACTTTTGTTGAAAATATACTGTTTAGTATTACTTGTGTAGACAAGGATTTTTCCTTGATATGTTCCTAAAACTAGATTTTTTCCATCGTGGCTAAACGAAAGTCCATTTACAAAACGAGCATCAAGCTTTATTGTCTGATATAATGTAAATTGATCATAATTTTTGATGAATATTCGTACAATATTTTTACCGCAAACTGCAATTTTATTAGAATCCCTGGTAAATTGAATATTAGATATTCCACATCCATCGTTTGAAAGCTGTTGATGAAATATATAAGACTGTCCGATCTTTTTCCAAATTCGAATAGTAGCATCATCACTTCCAGATGCTACTAATTCACCATCAGGACTAAAATCAACACATGTTACCCAGTCTGTATGACCAGATAAAACATGATAAACTTTGAAATTTTTCAAATCAACTAAACCGATATCAGTTTCACTTTTATATTTAGGAATAGCAAGGAATTTTTCATCTGGAGAAAATTTAATTGATGAAACTTCATTAATATAATCATTTGTCTGCCATAATACAGAAAATTTACTGTCATAAACAGTCAAAGTTTTATCTGCCGAAGATACAGCAAAGAAACGTCCTGTTGGAGAAAAAGCAATAGACCAAACCCTTCCTTGAAAGTTAGATAATTCTTTCCAATTTATTATCTCAAATTTTGTTGAACAAGCAGTAAACAATAACAAGATAATAAAGAATGTAAAAAAAATATGAAAACGTATTTTACTCATAAATACCTCACATTTTAATTTTAAAAATTTTTTGTTAGATTTGCAATTGATAAGTTCCTTAAAATACATTGATCATATAGTTCTATTTCATATAAGTCATTTTTAAGTGTTTGGATTATTTCAATTGGAGGTGAAAAGTCAAGTTGCTTCAAAGCCCATAAGGCTATCCCTCTTTGATATGGGTTATTCAAACTTAAAAAAGGAACCAGATGCTCTCCTGCAAATTCAAAATATTGTTTATTTCCTTGTGCTGCTCGACCGATTCCCCAAATAACTCCAGTTTGAAGAGCTTCCATATCTAAAAAACTTATTCCTGGAATAATATAATAAACAAAATTACTTGCATATTCTTTTGCCATCCACGAAACCTGAGATAAAACCTCACCAAAGGATTCAGGTATTCCCCATCCAACACCACCAGATTCTTCATTTAAATACCACATAAAACGACGAATAATAATTCTTGCTGATTCCTTATCTTTACTTGCACAGGATTTCATGGAATGTCCAATTAGGGTCACTGCTCGCCATTTAATGAGTGGTTCAGGGTGATAAAGTAAGGAAATTAAAGGATTGATTAATCTTGAGGGGGAAATTGATAAATATTTATGTAAATGATTTTCCCAATCATTTAAGCTTAAATCTTCAAGAAGTTTTTTTTTGACTTGTCTGCTTTTCATTTTTTTTTCAGATAGCAGTAAAAATGTAGTCACATCTAACGTATATCTTATTTTTTTATCGTAAATGTGCCATGTCTAATTTATTTATTTAACCACTGATTTAGTGTTTTTTTCATTATTTTCATTGAAATTGGTTTTGTAATAAAGTCTTTCATACCACAAGAAAAGCACTTTTTCTTATTTAATTCTGAAGAATTTGCTGTTACAGCTATAATAACAGGATTATTTTCTAAATTACAATCATTCAAAATGCACTTTGTTGCATCAATCCCATCCATTCTTGGCATTTGAATATCCATAAAAATTATATCATAAATTTTGTTCTTAACAGCTTCAACAGCTTCAAGGCCGTCATTAGCAATATCTGGGTCAATTCCTAACTTTGTGAGAAATTTCCCCATAATTTTTTGGTTTATAATGTTATCTTCAACAATAAGGCATGATGCATCAAATATATCTTTATCATTACTATCCTTTGGTATATTTAGCTTTTCTTCAGGCATTTTGCCACCACTTTCTATTTATCAATTCAACAAATTATTTATAATATTAGAACAACGTTATGAGAATATTATTTTTCACATAAATTTTTTTAAAAGGCAAGTATATAAGTTAATTAATTCAAAAAAGAAAATTTATATATAAGCAATTTTGGGACCAAGTTAATAACCTTCAACAACTTCTTCTGGAGCTAAATCGTCAAACCGTGTATATGCACCATTGAATCTTAGTATGACATCTCCTGTGGGACCATTTCTTTGTTTTCTTAGTAAAATTTCAGCTAATCCTTTATTTGGATTAGCTTCATCCTTGTTATATACCTCATCTCTATAAATGAATATCACAATATCAGCATCTTGCTCAAGACTCCCTGATTCTCTTAAGTCTGAAAGAATAGGACGTTTATCGCCACGTTCTTCAAGTTTTCTATTTAGCTGAGACAATGCAATGACTGGAACATTGAGCTCTTTAGCAAGAGCTTTTAAAGCTCCTGATATTTCACCAATGGCAATATCTCGTCTTTCAGCTTTTTCACTTGTCCGCATTAGTTGTAAATAATCAATAATAATCAAGCCTAAAGGGTTAGATTTGTGAAGCCTTCGGCATTTTGCCCTGATTTGAAGAGCAGACTGTGCGGGTGCATCATCAATAAAAATAGGAGATTCAGAAATAATACTTGCAGCGTGTGTTAAATGTTCCCAATCTTCCTGATCAAATGAACCTCCTCTAAGTTTTGAGGAATCAACACGTGCTTCAGAACAAAGCATTCTTATTGCAAGCTGCTCTTTAGACATTTCAAGTGAAAAAAAGGCTACTGGACTTTGGGAGTCAATTGCTGCATTTCGCGTTAGATTCAATGCAAAAGCTGTTTTACCCATACTTGGTCTGGCAGCCAGAATAATTAAATCCGATGCCTGGAAACCAGCTGTAAGATAATTAAGTTTTTCAAAGCCTGTATTGACACCTGTAAGAGGGGAGTCATTATTAGATCTTTCTTCAAGAATTTTAAAACTATCATTTACTACATCCTGAATGGGATAAAACGATGGTTTTACTTTATCTTGAGTAACTTCATAAACTGAGCTTTCGGCGAAATCTACTACAGATTCGACATTAGCCTGGTTTTCAAAACATTGAACAGCTATTTCATTTGCTTTGGAAATAAGGTCTCTTAGTAAAGCTTTTTCTCTGATAATATTAGCGTATTGAGGAGGATTAACTGCTATTGGTATTTCATCGACAAGTCTTGATAAAAATGTTGCTCCTCCAATAGCATCAAGAGAATTTCTTTCACGTAAAAAATTAGTGATAGTTACCAAATCAATAGGTTCGTTTTTTTTGAAAAGATCAAGGACAGCCTGAAAAATTATCTGATATTTTGTATTGTAAAAGTGAGGGGCATCAATTATTTCTACAACATCCAACAATAAATTACTATCTAAAAGAACAGCACACAAAAGAGATTGTTCAGCTTCTATACTATGTGGTGGGACACGTTGACTTATATTTGCTGTACTTATTTGATCACCTGGTTTAGAGTTTTTAAAGAATTTATTATTTGATTTTGAAAAATTATTCATTAGACGTGTCAACTTAAAATAAAGATCGGGGATTTTGAAATCCCCGATCATAATAATGTAAACAGTTATTTATAATAGAAATAAGTACTATTCTGGAATGACATTGACACTGATTTTAGGTTCAACATCCTGATAAAGACGAACAGGGATTTTAAAAGTTCCTGTTTCTTTAATTGGGTCTTTTAGCAAGATTTGTCGTTTATCGACAGTTATTTCCATTTCTTTCAGACTATTTATTATATCACGTGTTTGAACAGAACCATACAAGGAGCCTTCTTCACTGACTTTAACAGGAATCTGGCAAACAACATCTTCAATTTTTTTAGCAAGTTCTTCAGCAATTGATCTTTCTTTAGCAATTTGCAAGTCAATTTTGACTCGTTCCTGCTCCATTTTCTTTTTATTTTCAGGAGTTGCCAAAATGGCTTTACCCTGAGGCAATAAATAGTTTCTGGCATATCCTTTTGCCACAGTGACTTCACTACCTATAATGCCTAAAGATTCTATAGTTTCTTTCAGAATAACCTTCATATTTCAATCGGCTTTTTTGCGATTATATCTTAAAAAGCCGTCCTCCTTTCATATTTTTCAGAACCAATCGTATGGAAAACCTGATTGATGATCGTCAGGCGGTTGATTACTTTCTGGATTTTGTTTTCTAAAGTCCGCCCATACATCAAATAAACCTATGCCGATGATCAAAATAAGAGAAAGCTGATGATGAATAATAATGAATGAATACAGCATAAATCGGACAAGCCTTGAAAAATTCTTTTTTTCAAAAAAGAATGATGTTACAGCAATTCCCTGAAAAAAATAAATTACCATTAATACAATCAAGACATTGCACCCAAGGATGGTTAATGTTTCCGATGGAATCAACATTAGCACCCCTGATCCAACAACACCCCATACCAACATATCTGGAGATTTCCAACCATTTAAAGATCCAAAATCTGGAAATGATATTTGATGCCGCTGAAACATTGCTCTCGCAGCCAACAGATTCAACCAGGATAGAATCATTAAAAATGCTATAGATCTAGAGGGAATTATTCGAATCAATATTTTTTCAAGGGGTTGAGATAATTCCATTATCTGCTCTTTTGGCATCCCTAGTTGCTTATAGATGTTAATGATCATATTAACATTGTTATTCACATAATCAGAAAGTATTGTTCCAATAGTTGTTGATATTACCTGGCTATAGTAGAAAAGTCCGAACAAGCCTGCAATAAAAAGAATTCCAGTAGTATAAAGGATTACTTCATCTACAGATAATTCTTTTTTAATAAATTCAGACATTACACTACCAAGAATAAGAAATTCAGCAATAAACATAGTGTCCAAAGTCAATCCACCATGAATTTGAATGGCTATTAACATACTCAATGTCATTAAAATAACCATTGGTTTTCTACCAAGTTTTAGTCTATAATAAATAATTGGCAGAGGGATAAAACATGAACATATCCATCCTACTAATGGAATATAAATTTCAGCAAGTAGTATGGATGAAACAAAAGTTACACCTGTTAAAATCTCTTTTAAAGGATGTTGTTGTACTGTTTGCTGCACTTTTATTTCTTTCTTGATCTTATTTGATCAGGTAGCAGGTTTTATTATCAATCGACACGCCCTACATATGGCATTAAAGCTATGGTTCTTGCACGTTTAATTGCAAGGCTCAAGGCGCGTTGATGTTTATTACAGGTTCCAGAAATTCGGCTGGGTATTATTTTTCCACGTTCAGTAACAAAGGCGGATAATACTTTTGGGTCTTTATAATCAATGATTAAGCTTGAATCCGCACAAAATCTACAAACTTTTCTTCTGTGATATATCTTTTTTTTTCGTCTGAACTTGTCTTTATTTCTGTTATTTCTTTGAAGTGGCATATCAATCCTCCTTATTTATTTTCTTCAGATTCAACACTTTCTTCAATAGTGTCTTCTTCTAAAGGTTTGCTCATTTGATTTTCTGATACTTCAACATCATTATTATTATCAAACTCAATGTCATCATCTTTTGCAGTCTCGTTTAAAGGTGTATCTTCATCAAACATTGATGTTTCAGTTTCTTCATCTTTTTCGAGCTTTTTGGATTGATCTTGCTTGTATTTTTCAGGATCAAAGTTATCATCTAATAATACAGTGAGATATTTCATTACAGAATCTTCAAGGCGAATTACACGTTCAAACTCTTCAACTATTTGTTTTTCAGAATAATAATCAAGTCGAACATAAAAGCCTCTTGTCTTTTTTCTAACCTCATAGGCAAGTTTACGAACACCCCAAACATCTTTGTCAAGCAAACCGCCTTTAAACTGTTCAATTAACGCTTTTGATCGGTTAAGAAATGCTACATGCGTTTCTTCTCCTGCATCAATATCAAACAGCAGAATTGTTTCATACCTTCGTTTCAATTTAAAAATTCCTCCCTTTGGATTTTATAGCCCTATAAATTTAAAATAGAGCAAGGATAATAATACTTACTATCAATACAAAAATATTTTGTAAACTTTTTTTTATATCGTTTTATTGAGTTAAGGTCAAGTTAAAATAATAAAACAATTTGAGGGATATATTATGGTGTTGAGATTAAAAAAAAAGAATGTTATCTTTATCTAATTAAATTGCGGAGTGTGCTATAATGAAAAAAATTTTTTTACAAGAAAAAATTGGAAATCCAGCTTTATTTACAGGAAGAAAAAAAGAATTGAATAATTTGCTTAAATGGGCTGATGAAATCAAATTAGAATTTTCTAAGAGCAAAGCTGTGATATCCCGCAGAAAGACAGGCAAATCTGCCCTGATGCTTGAATATGAATCTATATGGTCTTACAGTGCATCACCTATTTATAAAAAAGATATTCAGGTGGATATTTTCGCAAAAGCAAGCAATGACAATTATTCTCTAATTGGAGAG
>Ga0272440_1002735_pt1 | contig 13559 bp, 4 predicted proteins | sample SSMMMBAug17_FD_192440 | JGI IMG/M metagenome (GOLD analysis project Ga0272440, IMG submission 192440) | Marine sediment archaeal communities from Little Sippewissett salt marsh, Falmouth, MA, United States - SSM-MMB-Aug17 | ecosystem: Environmental > Aquatic > Marine > Wetlands > Sediment ...
ACATGTAGAAATTATATACGTTTGTTTCGTTGAATGGCGGGCAATCCACATTCCATATATTTGTTATGTATGGATTTTTAAATGCAAACAATTGTTTCCCTGCTCCTGCTTCACGGCAGTTCAAAAAATAACGCCCACCAACTGTTAATAAAGTTTTATTTGAATCTGTCATATAAATACCCACATCAGACAATAGTCGATCTGTAACAGGTGAATCATATATTTTTCCAGTAATACTACCGCCTATAGATTGACCTTGAGCAACGATGATCTTCAACTGATATGAAAAAGAGGCATGCTTCTCCAAATCAATCGGTGAATATTTTACGTAATATATCCCATCTTCTCTACATTTCATCTCTTTACTTTGATAGTATTCTTGAATACGTTTTGTGAATGGGTATTCTTCCATTGCCGAATTATATATTTTAATCGTCATGTGTTTATCCGAATTATATGTTTCGCCAATAATAGAATAAATTTTCCCTTTGACCCCAAAAAATTTGATCCAATCAGCCGTATCATTTTTATGAAAGGTATGGTAATGGGCACTCCGAGGGTTAACATCAACAGATCGCGCCTGCTCTTTAGAGTCATCATTTTCATAGGCATCTTTGCCATCTGGGAATTGTATTTCTATTTGATAATTTAATGATAAAGCATTGCTTTCAGGTGCCAGCTCTGCTGTCAAGTAATACAAACCATCATGGTGACATGTCCAGAATGTTTTTGTAATATCTTCATTCATTGTAATAATTTCTGATTCCATCACCAAACCTGTGATAGATAAAAGCATGGGTGGAGCCTGTAAGACTGTAATGGTATAAGTCTGGTTGCTTTGTGCATAAAAGTACATCATATCTTTGTCTGTATGCGTATGAAAATTTCGATACAGCGCATGGTCCAATGGAATGGCCATGGCAAGATTATCGTCCGGCTCAAAGCAGTCTTTTTTACCGATAGCGTTTTGTGTGATTGTTTCTGAATGAACCAACTTTTGACTGGCATCTGTATATATCGCAAAATAGTGAATATCATAATCTCCAGAAGCCAGTGCATTGGGGTAGCTTGCAAAAAATTTATTTTCAACCCGCTGCAAAGAAACTTTTCTTGCAGGTTCTTGACTGATAAAGGGGGCAGACAATTCAGGCGGTTTTATAATGGTAAATATTTCAGAAATATCCTGATTTATCGGCTCAGTTAAACGACATGACAGATCTAGCACTGCTTGATTCTTTCGCATATGTGATTCAATGAGAACAGGAAAATGTGTTTCCTGTGCATGCTTGAATATATAAAAGCCGTGTGTATCTTCATAATCTTCATGCCAATTATTGTTGCCATTTAAATCTCTTAGTGGGGTCTGTTCGATATCCGTGTATAAGGTGAAAATGTTACAGGCATTTTCAAACGCTTCAGTAATAGAAAACTTATTTGTGTAAATATTTGTCCAGAACTGAAATGAAAAGGACAATGTACCATCATTATAAAAAACGGCTTCTTCCTGGGGTGATGTGCTTGTGATACGTAAAAATGGAGAAATATTGTTTGTGGAAACATGGGACATGAAATCACCAGAATGGCAGGCATCATATATGAGAAACAAACCTTTGGGTATTTCATCGGCAACGTCTTGCAACCAGCTATTGAATTCTTGACCGGTCACATATTGATCTTGATCACCAATAAAAAAATTATCTTCATTTCCATGGTCGATCATGTAGATTAAAAGACGATCCGATTCTCTGGCTGTTTGTTTTATTACACTTTCCAAATCCTTGGAAGTGTTCAATTTTTGGCAGGGCTTGTTGGATTCTTCATAGGCTGATAAATAGACAATCTCATCTTCTAAAAAACCAGCATGTACAAGGGTGTCATATGCATAATCAGTGTTTAACTGGACAGCATTTTGAAGATTATCTATTTCGCCAACTGTCTGTTTGCCGCATACAATAATGGCTTTATAGATTTCATCGCGATAAATATTTATAAATTCAGGGTTAGCAAAATTCCCATCAATGTCCTGGACCCAGAAAACAACGATATAATCCTTTTTTTCTGGAAATTGAATTGTTGCTTCATAGCGATTCTTGTTTACGTTATACTGAAATATTTCTCTCTGATATGCACTGGATATTTCATAAAGATCAGTGCCAGACAATGGGGATGAATGGACAATGGCAAATGCTGTTTCAATGTCATATGTGCCGGGCGTTATATCCATCCATAATTGTAAACGATCACTTGAACGCAGCGCCTGACTTTTAGAATGATCGGCAATTTGAGGCATGTCGATACGAAAGGCATTTAAGGTTATTTCTTTCTCCGCCAAGATTTCGTTATCATAATCCTTTTCCAAAACACTATCATATTCTTTCAAACAATATTCACTGGCCTCAATGTAGGCCGCACCCAATGAATTTGTTATGAGTTGATCCCAGAATATCCCTGAAAAGAATGACCATTTATTAATTGGGGATTCAGGCCATCCCGCAGCAATTTTTATTGTTGAACGTAAAGAATCTGTGTTGAGATGGTTGATAAACATCCTTGCTGTTGTTCCCTCTGCAATAAATACAAGATCACTGCCCAAATTTTCTCCATATATATTCAGCCACTGAGAAAGAATTTGTGTGGATAATTGCTGTGATCCAATCGTAATGGCTTGTTGATCCATAACACCACCGACATAAACCCAGAGTAAAGATGCATCTTGTGCCCATCGTTTTATGGCTGTTTCAATTCGGGTGAGCGGCTTATCAGAATATTTATCTACCCATTGATAAGTCAAATCCTTTTGAAAACCTTTTTTCTCAAGTGCTGTTTTAATTTCCATATGAATATCGGTAAGATTGACAGCATTATCTGCAAGGATAATCAACGCTTTGGACTGAAATTTTTCTTTGGGAGAATTATGGATAAATTGGGTATTGAAATGAACATCAGATCGATTTCCTTTTGAGATGAACGCACTTGTTTCTGGAATAAAAAGGAATTGCTGTGAAACAGGTTTTACATAATACGACTGACATCCGAGGTGTGTAAACGTGTATGTTCCATGTGCATCAGTTGTTGTCTGATATATTTGAGAATCATCTGCAAAAAGTCCAACACTTATATTGGGAAGAAGAGAAAGATTTCCTGATATCGTATAATCACATGTACAATCAATATCAAGGCCATAAGTATGGCTTGTGACGTATGATTGCTGGTCAATCAACCGCGGACGAATTAAAAAAGTGTTTGATAAATCACAAACTGTTGGATGACCAAATAGTATTAACCTGTTGTTATCAATCTTGAATTGCAGCCCGTCTGGTATTGTATCCAATTCCCAATCATAGGGTCGTGCCCCGCCTGTTCCTGAGAAAACAACTGTTATTGGCGCAAACTGTCTGGCAGTGACCATAGGCTCAACCTCAATAGCTAAATCACTATCAGATATTGCCAGCATTGGAAATTCACGACAAACCTGCTGATGAAAATCCCCTGATTCCTTTACACAAACTGTCAGGTTTGTACTATGTGCCTGACTGTCTGTCAGCATTCCATTGAATACACCGGTTTTTTCATCAAATTGAATTCCTGAAACCAATTCGCCGCTGTCGATCCAGAATTGGTAAGGATATTCACCGCCATCCACAGCGATAACTTCTTGATAAGGGCGATCCTTGATTACAGAATCAAGCTGCCGGGTATTCATTATTAAAGGCGGAAGAACTGTTAATGTATAGCTCTTTTTCACTGAATTAATTTGATTATTTTCATCTGATAGTTTTATTGTAAACCCATACACACCAGAACGATCAGGAATGCCGCTGAGCAGTAAACGAGATTGCTCTGGAGTAAAATGTAAACCCGGGATACTGCCGGAAATGATATCCCAATGCGCGATAACATCCTGGTTTTGTGATTGAAATATTTGCCTATACGTGTGATATGTCAATGCTGGTGCCACTTTATCGGGCGTAAATGACATATTTTCCGGATTGAATGTATTGATTACAAACTGATTCTGATCAAATTGTTGTGCACTATCGACAACAGTTACTTCTAATGAGAAGTTTGATACATCTTCCTGCAACATACCATAAAGCTGGCAGTTTTTTTGCTGCCAATGGATTCCATCAGGAAGTGAATCAGACGTGTAACAGGTAAACGGATTAACCCCGCCAGAAATTTTAAATGTATGCGAATAGGGTTGTTGAAAAATCATTGTTGGAATATATTGGGGGGGTATTGTCAAAGGGTCTTGAATGTGCCAGTAGAATTTTTTTTCAGCGACCTGATCACCATCAGTGATGTAGAGTGTAAATGTATAAAACCCACTAATAGATGGTGTACCGTGCAATTCTATCTTTTCTGTATCCAATTCAATATTCTCTGTATCCAGTTGAATACCTTCAGGTAATCCGCCAGAAATTATTTTTGCAGTAATCGGTCCTTTGGCAGCCACGATTTTAATTCGTATTGGATCAATAATCTTTGTTGCAAATGCATCTGGCAGAACAGGCGAAGTATGAATAAACATAGATTCGTGAATACGCACATGCATATCTGAATGAATGTTTTGCGCGGCTGGAAATGAACTGTCTGTTATAATGACTTCAAGACTGTAATCATTGGCCATTTTAGGTCTTCCGGAAAAGCGACAATTGTCTGGATGAAAAGACACACCATCAATGTTTCCATTTACAGTACATGTATAGTCAGACCTTCCGCCGGAAAATATTAGAATGTGGTTATAATCTTCATGCACATGGCCGTGTGGAAGGGGATCTATTTTTAGTTCATTACTGACTGTTAGTTTTAGATCACGTATATCCTGATTTCCCAGGCTATCCTGCATTTTTATTATTAAAATCTTTTCTATTGCTTTTTCTGGTAAGCCTTTAATCGCTAAGTTTTCTTGATCGATTTCAAATCCATCAGGCAGATTATAAACAGTCAGTGTATAGTCCTCTGAGCCACCATTTGCTGAAATTGGCATGTTATAAAGTTTTCCAACGCAGCCATCGTAGAGTTTTTTTGTTGTGATAGTTAATTCTTTATAAATTCTTATTGTAAAGCTAAAATCTTCCTGATTGTTACGTTCATCTGTTACCCGAATATGAAGATCTGTATCACCTGATTCCAATGGATTACCCTTTAGAATCATACCAGACGCTAAATGAAGCCAGGATGGTAAAGAATTATCAATAATTGATATCGTTAAAGTTCCTTCACCACCATTAATTTGCAATGATACATGAAAAAATCGATTAACTGTACCATATAACATTCTTGATTTCAGTTCTGACTCAATGGGGTGTATTGGATAAATGGTATATTTTCTTGATGCCATGGTATTGGCATCAAGAATCGATATACCAAAACTAAAAGGAACGGCCTGCTCAAGCAATCCTGAAATTAAACCTGTTTGAGCGTTAAGGCTTAATGATTCTGGAAAATTTTTCGTGTATACAGAAAATGTATAGGGAGAAATTGCATTTACTGCTGTCAGTTTGAAACTGAATGGCTGCCCGGTAATGACATAATTATTGGGTAAAATTTTTGGTTGAAGTATTAATGGTTTAGCAAATACGATACCTGTTTGTATTGTGAGTACTGTAATAAGAAAAATTTTTTTCATTGTGTTTATTCCCTATTCGGCTGTTGTTTTTGTATCAAAACCTTTAAAATTTGAAGTTCTGACTTGTCCATGTTTGTGAAATGATTTCTTTTATAATATTATATACTGAAGATTTGAATTTTTTTATAATTTTTATAAAAAAATTTTTCAAGGCATTTGATATGAACAGTTGGATCGACCCAATAGCCGTCAGACTAAGGCAAACTCTCTATGGTGCATATTCTCAGGCTCTGCTATATATTTCTTAACTTGACTTCAATTACGTTCTTTTGTTAATAAATAGTTCATGACAATGATCTTCATAACATTCCGCGCAATAAACCAATTTTCTTGGGAGAATAATCAATGACTCCGAAACCAAAAAAGCGAATTCTATATGGCAATGCCAGCTATAAGGATATTTTGTGCTTCATCTGGATTTTTCAGTTATTGAACCGGATCGATCAGTTGCAGCCATAGAAGAAAATTTCAAATATGTTTGTAATCTTCGTATGGTCGGACAAGTCAGACTGGTCTGACCTGTCCGATTTGTCTGACTTTACCGAATGGGGAACTTATTTTACGAGAATTCCTTAACAATTTATTCAGCGATTGGGCAAAGGTGCGGGAAGTCGATATCAATTATTTTTTTAGAATGATATGTAAAGGCGCATTTCCAAAAAGTCGGACTCAAGCACCAGATAAACAACCTGAAAATATCACAATCTCACAAACGAAAAATCTCAAACAAAACAATCAGAATAACACATATAATTAATTTCCATTGTATATGGCATCAGAGACACTATAAACACCAAGAAAGAACAGACAAAGTTTGCAACATAATACTTGTATTATAGATATTTTAATGATATTTATTTACTATAATGAATAAAATTAATATGGGCAGGCAATAATGATACAAAATTGCATTATACAAAATAAGCATGAGAAAGAAGAGCTACTGAAAGAACCATTTGTTTATAGAGAAAAACTCAAGCATGCGCTGGCAGAAATGGAACACTCACAAATAAAGATTATTTTGGGACCCAGGCGCTCAGGGAAGTCTGTATTTTGTTTTTTATTGTTAAAGAAGAAACCATTTGCATATGTGAACTTTGATGATGAAAATTTACTCAAAGTTAAAAATTATGACCGCATCCTTGAATCAATATTTGAGGTCTATGGATCTGTTGAATATTTATTTTTTGATGAAATTCAAAACCTTGATCAATGGGAACTTTTTGTAAACAGGCTCAAGCGGCGTAAGTATAAAATGGTATTAACCGGCTCAAATGCAAATTTACTGTCTCAGGAATTGGCATCTGCGTTAACTGGTCGATATCTATCATTTGAGATTTTTCCTTTCAGCTTGAAAGAATTCCTCAATAGCTCGAATGAGGCAATTTCCAGTGAAGACATTGCAATTCCTGAAAAGAAAGGCTTGCTTTTAAAAAAAGCTGCGCAATATCTGATTACCGGAGGATATCCTGAAATTGTTGTTGATGGCTTAAATCCAAAAACGTATTTAGGAACTTTGTTTGATGCCATATTGTTCAAGGATATTGTAATGAGATATCAGGTAAGGCATCCACATATGCTGAATGAACTGGCACAATGGTTCATAACGAATTTTACCTCAGAATATACATATTCACGCCTTCGAAAACAATTGAATTTTTCAAGTGTTTTGACCGTCGAAAAATATGTAGGATATCTGGAAAATGCTTACCTGTTTTTTTCCTTACGAAAATTTTCTGTCAAATTAACAGAGCAGGTAAAATCTCCACGAAAAATTTACCTGATTGATAATGGTTTTATATATGCACGTGCGTTTCAACTTTCAAAAAATTATGGACGCTTGCTCGAAAACTGTGTGTTGCTGGAATTATTGCGACGGGGTCACTGTCTCAATACGCATTTGTTTTATTATAAAACCACAAATAACAAAGAAATTGACTTTGTAATTAAAACCAGCGATGGCGTTCAAGTGTTATATCAGGTTTCATATTTAATCAGTGATGATCAAACAAAAGAACGTGAAACAAGGGCATTAATAGGTGCATCAAAGGAGCTCCATTGTTCACGTTTATGCATAATTACCTGGGATACTGAGGAGCAAATCATGCATAATAATCAGTGCATTCGCGTATTTCCATTTTGGAAATGGGCATTGAATCTGGTGTCTGAATATGACTGAGGAAGTTGTTTCCTATTACGCTCTTTTTGATACTGAAAAGAGCATTATAGATATTAAAAATGGCCTGTTTTGGGAAGAAAATCTCTGAATTTTAATAGGTTAGTTTGGTCCGACCCCAATAACCGAAATATCTTGACTTTTGATTATGGAAACTATAAGAAAAACCTCGAATGCTAAACGATAACAGGCATATTACCTGCCTCATCTACGCTTTTTTTATGATCGTAATTAAAATAAAATAATCATATACATTAAGAGAGGAAAACAATGATCAGATTAAATATGGCATATACAAGATTGGATACTGCATATCTTTTTTCAGATATTGCGCAACGAATTAAACAATACGAACATTATCATCCTGAAGTTAAAATAATTAAACTTGGCATTGGTGATGTTACAGAGCCTTTACCTGATGCCTGTATCAAAGCGCTGCACAAATCAGTTGATGAAATGGCGTCCAAGGAAACTTTTAAAGGCTATGGTCCAGAACAGGGCTATTCTTTTTTACGTGATGTTATTGCAGAAAAGGATTATAAACAACGTGACGCTAATATTACACCGGATGAAATATTTATCAGCGATGGTACAAAATGTGACATTGCAAATTTTCAGGAATTATTTAGCAATGAAATTAAAGTTGCTGTAATGGATCCTGTTTATCCAGTGTATGTAGATACAAATGTTATGGCCGGTCGAACGGGTGTTTCACATAAGAAACGATTTTTAGATATTACCTATCTGGAATGTACGCCAGAAAATAATTATATGCCTGATCTCCCCGATTCTCCGGTTGATTTAATATATCTTTGCTATCCAAACAATCCAACCGGACAAACAATTACTAAAAATGAGCTTGAAAGGTGGGTTCAATATGCAATAGAGAATCAGGCCTTGATTCTTTATGATGCTGCATATGAATCTTTTATTAAAGATCCTGAACTGCCCCGGAGTATATATGAAATTCCTGGTGCCAGGAAAGTTGCTGTGGAATTTCGAAGCTTTTCCAAAAGTGCGGGTTTTACAGGTCTTCGATGCGCTTATACTGTTGTACCTGAAGATTGTCTTGTATACTCGGATGTTGACGCAGAATACACCCTCAGAAAATTCTGGAATCGTCGACAAACAACAAAATTTAATGGTGTATCTTACCCTGTTCAATGTGCAGCGCATGCAGTTTACTCAAATGAAGGTCAATCACAGGTAAAAGGTTTAATTGATTATTATTTAAAAAATGCGGCTGCTATTCGTAAAGCATTTTTAGATATGGGATATCAATGTACAGGTGGAGATAATTCACCATATATCTGGATCAATGTTAAAACAGATTCATGGACATTTTTTGATGCACTTCTCAGTAAGACCGGCGTTGTTTGTACGCCAGGTATTGGTTTTGGGAATTGTGGGGAAACATTTATTCGAATTAGTGCTTTTAATGACTATCATGCAGTAATAGAAGCCATTGATCGTATCAAAAAATCTCATGATGAAATTCTTGATGATATTCAAAAAAACTCTAAAAATAAGTAATATAATAAAGTCTGCTGAAACCCCGTAATGAAAGAAATAAATCATTTATGGCATATGTTTTGCGTTTCTGCACACTGCCTGTATATGAAACTTTGGGCAAATTGAAATTGATGATTAAGTGTGAACCTGCCTGAACTCTGTATCCATTCATTTTTGCATGCCTGTCACACTGTTTTGATTGCCCTGAATTGTCAAACAATAATGTACTGAAATCAAATGGAGATACAATTATGTGTCGATTATTTGCATTGACAAGTGAAACCCCACAATCGCCAATTGTAGCATTAGAAGCCCTGGATATAATGAAGGAAGGCCATGATGGATCTGGCGTTGGTTTATTCCTGACCGGGCTTGGGGGGCCATTTGAGCAGATGAAAGATTGCCCTGTTTTGTCGGGCATTTTTACTGAAAATGGATTGAGGCGTCTTGATACGTTTATGCTGGGTACAGGATTTATGACCAAGCATAAACTATCTATTCGCGTGGCCAAGCGACAGCCGCCTTCAGGGATTCCCAGGCGGGATATTTATTTGATTCGTGCCTATGAGTATCCTGAAGACTGGGATGACTATTCTGATGATGAAAAGCATGCTCAGTTGTTGTCTATTCAATTGAAATTACGCGAAATGGGTCAGGAAAGTAAAGATATGATTATTTTCAGTTTCTGGCCAGATGTTGTGATGATTAAAGAAATAGGCGATCCCATGACAGTTGCCCATTACCTTAAACTGGATCGTGAGGAGCTGAAAGCCAGAGTCATCATGGCTCAGGGAAGGCAAAATACCAATTATGCCATCAATTTATATGCCTGTCATCCATTTTTTATTCAAGGAATATCTACAATGACCAATGGAGAGAATACAGCCTTTATCCCCATTCGTGAATACCTTCAATCGCGTGGTTTTTCAGGGTATCAGGGATATCAGTCAGATTCTGAGGTGTATACCCATATTTTGCATTATACTATCAAAAAACTGGGACTTCCCCTTGAAGCATACAAGCATGTCATTACGCCTTTACAGGATGATGGCATTAAGAATCATCCGGATGGTGCATTTCTATTACACCTGAAAAATACCTGCCGGTCTCTTATTATTGATGGTCCAAATTGCGTGATTGGCTGCCTGCCGGATTATTCCCTGTTCATGGTTCAGGATCGCAAAAAACTTCGTCCAGGTGTTGTTGGGGGGCAGCCAGGATACTATTGTTTTTCATCGGAAATCTGCGGCCTGGATGCTGCAGTTCCCAATCGTGATAAATCATTGGATTTTCAACCGATGCATCTGGATACAGCCGTTGTCTATGCAGATCGTAAGGAGGTGACATTATGCCGTCAAACCGACCCATTACCCCAAGTACGTTAAGTCTTAAAGATCTTTACTGGCAGGTTCAATGGGATAAAGATCGATGCACCATGTGTGGCTCTTGTACGGCTGTATGTCCGGTGCATGCAATTGAGTTGGGTGTGTTTCGTCAAAGAAACGTTCAGGCATCAACTGGTGTTAAAGATGGTGCACAATCAGAAATGTCCATATTTTATGGTATTCGCCAGAAAACTGATCCTGCATATACCTGTGTTGGGTGTGGTATGTGTACGATGGTGTGCCCCAATGATGCAATTATGCCATATCGTTCTGATGAATCTGATAAAGCCTGTTTTCACATTAATCAAGCGGGACAGCCCCGACGTCGTGGAGGAAGACGCAACGCTCCATATTCATTTCTTGATCGCATTAAATTTATGCGAATTTCCATGCTTACTGATCCAGCATTGGATGCTGGCAGACATGAGTTTGAACTTCGGACGCTTCTGGGACGAGTGCTGCCGCCAGAAGAAAACATGACTCGTTTTTACAATCAGGACTGGATTCCACCTGTTCGTGAAATATACCCATTAATGATTGGTGCCATGTCTTTTGGTGCACTGTCTCCAACCATGTGGGAAGGGCTTCAAATGGGGGTGGCATATTTGAATGAAGAACTGGGCATGCCTGTAAGAATATGTACAGGTGAAGGTGGATGTCCGCCACGACTATTGCGATCACGCTTTCTAAAATATGTGATTTTACAGGTTGCCAGTGGCTATTTTGGTTGGGATGAAATCATTCATGCACTTCCGCATATGAAAGAAGATCCTTGCGCTATTGAAATCAAGTATGGACAGGGAGCAAAGCCCGGAGATGGCGGCTTACTCATGTGGTATAAGGTCAACAAGCTGATTGCCGCCATTCGCGGTGTACCGGAGCGTATTAGTCTGCCAAGTCCCCCCACGCATCAAACCATGTATTCCATTGAAGAATCCGTTGCAAAGATGATTCAATCCATGTCAATGGCCTGGGGATTTCGTGTGCCAGTGTATCCTAAGATATCTGCAAGTTCAACAGCTTTGGCTGTACTCAACAATTTGACACGTAACCCTTATGCAGCAGGGCTATCCATTGATGGTGAAGATGGTGGTACGGGTGCTGCTTACCATGTTTCCATGAATCACATGGGACATCCTATTGCGAGCAATATTCGTGAATGCTATTTAAATCTGGTCAAAGTAGGACAACAAAATGAAATCCCCTTAATTGCTGCCGGTGGTATCGGTAAAAGTGGAAACCTTGCAGCAAATGCAGCAGCGCTGATTATGTTGGGGGCAAGTGTTATTAGTATAGGTAAGTATATTATGCAGGCTGCTGCCGGTTGCCTAGGTTCTGAATCAGACCGTTGTAATATTTGTAATATTGGTCAATGTCCAAAAGGGATCACGAGTCAGGATCCGCGTCTGTATCGACGACTGGATGCTGAAAAAGTTGCGGAACGTTTAGTGGATGTTTATTTGAGCTTTGATACAGAACTTAAAAAAATAGTGGCACCTTTGGGACGATCAACATCATTGCCCATTGGTATGTCTGATGCCCTGGGTATCGATGATTATCAAGCTGCACAGGCATTACAGATCAAGTATGTTACATAATCAGAAAAAATGGTGATAAAAATGAAAAATGAGCATAAGTTTGATTTATTTGGTTTTTTAATCTGGGGCAAACAAAAAAATCAGCGCATAGAATCCCGGGTTTTAGAAGAGCGTATTCAACTGAATGTTAAGCAAGGCCATCGCCGAATTGAGGTACGAGCTTTTGGTCAACACGGTATTGGTGGACGATTATGGGTTGCAGGCGATGAACCTTTACAACTGCGAATCACTGGATCACCTGGTCAACGCGTTGGTGCAATGGGATTTCCCAACACCACAATTGAAGTGATGGGGCCGGTGTCAGATGATGTTGCCTGGTTAAATTCAGGTGCTAAAGTGATTGTCCATGGAAATGCCGGTAATGGTGCCTGTAATGCAATGGCTCAGGGCAAGGTCTATATTTCAGGCAATATCGGTTCTCGCGGTATGACCATGACAAAATTCAATCCCCGCTTTGATCAACCTGAAATGTGGATCTTGGGATCATGCGGTGATTATTTTGCAGAATTTATGGCTGGCGGCACTGCTGTTGTCTGTGGAATATCTCCGCAAAACCCTGACAATATTCTGGGATATCGTCCCTGTGTTGGAATGGTTGGTGGTAAAATATTTTTTAGAGGTCCACATCAAGGATACAGTCAGGTTGATGCACAAATGACATCCATTTCTGATGATGATTGGAACTGGCTGGTTGATGGCCTGAAAAATTATCTGAAAACAATTAAACGTGATGATTTACTATCTCAATTGACCATTCGTGAAGAGTGGCAACTGATAAAGGCACGTTCTCCTTTTGAGCGGAATACACGTGCGCGAAGATCCATGAAGGATTTTCATTCACAGGTGTGGGATCAGGAATTGGGTAAAGGCGGAATTGTAGGAGATTTAATGGATCTTGATACAAGCCCGATACCATTAATTCCAACAGGCGAACTTAGACGATGGGTTCCTGTGTGGGAGAATCAAAAATATGCACCGCCTTGTCAGACCTCATGTCCTACAGGTATCCCAGTGCATGACCGGTGGCGATTAATTCGTAATGGTCAAATTGATGAAGCCATTGACATGGCATTGGCTTATACGCCTTTTCCATCAACTGTTTGCGGCTATTTATGTCCAAACTTATGCATGCAGGGCTGCACACGAAATGACCATGGCATGCGGCCAGTCAATATTAAAACCATTGGTAAAAAAAGTATTCAAGCAAATATTCCAGATTTACCCGAACTTTCAGGCAAGCGAGTGGCTGTAATCGG
>Ga0272440_1002736_pt1 | contig 13555 bp, 9 predicted proteins | sample SSMMMBAug17_FD_192440 | JGI IMG/M metagenome (GOLD analysis project Ga0272440, IMG submission 192440) | Marine sediment archaeal communities from Little Sippewissett salt marsh, Falmouth, MA, United States - SSM-MMB-Aug17 | ecosystem: Environmental > Aquatic > Marine > Wetlands > Sediment ...
TGATTTTCTGGATGCTTGTAATCAGACGAAAACCAATTTATTTATCTAGTATGTTGCGGGCTTCCTTCATACTTTTATAAAAAGTAGTTAACAGTTCTACTCGTTCCCAGGCTCTGCCCTTATCGTTATACATATCTCGATAAGAGATTGAAAACACAACGGTTTTCTCGTTCCCAGGCTCTGCCTGTGAATGCATATCAGGCGGCTCTGCCGCCTATGCATTTCATAGGTGGCAGAGCTACCAAGTATAGCATTCCCAGGGAACGAGTAGACCCCAAGTTCCAAGTTACCCCATATGTTCTTTTAATGTATCAAAACAGACTTTTAACTCAGTCAATGTATTATTGGCTTTATCAATTTGTTTTTCGCGACATAGTTGCTCAAGACAGTACGCAGTTTCACGCATTTGAGTAGCCCCAAAATTGCCAGCCGATCCTTTAATTGAATGTGCTCCATTTGTTGCAGCCACAACATCACCACTTGCCAATTGCGTTTCAATCTCTTTCAACTGTTTCGGTGTTTCCTCTAAAAATAACTTGATAATATTTTTAAGTATTTCTTCATTGCCGCCAACACGATCCATCAAACTCTGACGATCAAAAATACGGATATCGCATTTCTCTTTTTCATTATTATTAACATCTTCTTGTTTACTTGATGTATCTAAAGGTACAGTGTTGTTATCATCTGAAACGTTTTTGGGTTCAATATCAAGTTTGTCGATCGCGCGGGCAAGTGCATCAATGGAAAGCGGCTTGGTCAAAAAATCGTTCATACCTGCATCAAAACATTTTTCTTTATGACCTTTCAGTGCATGTGCAGTCATTGCGATAATAGGTATATCATTCCTAAACGTTTTGTCCGGATTACTTCTAATATGACGTGTGGCAGTCAGACCATCCATTTGAGGCATTTGAATATCCATTAATATCAGATCATAATCTGAATTTTCCAACATCTCAATGGCTTCACGTCCATTTTCAGCAATATTTGAGCGACAGCCCAATTTTAAAAGCATATTATCTGTAACCTGCTGATTAACAAGATTATCTTCAACAATCAGGACAAAATAATCTTTGAATCGACCATCCAGGGGTTTTTCTTCAGTCGTTGATTTTTGGAGTGTAGTTTTTTCTTTCGTAGCGGATTCTTTAACAGCATCAGCACCGATTGCTTTTAACATGGCCTGTTGCATTTTTTTAACCTGTATGGGACGTTTAAAATATGATGAGAATCCATAAGATTTGTAATTCTGAAAATCTTCATGATGCAGCATGGATACCAGCATAACCATTGGAATGAACCGCAATGATGCTTCTTTACGAATCGCTTTTGCCAGGGTTTTACCATCCATTCCAGGTAGGTTCATATTCACAATCATAAGATCAGGCAATTTTTTTAATGATTGTGCTTGTTTTATTTTATCTAAAGCACTAATAGCATCTTCAGCTTCATTGACTGTACAATCCCATTGATGCAAATGATATTTCAATAATCTACGACAGGTGAGTTGGTTTTCTACGATCATTACATTCAAATGGGTAAGTTCGTCAGGTATTTGAAGCGAATCTTTTTTGAGTTTGTCCTTATTGAGTGTTACAGTGAACCAAAATTTTGATCCTTTTCGTTCTACACTGGTCATACCAATTTCGCCATCCATCTTTTCAACAAGTTGTTTGGAAATAATCAAACCCAGGCCAATACCGCCGAAATCTCGAGACAATGACAAATCGACTTGAGAAAATGGTTTAAATAAACGTGCCATTCTTTCTTTCGGTATACCCAATCCTGTATCAGAAATAGTGAATCGTAATTTGACATCTTTATCTGTCTCATTTTCCAAAGCAACCTCTACAACAATTTCTCCTTTATCAGTATATTTAATCGCATTACTTACGAGATTGATTAAAATCTGTCTCAATCGATTGGGATCACCAATTAAAGTCACCGGTATATCGTAAGGAATAAATGCAGCGTAGTCCAAACGTTTTTCAAACGCTCTTGCAGCCATCATATCACTAAAATCTTCAATGGTATCTCTCAAATTAAATGCAATTTCTTCCAGATGAATCTGTCCGGTTTCGATATTTGAAAAATCAAGTATATCATTGATAATTGCCAATAATGAATGCGCACTGGTTTTAATCGTTTGGGCATATTGGTATTGTGTTGAATCCAACCTGGTATCAAGCAGCAAGGCATTCATTCCCAATATGCCATTCATGGGGGTACGAATTTCATGACTCATATTTGTAATAAAATCTGTCTTTGTCTGGTTGGCAAGGACAGCCTCATCACGCGCAATTTCAAAGGATTCTCTTAAAGCTATTTCTCTTGCAACCGTTGCATTTTTTATATGCAATAAAGATCCACCCCATATAATAATAAGAATAAAAATTAAAACAAACGTACCAACAATGGTGTATATAATACTTTGGTTAATTCCCAGTACACTTCGTTTACTGACAATATATCCAATCATGTAATCTGTATTAAAAAATGAAATAGGCATATATGATGTGAGCAAGGCTTGGGCAGATCGTTGTTTCTGATTTGGCAGGCGCCCTCTAACGATTGCATTTCCAGATTCTCTAATAGCAAAATCACTGAGAATAATTTTTGTGGTCTTGGATGTAAATTCAAAGCAATTTTTGCACAAAAGAAATTGTACTTTGCCAGTTCGACATAATACCCAGGGATGTCCACTTCTTGAAATATATATTCCTGAAAAAACAGATTTATATATTTTTTCTGGGTCAATAATAAAAATCAGATTGTTTTGAACTTTTTTGTGATCTTTTACAGGAATGATAAATGATATCCGAATTGTTTTTTCAAAGCCATGCGTTGTTATCTTTTGCTTAATAACAAGATCTTGATTGATAATTGTATTTATACTGTTTAATTCATAAATGTTCTGAGAAAAACGATTATTGAGGTCTATGATGAACTGATCTTTGTTTTTGTAAAGAATACGTTCAACATATGAATACTTAGCATATACATTCTTTAATACATCAAAAACATCAGGATTTTTGGCATCTTTGCCGTCAATGTTTTTAATTATCGTTTCAACATCTTCAGATAATAAGGATTCTATTGAATGAATTTGGGTTGCAACTTTATGAATTTCTGTATTCAAGTCAAAAAATGCTTCATTGATAATTTTTTCTCTGAGCACAGTTGTTATCCAGACTCCTGTAACTGTTATTATCAAGAGCAGCACTACCGAAATAATGGACCAAATCGTTTGTTTTTTCATAGTCATACCACTTTTTCATATTCAGATTAACAATGTAACGCAAACAGCGCTTCATGGTGAAATAAAAGCCATACTTAAGATTACAAATGATATCATTTTTTAATATTGATCATTGCATTTTGAAAGTATTCAATATCAAAACTATCAGAAAAACCTCGCAAGGATTCTGTTGCTCCCAACAGTAATACACCTTTTGAACGTTTTAACGCACGGGCAAATTTAGCAAATAACTCTTTTTTAAATTGTTCAGAAAAATATATAGAAACATAGCGACATAGAATCATGTCAAATTGTCCAAGATTAATAAATGAATCCTGTAGGTTAAATTCTTTGAACGTGACAAGTTTTTTTATTTCTGGAATAATCTCCCACTGATTGGAATCCATTTTAAAAAAACGATTCTGTTTATCTTTTGCCAGTCCACGTTGTATTGCAATGGAATCATAGCGGCCAGCTCTTGCAGTTGCGATTGCCGACGATGAAATATCAGTGCCAAGAATTTCAACACGATCAATATGCTGCAGCATGGTTCGATATTGAAGTATTTCGTAAAAAAGCATCGCAAGAGAATAAGCCTCTTGGCCGGTTGAGGAAGCCGCTGACCAGATACGGACTTTTTCCCCTTTGGCCATTCGATCAATCAACTCAGGAACAGCTTTCTTTTTAAGATACTCCCAGGCACTGCTATCTCTAAACCACGATGTTTCATTGGTTGTCATGGCATCAATAATCCGTTCACGAAGACGTCCGGTTTTATCTTTCTTGGCTTTTAAATGAAAATCCTGGAAAGAATCTGCCCCAACTTCTTTTGCAAGTTCTGAGAGTCGGGTTTCGATCAGATATTCTTTTCCTTTTTCCAGAACAATCCCACAATGGGTTTCTATAAATTGTTTTAGCAACAAATATTCTGGCTCTGAGACATTGATCATCTTTTGCCTCCTTTTTTGACAATTTCTTGAATCCGAGTGGCCAATTTGTTCAATGCAATTGTTTCATCAGCATTGTCCGATTTCGCAACTGCACCAGGCATTCCCCATACAACAGAGCTTGCCTCATCCTGAATAATCGAGTATCCACCTTTTCGCCGAATTGCACTCACCCCAGCAGCACCATCATTCCCCATTCCTGTCATAATAACAGTCAGCACATTTCCACCATAAACATTGAGGACGGACCGAAATAAAACATCAACAGCCGGGCGGCAACTGTTTACTGGCGGTGTATCGATTAAATTGACATTGTATCCCCCAACACTTTTTTTTACAACCATATGTCTTCCGCCAGGGGCAATGTACATTACACCAGACTCTACACGTTGACCATCACCGGCTTCACAAATTTTAATTTGTGATTGCTTGTCCAGTCTTTCGGCAAGCGATGCTGTAAACATCGGCGGCATATGTTGGACAGCAAGTATGGGCACTGAAAAGTCTTTTTCCAGATGGGGTATAAGCTGCAACAAAGCATTGGGGCCGCCTGTGGAAACTCCCAAAGCGACAACATCAATTCTGCTGATTGTCCTTATTTTCTGTTGTGGGATTGTTTGTTTTTTGACTATCGATTTTTCCGTACTCGTTTTCAATTCATGAATGGGTTTTGCTTGAATTCGATTGGGTTCTCTTATAGATTCAGACTTTGATTGAGAAAGACTTAATTTTCTTGCTTTTCTTGAAAATTTTCGTGTTTTTACAAGGGACATCAAAGGTATCAGTGCTGATCGCAATTTTGCAATATTTTTTTCAACAGAATCTTCAGATGGTTTGGTAATAAAATCAAGCGCTCCCTTCTCCAAGGCCTGCATGGTTAAGTTAGCATTCCCCTTTTCAAAAGCGCTCAACATAATGACTTCAATATGGGGATATTCCTTTTTAATACTTTGCAAGGTTTCAAGGCCATTCATGACAGGCATGTACATATCTAACAAAACAAGATCAACATCCTTTATTTTTATCTTTGATAAGGCAATTTTTCCATTGGATGCTGTCCCAACTAATTGAGTATCTTTAATTTCTCCAACCAGTTTTGAAAGGATTTGTCTATAAGTGACGGTATCGTCGACAACCAGAATCTGTATATCCTCAGCCATGATAACTCCTTCATATAATTCAAATATTTTTATCCGGTCTTGATACTATTCATTTGATTCATTACCGGTTCATTAAATTTTTTGTTGATTGTATCGTATTTCTAATCTTTATTGCAAGAAAATAATACAGATGATTTTATAGAAAACCGAATTCAATAGGATTCATCATCAAATTATTGACCATCCCCAAAAAAAATAGTATGTATAACTGATGCTTATAAACACAATTTAAACAATAAAATAAAAAAAATAAAAAAAATGTGTAAGAATTTTGATTTTTTTGTGTCTATATATAGTAGAGGGGATTTTTATTTGATAGCATAATTTAATAAAGTTAAGGAGATAAGATCATGATCATGTATTTAAGAATGAAATATTGTATCGTTTTTTTAATGTTTTTTGTGTTTGTGAGTATTCAGTGTACCGAAGCAAAAGTTGTTCCTGGAACAGTTAGCCCAACGCAATCAGACAAAGATGATGAACAAACTGAAACGCATTTTGATAACAAGTTAATCGACACAAAAACAAAGGTTAACCTGACATTGGGTACAGCTTCAGAAAGCGGCGTTTTCTATCCAGTCGGCAGAGGGATCAGCGAAATGATAAACAAGCGAAAACTGGAATATGGATTACAGTTTATTACTTACAGCACAAGTGGTTCTATGTATAATCTTCAAGCCATTCGTAATGGTGAGCTTGATTTTGCTATTTCAAGATATGATCTTGCATACGAAGCCTATCGAGGAATTGGCAATTTTAAAAATCAGGAACCACTGAGTAAACTTCGCTATATTGCGATGCTATATCCTATGCCAATTGGTGTGCTTGTCCATAAAAAGTCTGAGGCCCGGTATCTGAAAGATTTAGTTGGAAAACGAATAAATATTGGTAATCCTGGATCTGGAAAAAGATCTGTTGCCAACATGCTGTTTAAAGCCATGAACTGGAAAAATTCTGATTTTGAGCGTGTGACTGGCCTTGCAACACGAGAGATGGGGAATATTTTTTGCAGCGGTGGGCTGGATGTAATTATTGAGCTTTTGGGCATGCCCGCTGCATTTTATGATCGAATAACGCAAGAATGTATGGGGAGATTTATTCCTATTCCATCAGATGTTGTTTTAAATGTGCAGCGTGAAAATCCATTTATTCAGCCTACTGATATTGTGGGGGGCGCATATCCACACAATCCTAACACTGTATCTACATTTCAGATTGGTGCCATTTTATTATCATCAAGGAAACTATCCGGTGATGTTGTATATCGCGTTTGCCAGACTATCTTTGATAATATGGATGAATTTAAAAAAATTCATCCTGCACTTCTTATGTTTAATTTAAACAATGTAAAAAAAGAACAAACATATATTCCTTACCATAATGGTGCGATCAAATATTATCTGAAACAAGGTTTGACAATGTAAAATCAATTTAACTGAAAATTATATCGTTAATAAAACCAGGTATATTGGTTAGATATACCATTTTTTATTTTGAAATTCCGCCTTAGAGAGGAGGGCGTATCATGCGATTGTTACCCATTTTTTTTTTCGTTCTAATAATTGTTATTCACCCTTTCTCTTTAAGCCGTTCTTATTCTGGCAATCACAACAGAATTGTTGGCGGAACTATCTCTCAAAATAATGCCTGGCCCTGGATGATTGGGCTGGTCGAAAATGATAAAAGCGGACCATTATGTGGCGCCGCTCTGATTCATCCAAGATGGGTTATCACTGCTGCCCATTGTATGGAGTCGAAATCAGGCGGTGTTGTTTCAGCCGACCATTTTCAAATTGTCAGTGGCATCTTTGATTATGAACAGAACTACCAATCGCATATGCAACCTATAAAACGAGTGGTATCTCATCCAGAATATGATAGATTTACTATAGATAATGATATTGCTTTACTTGAACTTGCTTCGGAAATTACTGATATCCCCCCCCTTGATATCTATACTGGAGAGCAATTAAATTACACCGGAATTGTATTGGGATGGGGCAATATATCCATTTATGGCGTTGTTTATTCTGATCAATTGCGTGAAGTCTCTCTGCCTGTTGTTTCTTTCCAGACCTGCGTTGAAAGTACGACTTATCTTGTCACTGAAAACATGTTTTGTGCCGGCTATCCGGATGGCGGAAAAGATGCCTGTCAAGGGGACAGTGGTGGGCCTTTTGTTATTTACGAAAATTTCCATTGGCAATTGGCTGGAATAGTCAGTTGGGGGATTGGGTGCGCTGAGGCAGGTAATTATGGCTTTTTTACACGTGCTCCCAATTATTACGCTTTTATTTCACACTATGTTCCTCTACAAGATATAATTGTTCGGGGAGATATTAATTACGATAGAAAAATTGATTTAAAAGATGTAATGATCCTATTTGACTACCTTTTTGAAGAAAATAATAAATAAGGCTGTTGTTGCTGTTATTCATGACGATCGTTATGCTTTATGCATTAAAAACGTAAATAAAAATTACGTTTTTTTATTTATTTACAGCTTTTGGACCTTGAATATTTTTGTAAGAATTCGACCGTTTTTGGTAAATTCTTGCAGAATTACTTGTTATATGATAAATAGAACAAATTGAGTAAGGAAGGCTCTGAAAGTAATTTCCCCATTCGGTAAAGTCAGACAAGTCGGACAGGTCAGACCCGTCTGACTTGTCTGACCTGTCCGATTTTTGAAAATGGGGAAATTATTTTTCGAGCATTCCTAAAATTATTCTTTTTACCTGTCTGACTTATGCAAATGAGAAACTTTTTTTTAAAGATTCCAAAGGAAAAAAAAATGGTTAAAATAGGCATTATCGGTGGCTCAGGTTTGGATGATCCCCAATTGCTGAAAAATGCAGAAGATCTTGATATAAAAACCCCTTATGGCCAGCCTTCCTCACCCGTGGCATCAGGTTTAATCAATAACATACCCGTTTTGATTTTATCAAGACATGGAAAAAATCACCAATTCAGTCCAACTCAAGTAAACAATCGGGCAAATATTCATGCATTGAAAGAATTGGGTGCAACCCATATCATTGCAACCACTGCTTGCGGTAGCTTGCAGGCTGAAATCAAACGCGGTGATATGATTATTCTAGATCAATTTATTGATTTTACAAAGCATAGAGTTAATACATTTCACGAATCTTTTGAAAATGGTATTTCTCATGCAATCATGGCGGACCCATTTCATTCACACTTGAGAAAGCAATTATTTGATACAGCCAAAAAACTGAATTATCGGGTTCATGAAAAAGGCACAGTTGTTACAATTGAAGGGCCGCGTTTTTCCACGCGTGCAGAGTCACATATGTTCAGAGGTTTTGGTGCGGATGTTATCAATATGTCAACGGCTCCTGAGGTTGCCTTGGCAGTTGAAGCGGAGATCCCATATGCCGCTGTTGCCATGTCAACAGACTATGATTGTTGGAAAGATGATGAACCGCCCATGACCTGGCAAGAAATTCTCGATGTTTTTAACGATAATGCCGAACGTGTAAAAAAACTAATTGTTCAGACATTGTCATCTATATAATTGGAGCCTTGTAAATGGAAACGTGGTGGTTTATTCTCCCTGCATTTGTAATTCTGGACTTGCTTTTGGGTGATCCAGATAAACCTTTTCATCCCATTCGCTGGTTGGGAAAGTTCATAGAATTATTAGAACCTGTTTTTCGTAAAAGAATCAATGGTGATCAGCTGGCAGGTACATTCTTTGTAATTGTTCTGGTAGGGGGTGTCTGGCTGTTGACTTTTGGAATATTGTCTTTGGCTGAAACTGTTTCCCACGAATTTGCAATTGTCATAGAAATTTTTATATTATTCTATTCCCTGTCAATTCATACCTTAATTCTCTCAGGAATGACAGTTTATGAACATTTAAAAAAAAAGCATATTGAGATGGCACGAATTTCAGTATCCATGATAGTTGCAAGGGATACCAAACAATTGGATCAAAAAGGTCTGGTTCGCGCCACAATTGAAACCCTTGGTGAAAATTTTGTTGATGGTATTGTATCACCATTATTTTTTGCAGCAATTGGCGGCGCACCACTGGCAATGGCATTCAAAATGATCAGCACACTTGATTCAATGGTTGGATACAAGAATGATCAATATCGCCATTTTGGAACTACTGCGGCCCGGCTGGATGATATTGCCAATTTTATTCCAGCACGACTATCTTTGATTTTTATTGGGATCGGAGCAAGACTCAGCGGCTTTTCAAGTGACAATGCCTGGAAAACGGCACTGAACGAGGGAAGTCATCATCCCAGTCCCAATGCTGGATATCCTGAGGCTGCGTTTGCTGGCGCGTTAGGAGTTCGTTTGAATGGTCCGAATGTTTATCAGGGAAAAATGGTGAATAAACCTTTTATTGGCAAGGAATATAAAGATCCGGACGATATACACATTATTCAGGCCTGCTGCCTTGTGTTGATGTCATCATTGATGGCAGTCCTTTTTATGTGGTGTATGGGCATGATTGTCGATAAAATATAATTTAACAGGGCAAGTTACATGAATAACAAAGACTTTTGGATTAATGAAGAGCCGTATTATTTATCAAACGGCAATGAAGCTGATATTTTTAAAGCATCCTATGAAGCCCGATTACCGGTTATGCTGAAAGGCCCAACTGGCTGTGGGAAGACACGTTTTATTGAAGCAATGGCATATCGTTTAAAACGACCATTGATAACAGTTTCCTGTCATGAAGATCTTTTTGCCTCAGATCTTATTGGGCGTTATTTACTTCAAGGTGATGAAACAGTCTGGCAGGATGGCCCCTTGACAACAGCGGTTCGTATTGGCGCCATTTGCTATCTTGATGAAGTGGTTGAAGCCAGAAAAGATACCACAGTTATTATTCATCCTTTGTCTGATGATCGCCGCACGATGAATATCGACAAAAAGGGCGAAGTTTTAAAAGCGCATGATAATTTTCTAATAGTGGTCTCATATAATCCAGGTTATCAATCGGTAATCAAAGATTTGAAACAAAGTACTCGTCAACGATTTGTCTCTATCAGCCTGGATTATCCATCACAAGAACTTGAAAAACAAATCGTGGTTCATGAAGGTGGTGTTGATGCTAAAATAGCTTCACAACTGGTTGCGCTGGCATCAAAGGTAAGAAACATTCGAGAGCACGGCCTGTCAGAAGGTGCCAGTACACGATTGTTAATTTATGCCGCAAAGTTGATTAATCGTGGGATTCCAATGATAGATGCTTGCAAAACAGCCATTTGTCTCCCGCTTACTGATGATGATTCATTACAAGAAACACTTCATGATTTAATTGAAGATATTTTTTAGTTCATTATGACGCATCACCAACAAATTATTCATACATTTGTCCGGTATGCTCCTGAAATGGTCGATGCTCTCAAGCATCGACTGGATTTACCGCATCAATTTTCAAACCATGACCTGATGGCATTTTCGCGCCATATTGAATGGGCAGGACATCTGGATAAACGCCTTTCTGTTATACTTGCAGAAGGTGGACTGGCACTTTTGGATGCGCCTGAATCCTATCAGTTTTACATTCAAAAAGTTAAAACATATGGTCAATATGGCGTGACTCAGGGGATGGCTATCGCCAAAAGTTTTTACCGCGTTTTGTTGTGTTGTCAGAAAAAGATGCAGATCATATTCTTGCAAGCCATTGAAAATATGCGTCAAACTGGCCCCCATACATTGACTGCCCCATTCAATGTGTTGTGTGATTTGCTGGATGAACCCGATCAACCTGGGTCAGACCTTTATATTGAAATACTTCATCAAAGTTTTTCTCTATCTTTACGATTTCAGGATAGCCAGATGCTATCAAAAATAATCCCGGAATGCTGTGCAAACATGCACAAAGATCGGCGCTTATATCAAATGAAACAATTATCGCGCATTATTAATTTTTGTCCCCAATGGGCTTCTTACTATGCACAAGGTATGCAAAATGGCTTGAATATCCTGACAGAATCAGCTTTGGATCAATTTGTTGAAGAAGTGATCTCCAGGTATGAAGACCATCCTGAACGTGGATCATTATTTTTAAAACTTGAATCTGAAATTGCGCAGGAAAAATATCGTGAACTTCAATCTGTTGTTGCCCTTTCTCAAATTGTCCAACCGCTGATTCATTATGTTCAAGCGCGAACAGGGCTGCCATTGCAAATTCGCCCGGTATCAAACCTTGATAATAAAGACGCTGCCATTCAGGTTTGTTCTGATGGCACAACAATATATTTACCTGATGAAATGGGCCTTTTTTCAAATAGACGTGATAATGTGAGACTTTATAAATGTTTACTTCGATTTGAGGCTGGCCTATGTGAGTATCATACATTTCATTTTGATTTGGAAAAAGTATTGGATCAGATTGACAGGCCTAATCTTGCAAAAAATCAGGATTTGATTACCCCAGACCCTGACTATTTTTTTTCTTTGTTTCAAAATCCGACTATGGCAGAAGATTTATTTAATGTCATCGAACAGGGGCGTATTCGCTTGTGTTTGTCCCATCATTATCCTGGAATGATTCGACATGCCCTGCCCATGATTCAAAAAGAAGCCATGCGTATATTTAAACAGGATGTTTATGCCACACCCATCTTTTATTTATATGCCCGCATTGCATTGAATGTTAAAAAAAAACAATGTCAGGTTGTATATAATGATCTGGAAGAACTGATCCAAACTATTCTTAATGCCTTAACCCATGAAATGACAGTGGAAAACGCTGCTTCACTTGTTTACCAGTTTTATTCTTCAATCTATAAATGGTATAAACATAATAAAAAGGATTATTCAAAACTGAAACCCCCTTTTGGACGAAAAATAAGCATTCGATTATTTTATAAAGATTATTTGTCCTATGACATTCGTGCAAAAATTATTCGACAAAAATTAAAAGAATTAGCCATTCCGATATATCAATCTGATATCCGCAATCGTCTGTCAGAAAAAAATGGCATTATTTCTATTCGTGACATACGTCGCATGTTTAAAGAGCGCACGGGTAAGCCATTAAATATGGATGATACACAAATCAATCAATTGTTTGAAAAATCAGACCGTGCCTCATCAGAGAATACGACACATAGCCAAGATCCTTTTTTTACCTATAAAGAATGGGATTGCAATCTTTGTGACTATTTACCTGCCCATACACGTGTATACTGTAAATCAATGGATGCAGGCGAAAAAGGACTCTATTTTTATGAACTGACCCTCAAACGATATCGGGGGATTCTTAAACGCATTCGGAAGAGTTTTGAATTACTGCGTCCACAGGGAATGGTATTGTTAAGGCAGTGGTGTGAAGGGGATGATTTTGACTATCGCGCATTAATTACGTATGCAGTGGATCGGAAAACAAGACATACACCATCAGATCGCTTGTATATCAAACATGTCAAACAGCAGCGGGATGTATCGGTTTTTTTGTTAATAGATCTGTCACGTTCGACTGGTTTTCGGATTTCAGGGTCTCATCAACCCGTACTGAAGGTTGAAAAAGAAGCCATTGTTTTATTTTGTGAGGCGCTTCAACAATCAGGAGATCGCTTTGCCATTGCAGCCTTTTCTGGATTGGGAAGACAATGTGTTGATTATTTTCATGTCAAATCCTTTGATTCTCCTCATTCAGCAGATATCAAGCGACGCATCAGTGCACTATCGCCCTGTAGAAGTACGCGCATGGGTGCTGCAGTTCGTCATGCAACAACACAGATTTTGCAAACAACATCAAAAGTACGACTGTTAATTATCTTAAGTGATGGACTTCCCAACGATCTGGATTATAAAGATACATATGCCATTGCAGACACTCAAATGGCAATTCGTGAATCCCGAGCTGCCAATGTATTCGTTCATGGCATTACTGTCAATGTGCAATTATCAGAATCGTTGGATACACTTTATGGGAAAGGTAAACACACATTAATTCAGGATGTTAGAGAATTGCCAGATAAATTGCCACTTATATATCGGCGTCTGACAGGTTAATAGTATAAGTGATTAATTCATATCACGCACAGATAGTTCAATTTCTTCCAAATTTGATTTACAAAAAAAAGAGAAAACAACGCATTGAAAGCTGAATCGCGCACATGAATTATGTCTTGACAATCAGAACAATTATCATTAAAAAGATTAACGATTTATAAATGGGATATAATTGTAATAAAGATAATTATATC
>Ga0272440_1002737_pt1 | contig 13553 bp, 13 predicted proteins | sample SSMMMBAug17_FD_192440 | JGI IMG/M metagenome (GOLD analysis project Ga0272440, IMG submission 192440) | Marine sediment archaeal communities from Little Sippewissett salt marsh, Falmouth, MA, United States - SSM-MMB-Aug17 | ecosystem: Environmental > Aquatic > Marine > Wetlands > Sediment ...
TGAACCAATATATATTCACATTAATATTAATGCGATATTAAGAAAGATAAAAAAATTTAAAAATTTTTAATTTTTTTGAAGAATTATGTTCTTCACTAAAAAAGGTAGAAGTGTATGTTTTAGCAAGAAATTATGTTGCCAATATTTTGAGCAAACAATCTGAAAATGTATAACATGCTAATATTATTATGAATGCTAAAATTTGATTTTTTGATACAAATAATATATAAATTCAAATAATTATATTTTTTGGCAACATAATAGCCCTGAAAGGGCGGCAACATAACAGCCCAGGGCAACGCCTTGTAAACCTATCCGGTATTTTTTTATAATATTGCAAAAAAGTGTTTCCATGATTTCTATAGTGTGCTACTTAAGTCCAATTATTAAAATTAATAAGAAATAAAGTATATTAGATACTTTTTGTTGTGTCTGCCATTATGAAAAGACACTAAAGTATTTTTTAACAACCAGTACATTCACTAAGGAGGTATACAAATGAAGAAAAAGTTTTTTTGTTTACAAATTTTAATTTTTTTCCTATTACTTCAGACACTTGGGTTTTCACAGGATAAGATTGTGATCAGTACGGGTGAATGGCCGCCGTATACATCTGAAAAAATGAAACATTTCGGATATTCGCTTCACATTATTTCCGAAGCATTTAAGACTCAGGGGTATCAGGTTGAATACAAATTTCTTCCATGGAAACGTGCCTATGTAATGGCAGAAAAAGGCAAGTTTGATGGAAGTGCAGCCTGGTTTTTAAACACAAAACGTCAGCAGGAATTTTATTTCAGTGAACCCGTCAGTTCGTCAACTACCGTGCTGTTTCATCGAAAAGACAAAGTTGTTGAATGGAAGACACTTGAAGATCTAAAAAACTATAAAATTGGTATCACTCATGGTTACACATATGGAGATGAATTTAATGATGCTTCAAAGAAATTTGGCTTTAAGCTGGATACTTCGCCGACAGATATTTCAGGATTTAAAAAACTTCTCAAAAAAAGAATCGATATTATGCTTTGTGATCTGGGTGTTGGATATCTGCTGTTGCAGGATGAATTTCCAGCTTCTCAACATGCGCTCATAACAAATAATCCCAAAGCCTTGATTAATAACACGGCCCATTTTATCGCTACTAAGAAGAGTAAAGATAGTCAGGGAAAAATAGATATTATCAATAAAGGTTTGACTCAAATGAAAAATCAGGGGCTTTTCGACAAATTTGAGGAGAATTTAATTAATGGGTATTACAGTAAATAATTAAATTGTTAATATTAGTGCTTTACACTAACACTAATAATGTATAAATAATAGTTTGTCCCTTTTTTTAGAATCAGAATTAAAAGAATTATCAGAATTAAAAATCACAATCTAATTCAGATAATTCTGATTCTAAAAAGGGACAAACAAATATTTTTCAAGGCAATTATTATGCCAGGAAAAACCAAAGTTGGACGATCATATTTGTATTTGGATATATATTTAGATAACTGCTGTTTTTTTACCGATCATTTGAAGATCAGTCACAACTTCGTATCATTAATAAACACAAGAAATGGCTATTCCAATGGGCTTTTTATTATATATTATTGGTGTAATCATGATCGTTGAAGGCATCCCTTGGTTTCTTACTCCGGAGAAACTTAAAATCTGGCTCTCTCAATTAATTGAAATGCCAGAAGAAGCCCTTCGCTTTACTGGTCTTGGCCTGATGGTTTTTGGCCTTTTAATGGCATATATTGGAAAGAATATGGGCTTGTAATGATAGATGAATCCCCAAAAAAGCCTGCATGGGCAAAAGATAACTGCAATGCATACGCATCAAATATTATTCCAGGTGTTTCTACTGATGGCCATGATGGTAATCTGGCATACAAATCAAGACATAATTCTTCACAAAAAATAATTCATCGAAAAAATTTAACCCCAGATGATTACATTAAAGGCATATTGAACCAGGATCGCGCCATTCTCGGACGTGCCATCACATTGATTGAAAGCCAATCAAACAAACACAGAGACACCGCACAGACCATACTGAATCAATTGACTTCATACACAGGACAATCAATTCGTGTGGGGATTACAGGTGTGCCCGGCGTTGGTAAAAGTACTTTTATTGAGGCCTTGGGGTGTTACTTGCTGGAAAAAGGTCATCGCATAGCAGTATTGGCTGTTGACCCCAGCAGCAGCCTGACAGGGGGCAGCATTTTAGGGGACAAGACACGAATGGAAAAATTATCACGTGATCGCCGTTGCTTTATTCGCCCCTCTCCTTCCAGCGGCACATTAGGCGGTGTTGCTCAAAAAACACGAGAAACAATTATGATTTGTGAAGCTGCTGGGTTTGACGTTATTTTGATCGAAACTGTCGGCGTTGGCCAGAGCGAAATCACAGTACGTTCAATGGTGGATTTTTTTCTGCTCCTGATGCTGGCAAATGCAGGTGATGAGCTTCAAGGAATCAAAAAAGGTATCATGGAAATGGCGGATGCAATTCTGATAAACAAAGCTGATGGCGAAAACAAAATACGATCTGAATCCGCAAAAAATGAATTTGAAAGAGCACTTCATTATCTTCAACCCACCATTGAGGGGTGGCGATCACATGCTTATACATGTTCATCAGTAACAGGTGATGGCATATCTGAGATTTGGGATGTCGTTACATCTTTTTGCAATAAAACCAAATCCTCTGGAATTTTTTTTAAGCAGAGAAAAAAACAGACCTTGCAATGGTTTCACTTTTTGATTGAAGAGCAATTAAAAAATATGTTTTTTCAAAATCCTGAGGTGAAGACATTATTACCTCAAATTAAAAAAGATATCACAGCATCCCGATATACCCCTTACAGTGCCCTGACCCGTATTATGAAACAATACCAATCCAGTGTTTATGAGACTTCAAGAACTGAAGCCCCCTTTTGACTTCAATAATATCCCTTGACATTTGTATTTAATCAATGGCATATTAGCGGATTGTTTTAATGGTAAGACTTGATATTTCAATCAAGTGATATAAATAACAAAATAAGAACTTGGCTCGCGTAAGTTTTTGCTAAAAATGAAAGATAACAGTATGGACTTATGTGAATCGAGTAGAAAGGTTAGAGAAGAAAGAATGGACAATCGGATTCACAATTTCAATCCAGGCCCAGCTGCATTGCCATTACCGGTTTTGCAAAAAATTCAAAGCACATTTTTGAACTATCAGAATACCGGCATGTCAATCACTGAAATCAGTCATCGTTCCAAAGCATTCGATGATGTAATCAATGATGCCAAAGCACGGACCCGGCGTTTGTTAAAAATTGATGATACTTATGAAGTTCTATTTATTCAAGGTGGTGCAAGTCTTCAGTTTTCAATGATTCCTATGAATTTTTTACCTGACGACAAAACAGCGGATTATATTAACACAGGAACCTGGTCTACGAAAGCAATTAAAGAGGCTAAAATCTTAAACAAGCAGGTTTCAGTAGCAGGGTCATCAGAGGATCGAAATTTTTCGTATATTCCCAAAGATCTGAATCTCTCCTCAGCTGCCATTTATGTTCATATTACCTCAAATAACACCATTAAAGGGACGCAATGGCATGAATTTCCAAATACTCAGGGTATTCCAATTATTTCTGACATGTCATCTGATATACTCAGCCGCCCTCTTGATATGAAACCTTTTGGATTAATTTATGCAGGTGCTCAAAAAAATCTGGGTCCTGCAGGTGTCTGCATGGTTATTGTAAGAAAAGACTTGTTGGAAAAGGTACCAGACAATCTGCCATCAATGATGAAATATACAACCTATTCCCAAAAGAATTCTTTATATAATACCCCTCCATGTTTTGCAATTTATACCGTTCAACTGGTATTAGAGTGGCTGGAAGATACTGTTGGCGGTTTAGAAGCGATTCATGATATCAATGTTAAAAAAGCAAATTTAATCTATGGCCTGATGTCTGATAATGGTTTTTACCGTGGTACTGCTGCCACAGACAGCCGCTCCTTAATGAATGTTACTTTCAGGTTACCTTCTGAAGACCTGGAAAAACGCTTTATTGCTGAAGCACTGGAAAATGGCCTGGGCGGGCTGAAAGGGCATCGTTCTGTCGGTGGATGTCGGGCTTCAATTTATAATGCATGTGAAATGAAAGCCATTGAAGCGCTGGTTGATTTTATGAAAAACTTTGAACAAAAAAATGGATAAACCCTCTCTTTTTTATCTGACAGGTCAATAGAATGACCTGTCAGATAGTTTTAAATGAAATGCATAGGCGGCAGAGCCACTTGATATACGTTCCCAGGCAGAGCCTGGGAACAATAAAGCTCGTATCAAGATATGTATAACGATAAGGGATCTGCCTGAGAACGAGAATTACAGAAAGTTCGCCTTAGCCTGACGGCAATGCGCTTTTATGTCTGTAGTCTGTTAAACTCAATTTTTTAATGTATATTCAATGTAATAACATATCTTGCTCATACAACAAGCAATACCAGATATTCAAAAATGTGAATTTTGAATTCTCCAGACCCGGTTTTCATGCATTATTTGGTGAATCAGGTGTTGGTAAGTCAACACTGGCAAAAATCATGTCTGGTTTGATGTTGCCCGATCATGGGACAATTATCAATGAATCAGGTTCATCACAGATTATCTATACGACAAACCAGGAACGTTTGCCTGGTTGGCAAACTGTTCAAATGCACTATAATTCTGTTTTTCCTGAACATACTTGTGATAACTGGCAACATATGATGAATATTTTTGGTATTGATCATTGTTTGCAGTCAAAATTTAACCACTTGTCTCTGGGACAAAAAAATCGGGTCAACTTGATTCGATATCTGTTTCAGGATTATTCTGCCTTGATTATGGATGAAAGTCTTGCCAATGTTGATGAAAACATGCGTGAAAAAATAATTCTGCATATTAAAAAAAAATTTCCAGAAAAATTTTTTATTTATATATCCCATCATGTACGTGAGATCTGCAAATTTTGCGATCAGATTGTGGTGCTTCGTTCTGTCAACCATTCGCCACAAAGCATTCAACTTAATGGCCAAAACCTTTTAAATAACACAATTGATTCAGGTAAATTGAAAGAAAACATGTTGGAGATTGTGCATGCAACATAGTCGAATTATACAGTTTTTTATTTTATATATCAGTGGATTATCAGTGTTGTTTATCATTAAATACAGCCTGGAATTGTCCGATTATGTTATGCCTTCAATCTTTGATATTGCATACACAGCAAAACGAATACTGCCAGTTTATATGCATGCTGTCATTGAGTCGATGTTTATTGCAGTTTTGGGACATATGTTATCAATTATTCTTGCATGTGCAATTGGTATTCTGGGTAGAATGCATTCTTTTTTGGGTATACTGATCAAAGCCGGAGCGTATCAAATTCAAGCATATCCCGTTGTTGCCATCGCACCGATTATTTTCATATTATTAGGTGATGGTTTATTGCCGCGCCTGATTATAACATCAATGATATGCTATTTTCCCCTGCTTTTAACGTTTGTGGGTGTATTTACCGAACCGGTAGCAGACATTGAGCATTTCTATAAAGTCACCAATTCATTATCATGGGCATTGGAAATAAAAATTCGTGCATATGAACATCGCAAAAAAATCCTCACTGTAATTGAAGGAAGTGCAATCCTTGCAATGGTTGGCACAATTGTGGCAGAATTTCTTTCCGCTGAGTCAGGTATAGGCTATCAAATAAGTATTGCCCTATCACAAAGCGATATGTCTAAAGTGTTAATTGCTCTGTTCCTGATTGGCCTGTCTATTTCTATTTATTTAACTGTCCTGGCATGGGGGCTGTGGACGAATATAAACAACAAAACATGAATTTAAATTAAACAAAAGTGACATTCATTCCGTGGATTTTTTTGTTGACATAAACAATCATTATGATATTGTCTGAAATCGTTTTAAGAATTGTTACAATTCTTTTTAAAATAAATCAGTTACATATCTGATTGGTAGCATAATTTGAAAAAAGACACTCAATTTATTTTTAAATATTTATTGACCATTTCATATCTGGTTTTTGTAAGCAGTGGATGTGCAACAAGCCTGACCACATTTGAGCCTTATGACTTCCATGAAGAACTACAGAAAAAGACATTCGAAAAAAAAATTGACCAACTGGTCATTATATTGGATGCCTCTATATCTATGACAGAACCATATATGGGACAGGAAAAATTTAAAACAGCCATATTGACACTTCATCATATTAATGCGGCATTATCAGAAATTCGTATTCCTGTTGGATTTCACGTTTTGGGTACAGGTGTCTGCCATTTTTGCGAAAAGTCTCAAGCCCTTTTCCATATTTCTCCCTATCAAAAATCACGATTGAATTTCAATCAATTACAAAAAATAAACCCGGGTGGTGAAACCCCTTTAAGTAATGCACTGATTGATGTACGACAAAACTTTCAAACAAGTAAAGGAAAAACGGGATTGATTGTTATCAGTGATTTTGAAATGAATGACAATTCTATTATAAATGCATTCCAGTCACTTATCAACGAATCTGACAGCCTGCTATCCATTTGCTGCATCACTGTCGGCATACCTCAACGAAGCATTGAGCTTTCTCGTACATTATCACAGTTAAAGAATAATATTCAATGCCTTCATGCAGATCAATTATTATCACACAAAGGGCTCAAAGGCTTTGTAGAACATTTCTTTTTACAGCCTGTATATGATCAGGATATGGATGGTATTCCTGATAAAAATGATCGCTGTGAGAATACGCTATCAGGAGCATGGGTTAATGCCAACGGATGTCCAAAAGATTCAGATAACGATACAGTTTTCGATGGTCTTGACAACTGCAATAATACATATCCAGGGGCGATGGTAGATAATAAAGGGTGTTGGCAGCTACCCGTTCTGTTTTATGAACGAAATCAGTTTTACATGACACGTAAACAAGAAAAAAGCCTGAAGTCCTTTGTAAAAATTTTAGAAAAAAATCATATTTGCATTGAAATTCAAGGACATGCAGACAAATCTGGTTCTAAGCAGGAAAATCAAGATGTGTCCTTCAAACGCGCGCAATCAGTGATGGCTTATTTTCTAAGTATGGGATTGCGTCATTATCAGATGCAAATCAAGACGTTCGGTGCATCAATTCCAATGAATCATCAACATGCTCAGCACAAAAACGCAACACAACGCCGTGTGACGTTTAAAGTGATTGATTGTCACAATCAATCACGGCATTGACAAACATAAATATTCATATCCATCATCGCCTCAGACAGCCATGATGAGAAAACAAGGAAATACATGGATAAATATACCAATATTGAACAACAATTTATTGATCAAATTGCCACAATGGCATCTTGTCAGGGGGCACAGGTTGTTGCAACAGATCGCTTATTGGCAGAAGGCGCAACAATCCCATTTATTGCCAGATATCGAAAAGAAGCGACGGGGTCATTACTGGATGAGCAGCTTGAAATCATTGCCAGACAACGAGATTATTTTCTTGAACTGGCACAGCGTCGTGATACAATCTTAGCCAGCATTGAAGAGCAGGGCAAGTTAACAGATGCCCTTGAAAAAGAGATTCGTTCAGCACGAACAAAACAGCTTTTAGAAGATTTATACCTGCCATATAAACCCAAGCGCAGAACACGAGCTCAGATAGCGCGTGAAAAAGGGCTGGAACCGCTCTCAGAAGAACTGCTTGCAAGCGCATCATCTGAACAGTTACCAGAAAAGCTGGCTGAAAAATACCTTGATTCGGAAAAAGGTGTTGAAAATATTTCTGATGCACTCGCCGGCGCCAGAGACATATTGGCAGAAATCTTTGCAGAATCTGCTGACAATCGAACCCATATGCGTAAAACGATGATGCGTGATGCGATGTTGGAAGCACGGGTAATTATGGGACAGGAAGAAGATGGTAAGGATTATCAGGATTATTTTGAATTCAGTCAGCGCGCTTATGATGTGCCTTCACATCGAATGCTTGCGATACTTCGTGGCGAAAGAGAAGGCTTTTTAATATCTTCCATAAAAATTGATGATGAAACAGAACTGGAAGCCCTTAAAAATTACTGGAAACTGGCTTTGGATTCTCCCTGTGGTCAACAAGTGGCTGAAGCATCTGCTGATGCTTACAAGCGACTGCTAAGACCATCAATTTCAAATGAGATTAGAAATGAGCTTCAGGAAAAATCAGAGCAGGAAGCCATTTCTGTATTCAGAACCAATTTAAAATCATTGCTCATGCAACCCCCATTTGGACAACAAGTTGTTATGGGTTTGGATCCAGGATATCGGACAGGCTGTAAGATGGCAGTTGTTAACACCACCGGACAGGTGCTGGATACCGGTGTTATTTACGCCACGCCCCCCAATGAAAAAATTGAACACGCAACAAAAACAATTCTTCAAATGATACAAAACCATCAGATTAGAGCCATTGCCATTGGCAATGGCACAGGAAGCCGCGAAACCGAGTCATTTGTCAAATCCGTTGTTAAAGAATCTGGATTGATTGACATTATTGTTGCAATCGTTCCGGAAACAGGCGCTTCAGTGTATTCTGCCTCTCAGGTGGCGCGTGAAGAATTGCCAGACTTGGATGTTGCGATTCGGGGAGCTGTATCTATTGCCAGACGCATGCAGGATCCACTCTCAGAATTTGTGAAAATCGAGCCCCGATCCTTAGGCGTAGGTCAATACCAACATGACGTCAATCAGAAAGCTCTGGCAAAAGAGCTGGCTTTGTCTGTGGAACAGGCTGTTAATACTGTCGGGGTGGAGTTGAATACAGCATCAGCATCTTTATTGAAATATATTTCCGGACTAACAGATCGAATGGCACGGGAAATCATTAAAACAAGAAATGAAAAAGGGCCTTTTCGCTCCAGAAAAGAAATTTTGAATGTCAAAGGCCTTGGGCCTAAAACATTTGAGCAGTCTGCTGGATTTTTGCGAATTCTAGGTGCAGCAAATATTCTGGATACAACAGCCGTCCACCCTGAACGATATGGACTTATTGAAAAGATGGCTGAGCTTATGGAAATGCCCCTTGACAGTCTTGTGGGCAATCCAGATGTTGTCAAAAAAATTAATTTTGAACAATTCATTGATGAATCCAGTGGTGTGGGGGAATACACTCTGAAAGATATCAAAGAAGAATTACTGAAACCAGGACGAGATCCGCGTCCGGAATTTAAGGCTCCAAAATGGCGTGATGATATTCGCACCATAGAAGACTTGAAGGAAGGAATGACACTAGAAGGTCGGGTATCAAATGTTGCTAATTTTGGGGCATTCGTTGATATTGGCTTAAAAGCTGATGGTCTTGTTCATATATCTGAACTTTCCAGTAAATGGGTTGACGATCCCAGAAAAATTGTACAGGTGGGAGACATTGTCAAGGTAATGGTCAAAGAAATTGATCTGAAAAGATTGCGGGTCGGTTTATCAATGAAGGCACTTCAGGAAAACACATCAAACAGGACCAATAGAAACAATCAGCCTGTCAAACGTTCTAAAAAGCGTAATCAAAACAATACGTCAACAATTCAGGACTTGATGAACAAATTCAATCAAGGCAGGTAAGATGGGCATATTGAGTATTTGTATCAGATTCATCTGCGTTTGTTTTTACATGATCACATGTAGCTGCCTATCAGGTAATACGAATCAATTTGATCATGACACAAATCAATGCCAGATGGATTCGCGCTCTTCTACAAATTGCAATATCAACAAAGGGCAGAATTGTATTGAGTTGCCTTATTATAATGATAAATCATCAACGATAGAATTGTTAACTTTTATATTCCATGGCAATCACAATGCAACGCTCACAAATGTAAACGATGCTCAGATGTATATTTTATATCAACCATCCCTTTGGGGGGCTCAACACACATTACAGGTTCAGTTTTTTGATAATTTCCAGCAAATAAGAATATGCCCTGAAAATCATAGTGACTGGTTTCGCTCTAAAAAACACTTTTTATTGTCCATTCAGCAAAAATACCTGAATGTTGCGAGCAATGGTTGAGGAAAATGAAATATTTGTCAGTTGACAATATGAATCTTTGAAAAATAAATGGATATTCCCAAAAAAACGTGTTATAAAAATTGACATGAATTAGATAAAAAACAATAAAGGAGGTACAGCATGTTGAATTTATTTAGAAAAAGTGTTCTTTTTCAGTCAATGAATGCTTTGGTCGGAATAACACTTTTTGTCAGTTTATTTTCGTTACTTTGTTTTCAATCAGCCAAAGCTGCTGATCCATATGTTTGTTTAATGAAGTGTCAGGTTAATTGTGAAGATTACACTGAAAAGCAAAAACAACAGAAATCAAAAGGTGATCAATTTGGCGGGCCGACAGATGTTTATGACGGCTGTATTGAACCTTGCTTTTGGCGATGTGACACAGACAGAGGTGATGGTGTCCGATCCTGTCGATTAGAGTGGGATGATAATTTAGGAGAATGTCTTCGGGAGGATCGCCTGTCAAAGAATATGTGCTGGCAATTGTGGAGAAAATATAGTGAAAAATGTTTTCAAAACGCAGAGTAATTACTCGAGACTCAATTGCTGCATCAAAATTATTCCTGGTTTTTTTGCATTCATAATTGTAATGAAAACCAGGAATTGTCAATTCATTCATTTCAATATCTCTTTAAAATAAAAAAAAAGTGTAAGAATTTTCTTTTTTTCGTGTCTATATAAATAGGAAGGTATGAAATTTCATTTGAAAAATTTCAGCAAATATAATTATTTATTTATGGACGATGGCATGAGAATTGCTCAAAAAATCTAATTACATGCGCCAATCAACGAATTTTTTTATAGAAAAATTGTAGACATAAATTTTGCCTTGTTTTATGATATGCCCAATTCAATCCATTTGACAAGGACGCGTATAATCGAAAGAGAGTATACGATAAGAAAAAAATGCAGGAGGAAACAATGAAAAAAGCAAGCCTTTGGTTAGCATTGTTTTTTTATTTCTTTATTTCAACCGTTTATGCTGAAGAGTTATCCTTTGAGATTCAAACTGGCGGTTCACCCGTTTTACAACGAATCAAAGATTCCAAACTGATTCGTGTCGGTGTCAATCCCCATTTTAAACCCTTTTCCTTTATAGACAAAGAGAGTAAAAAACGTATCGGTGTCGATATTGACATGGCGGACCACCTGGCGAATCAATTAGGTGTTTCATGCGAAACAGTTGTTCCAAAACAGTTTTCCGATTTAATTCCCATGCTTCAAAAAGGACATATTGATATCATCATGGCAGATATGACCAAGACTTTTGCACGATCCAAAGCCATTACATTTAGTGATTCTTATTTTAAAACCGGTCTTTCCATTATGATCAATAAGGTACAGGCAGGTAAAGATCATATACCAATGAATCTGTCATATCAGGAATTCAAAGAAAAATTAACTCAGAATAATAAAGAAAAAGACCTGATTATTGCGCTGACAAAAGGTAAAGCCCCTGCTAGAATCGTTCCCAAATACTTCCCTCAAGCAAAAGTACGATATTACAAAACAAATGAAAAAGCAGCGCAAGCAGTGCTTGATGGACGTGCTCACATTATGATTCATGATGAGCTTTTTTTAAAAGTCTGGATAAAAGATAATCGAAAAAAAACACTATATAAAGTCGAAGTTTTTCCTGAACCTTTCAAAGTGGACTATTATGCCTTTGCAATTCAAAAAGGTAATCAGGAATGGTTAAATATGGTCAATGTATTTGTGATGGAATTATTAACAACTAATCATTTCAACAAATTACTGGATAAATACATGAAATAAATAACCTGCCAGTCCAAGGAGGCATGAATGAATGGCGAGAAAAAAAGAGGACTTGATCTTCAATGGCAAATACTTATTGGTATTATTGCCGGTATTGTTTTTGGTATTTTTCTATATCAATCCGCAGGTCCGGGCGTAACAAGCGGGCCCATTTTTTTATTAAAAATATTTTTTGAATATACGGGTGATATATTTATCCGTTTGCTAAGAATGATGATTGTTCCCCTTGTATTTGCCTCTATATTTATGGCGGTTGTCAATCTTGGTGATATTCGTGATCTTGGCAAAATTGGTGGAAAAACAGTGGCGTATTATATGAGTACAACAGCCCTGGCTGTATTTTTAGGATTGATTTTGGTAAATATTATTCATCCTGGTCAGGGAATAGACAAGGAAGCGCTGGCAGCCCTGAATATTACAACCAATGTTCCCCATGAAGTATCATCACAGGATGTCGGACAACGCAGTGCAGCAGTTATTATTATTGATACCCTGGTCAATATGATCCCCATAAATCCAGCCGGTGCAATGGCCAAAGGTGATGTACTTCAAATTATTTTCTTTACTATCTTTTTTGCAATTATGGCAGCTGTTGTGGGAAGGGAGTCTCAAACCCTTACAGAGGTGATTAATGGATTGGATTTGATCATGCAACGCTCAGTAATGGTGGTCATGGTAATTGCCCCATATTGTATATTTTGCCTTGTTACAGCAATTTTTATGGACCTGGGTCTGGATGCTCTTTTTGCACTGGGTAAATATGCCTTTACTGTATTAATTGGTCTTTTTCTGCATGCCGCAGTCACTTTATCGTTACTGGTAATGATTATTGGTCGCTACAATCCGATTCGATTGTTCAAAGCCTTGTCTCCTGCAATTATGACAGCCTGGTCAACAGCTTCCAGTGCAGCAACACTGCCTTTAACGATGGAGTGTTTAACCAATAAAGCGGGTGTAGACAAAAAAGTAACCAACTTTGTATTGCCTTTGGGGGCCACTGTAAATATGGATGGTACAGCTTTGTATGAGTCCATTGCGGTTATATTTATTGCCGAACTTATGGGAATTGAACTGAGTGTTGGTATGCAGGCGATTATTTTTATTACTGCAACGCTAGCAGCAATTGGTGCAGCAGCTATTCCTGGCGCTGGTCTGGTAACAATGGGTATTGTATTGACTGCTGCGGGTATGCCACTGGATGGTATTGGCTTGATTCTGGCCATTGATCGCATATTGGACCAGTTTCGGACCGCTGTTAATGTTTGGGGAGATGCGACTGCTGGTATCGTTGTCGGTCGTCTTGAAAATGCATTGTCTGACGATATTGATGATTAATTCAAATAATAGAAACGCCCTGAATGCGTTTTACAGATTGATTGTGAGGAAAAAATGAAACTTCCAAAAATGATTCAGCGATTTATGCTGCATAATGTAACAGAAACATGCGTATACAAAGGAAAACCACTTTTCAGTGCCCATTACATGAAAATTGGCAGCTATGTCAATTTGTTCATTCGTGCCAAAGCGGATATGGCTGGTAATCAAACATACATTGTTGAAATAAAAGGTACGCTCATTGATAATATTCCATCTATTGAAGCGGCATTAGAAGTGGCTGAAAATTTACTTGTTGAAAATAACATGTTTGTCAGTTAATCCCACCATGCAACATCTGATTGATCAAATAAAACAACA
>Ga0272440_1002738_pt1 | contig 13551 bp, 11 predicted proteins | sample SSMMMBAug17_FD_192440 | JGI IMG/M metagenome (GOLD analysis project Ga0272440, IMG submission 192440) | Marine sediment archaeal communities from Little Sippewissett salt marsh, Falmouth, MA, United States - SSM-MMB-Aug17 | ecosystem: Environmental > Aquatic > Marine > Wetlands > Sediment ...
TGGATTACGCTGAAAAAGATGAATAAGATGAAACAAACACTTTAAATTGGGCGCATTCCCAAAAAATTCGGAGATTTTTTTTCTTAGCCCTGAAATGGCGACAACATACCAGCCCAGGGCAATGCCCTGGGTCAAAAAGAAAAAGTGCTTAAGCCCTGAAAGGGCGGCACATATCAAAGAATAGCCTCGCTAAGTTGTACATAAATATGTCACGCCCTTTCAGGGCTTAAAGTCTTTTGAACCATTACCCGGGGCGATGCCCTGGGCTTTTATGTATAGCCCTTTCAGGGCAAAGAAAAATAAATGTCCGACTTTTTGAGAATACGGCCCTTTAAATTCATCTTCTTCATCTTCTTCAGCGTAATCCAGGTTCAAAAAATATACAATGACTACGTTCTTCCCCATCCATTGGATACGCCCAAATAAAACTAATAGAGAAAACAATATGGAAAAACAGTTATTAATTAGAGAAGTAAAAGATAATGTAGGTACTTTGAAATTTAACAGGCCAGAAAAAGGAAATGCTTTATCTCCTGAACTTCTTGTTAAGATTTATATGTCTTTAAAGGAATGGGCAGATAATAATAGTGTAAAAGCTGTTGTAATAACAGGTAATTCTGATAAAGTTTTTTCCTCAGGATATGATATCCTTTCTATTCCAAAAAATCTATCTGAAGAAGAATTACTATTATTGCAAGATAATAATCCTCTTGAATTAGCTATTGATGGTATTAAGTCATATCCTTATCCGGTTATAGCAATGATTAATGGATATTGTTTTGGAGCAGGATTAAACCTTGCTATATGTTGCGATATCCGTATCGGTGCAGATGATATCAAAGCTGGAATGCCCCCAGCAAAGCTTGGAGTTGTTTACCATCCAGATGGTCTCAGTCAATTCATAGAAGTAATTGGAATGGCAAATACACGCGAAATGTTTTTGACAGCAAAAACTTACAAAGGTCATGAAATAAAGGGTTTAGGGATCGTAAATTATTTAGTGCCAAGATCTGATCTGTTTGACTTTACATATTCAATGGCTAAAGAAATTTCAGATCACGCACCATTAGCTCTTAAAGGTACTAAAAGAATTCTAAATATGTTAGGTAAAACAATACAATTAAATTCTGAAGAAATAAATGAAGCAGAGTTACTTTTAGCTCAAGCATTCAATAGTGATGACCTTAAAGAAGGTCAGACGGCCTTTTTTGAAAAGCGTAAACCAGTTTTTAAAGGACAATAATTGATAAATTAAAGGAGTAAATTATGTCATCAGTATCGTGGAATGTAGGATATATTCCTTACAAACAAGCCAATCTAAAACAAGATAAAACAGCAATAATATTTGAAGATAAACCGATTTCATTCAGAGAATTAAACAATGGAATCAATAAATGTGCTCATATGTTACAATCAATGGGATTGGAAAAAGGTGACAGGATTGCAACAATAATGCTTAATTGTGTTGAATTTCTTGAAATCTATTTTGCAACTGCTAAACTTGGAGGTATCTTTGTTCCTATCAACTGGCGGCTTGTTGGCCCTGAACTAAAATATCAATTAAATGATTGTGGAGCCAGGTTTTTATTTTTTCATGATTCCTTTCTTAATAACATTGATCCTATTCGTTCTCAGCTTAAAGTTGATGAAGATAAATTTGTATATTTAAAAAGTGGAAGCCCTGAAATAACAGGCTTTGAGCTGCCAAATTGTCCCGGTTGGTCTAATAAATACATTGATTTGAGTAAAGAACACCTTCCAACAGAACCAGAGCCTTCAAAACCAATTAATATGAATGATCCACTTGCAATTGTTTATACTTCTGGTGTTACAGGAAATCCAAAAGGGGCAGTACTTACTCATGAGCAAACATATTTTAAAAATTTTCAGATAGGAAAGTATACTGAAGCAAATTCAAATGATGTTATTATAGCTCAAATGCCTTTATTTCATTCAGGAGGATTATTTATAGTTGCCACGCCAGCTCTCAATAGCAGTTCTACAATTGTAATGAGAAGAGGATTTGATCCGAATGAATTTGCCGAAGATATACAGAGATATAAGGGAACAATTGTTTTTGCACTTACAACTATGTGGAAAATGATACTTGAATCAGGAAAGCTTAATGAAATTGATGTAAGCAGTGTAAGATGTGTTGTTGGAGGCGGAGAAAGAACACCTCATAGTCTGGTTCAAAAACTTGCTCAAAAAGGTCTTTACATGCAACAGGGCTTTGGTCAGACTGAAAATTCAGCAATGATGCTTCTTCCAAAAGAAGATATTCAACGAAAGCTGGGTTCAGTTGGTAAACCTGGTTATTTTACTGAAATATGGATTGAAAGCGAAAGTGGACAAAAGCTGAGTCCCGGTGAAATTGGAGAAATAGTGGCAAAAGGGCCTACTGTAATGAGTCAATATTGGAATCTGCCTGAAGAAACAAAGAAAGCACTCGTTGGAGGAGTATTGCATACTGGCGATTTAGGATATATGGATGAAGAAGGCTATTTTTATATTGTTGATCGTGCAAAAGATATGTATCGCAGTGGTGGAGAAAATGTATATCCAGCAGAAATTGAAAAAATTCTTCAAAGTCACCCTGATATATCCCAAATTGCTATTATAGGAGTTCCTGACAATAAATGGGGTGAAGTTGGATTGGCTTTTATTGTTCCTGCAAAAGAGGGAAAAATTATTGATATCAATACTATTAGAGACTTTTTGAAAGATAAAGCTGCTAAATACAAATATCCTGTACATATTCAAATGATGACTGAATTACCTCTTACTTCAACTATGAAAGTAAAAAAATCAGAACTAAAAAAGAATTTTGACAAAAACATGTTTATAAATTAATCTCTTATGTACATGAATATAAGTTATTGATTTTATTAGAGCCGGATTTGTCGAGTTTCGTATTTCAAATTTTATGAGTTTCGTATGATGTTCATTCGTGCGTATGTGAATCCGTATCATAGTGACTTTTTTTAATTATTTATTATAACCAATTGTTGAACTGGTATTTTATAATTAAATCAACAAATAATAAAAAGTATAAAATAAATCCTTTGAAATGATCAATTTTCGGATAGTAATATGCCAAATCCAAAATTAAAAAAAGAGTCGGAACAAAAGATCACCGAACTTAAAAATAAGATTCAGGAGCTTAATAAGGAAAACAAATTTTTTGAATTATTAATTCGCAGTTTACCAGGTCTTTTTTATCTTTTTGATAGTAATTTCAACGTTTATAGATGGAATAAAAATGTTGAAACTGTTACCGGATATTCAACTAATGAAATTCAAACAAAAAATCTTTTGGAACTATTTGAAGATGATGATTTGATCAAAATCAAAACAAATATTGAAGAAGCTTTTGTCAAAGGTGATGCATGTATTGAGGCATCACTTTTGCCCAAAGATGGTATTAAAATACCTTACTTTTGGACTGGTGCAAGTACTAATATTGAAAATGTGAGTTACCTTATTGGTGTAGGTATTGATATCAGCAAGCGCATACAAGCTGAAAAAGATCTTCGTGAAAGTGAAAACTTTTATAGAATTTTAGCTGATCGTATGACTGAAGGTATCGTTCTATTTCATAATTTTCGAATTATATTTGCAAATAATTCTTTTGCCACAATGTTTGGTTATGATAAACCTTCACAACTAAATAATAAAAATATAATGGATATGATTGCCGAAGAGTTTGATCTATATTTTAGAGAGATGTATGAGGCAATTCTATGTAATGTATGTGAAGAAAGGTTTTTTCAAGCCCGGTGGATGAATAAAATAGGAAAGGAAATATGGGTAGAAGGAAGAACAAAACTGATAAATTGGAAAGGGCAGCCAACAATTCTTTTAACTGCAAGAGATATTACTGAAACAAAGTTAAGAGAAATTTCAATGCAAAAGGAAACTGACAATCTTAGAAGAGAGAATGTTAGGCTGCGATCTTCAATTAAAGATCGTTATAGATTAGGTGAAATCATTGGTAAAAGCGAAGCAATGCAGAAAGTCTATACACTTATACTTAATGCTGCAGCATCAAATGCAAATGTTGTTATTTTTGGTGAATCAGGCACAGGAAAGGAACTTGTCGCAAGAGCAGTTCATAAAATGAGTAGACGAGCCTCAAAGTCATTTGTACCTGTTAATTCTTCAGCCATACCAGAGAATCTTCTAGAAAGTGAGTTCTTTGGACATAAAAAAGGAGCCTTTACTGGTGCTAATTCTGACAAGTCAGGATATCTTGATCTTGCAAATGGAGGCACACTTTTTCTTGATGAAGTTGGAGATCTTAATCCATCCCTTCAAGCCAAGTTATTGCGAGCACTTGAAGACGGCAGCTACTCACCCATTGGAAGCAGTATTATAAAAGAATCTGATTTTAGAGTATTATCTGCAACTCATAAAGACCTGATTCAGCAAGTTAAAATTGGAGAAATGCGTGAAGATTTTTTTTACAGAATTCATATCATTCCTATTAATCTTCCACCTCTAAGAGAACGAAAAGATGATATTCCACTACTGGTTGAACATTTTTTAAAAATCTATTCAAATGATAAAAAAACGAACCAACTCTCTGGTCATGTGATGGAGGTGTTAATGCAATATGACTTTCCAGGTAATGTCAGGGAACTCCAAAACATTATTCAACGATATTTAGCTGTTAAATCAATTGACTTTTTACATATCGACAATCCTCCTGAACTAACAATAGATAACAGCTTAAATCTTCAAGATAATATAGATCATATAGAACAAAAAATGATAAAAGAGGCACTTATTAAATCAGGAGGTAAGAAAAGCAATGCCGCTAAAAGTCTAGGAATTTCACGTAAAACATTAGCAAGAAAGATTAAGCGCTTTGACTTATGATGTTTTTGTAACCAGCAATATAGCAAATACCAAAAAAAGAAATTAAAAATCCAAAATTGATAGTGATCACAAATAAGTTTAATACATTCCACAGTGCTTTAGTTGAATTTTTTAATCATGTCAATATTGTTATTAGTTACTATTGAAGCAGGAGCAGGAAATCCAGAAGCTGCTGCACGGCGCTTAGATGCTATAAAAGAAATTCCAGAATTAACAGTAGATGAAGAAATGGAAAATTTTGCACAGAAATTAATTAATGAAAAGCTTATTCCACCATCAGCAAAAGCTGATGCATTACATATTTCTACTTCTATTGTCCATAGTATCGATTATCTTTTAACTTGGAATTGCAGGCATATCAATAACGTAGATGTGAAATTAAATATTCGTATAATTACTTTGATTTTGAAAGAATATTATTAATAATATGTAATAACAATTTTTTAATATCTTTATGATTTTTCATCTTTGGATTCAATGATAAGCCTTTTGAAAAATGATAGGCAGCTTCTTCATAATGTTTTAGTTGTTCATACTGTAAAAATGCAAGTTTTATATAGGGTAATGCCCAAGAAGGTCTAAGTTGTATTGCTTTCTTTAAAGATTGTTCTGCGATTTTATAATCAGATAATTGAATTGCCATTAATCCTGTATTAAACTGAATTATAGGATTATTGGGTTCATAAGTTCTTGCGGCCTTATATTCTTCAAAAGCTTTTTCATTCATTTCAAAATTTTTGAAGATATTGCCTAAATTATTGTGAGCTAATCCATGTGAAGGTTCTAAATGAATGACTAATTTAAAGGCATTCATTGCAGTTTTAAATTTTTTTTGGCTGAAGTACAAGTTGCCAAGTTTAAAGAAATTTGATGAAAAATACGAATTCTTTGTCATTTTATTGATAAAGTAATTCAGTGTTTCTTGTTTATTGAGTTCTAAAGCCAATTTTCCTACAATAAAAACCAGTTGATGTTTATTAATTCGTTTAAAATCAATCTTTGAATAAAATTTTTCAGCATCAGCGATATTTCCATCATTCAATGATATTAAAGCATTATGTATGTTTTCAATTGTATCATCAGGTTGAAAATATCGTATTGTGTAAAAATTAGATATTACCTCTGATGGTTTCGAGATAATTATATTTATGATAGCAAGATCTAAAAGAACTTCAATGCTTTTTGGATGAAACTTTTTGATCATATCTAGTTCATGGTTGATTATTTTGATATTACGATTTTGAAGCATATATATCTCTATCAATTTTATTCGAATGGAAAACAAGTTTGGCAAATATTTTAATGCTTGTTTAAAATATTTTTCAGCCTGATCAAGTTGGTTTAATTTTATGTAAGCAACTCCTTTATTAGCAATACTATTTATATGAAAAGGTACTTTTTCAAACGATACAATTGCTTTTTCAGGATATCCCAATTCTATCTGTCCTCTACCAATAGAAGAATAGACGATTTGAATAAATGGATTATATGTTAATACTTTTTTCCCCTCATTAATAACTTCATGCCAATTATTTTTTCTCTCAGCGATCTTCATTTTTAAGAAATGTTTGTCAGCTTGAATGAATGCATATGATGCTTTTCCAACCAATATAAAAAAAATAACAGATATCAGACAAAAAGCATAAGCAGCTTTTTTAGTTATTTTTATTTCAATAGTTGAGGCGTTATTTTCTGTCCAACTACATAAAATCCCAATATACACCATAAAATAAACTGGGGGTATTGCCATTTGAAAGGGAAAACTAAAATTTGCATTTATCAATAGATTCACAATAGATATAAAAGGACAACATAAAAGATAACGTGATGTTACTGGTAAATCTTGTTTGAACAATTGAATAAAAGTTTTTAAAATTCTCCATAAAAGAAAAATCCAGATTCCAATACCAATGATACCCAATTCAACCAAAAATTGGATATGATCATTATGAGCTTTGTGAACCCTATACTTGCTACATGTCCACGAGCTGATAACTCTTTTATTCTGATATTTTTGAAAAATTTGTCGATAATTTCCAATTCCTACACCCTTTAAAGGAAATTGTTTGACGATTTCAAAGCTATTAATCCAAACCTCTATTCGACCAGTAAAAGAGTTGTCTTTTATTTGAGTTTGTGATTGATGATTTATATTATTGGATAGTTGTGTAAAGACAGATTCTGTGGCTCCTGCCATATGTTCTATTGCACTGGATAAATTTTTTGATTTCCCAAATGAATTTAATAAAATCAGGGAAAAAATTATTCCAATTAAAACAGGCGTACTTTTTCCTGGATACCAAATGGGTGTTATACCGGACTTTATGTAATCATATAGCAGTAAACATCCCCAAATTATTATCATTAAAAAAAGAACAACCCATGCAGCACGAGTATAGGTTAAAAATATGTACAATAGAATGAATACCAGTGAAAAACCATAACAAAAATTCTTCCACCGCTTTTGTGTGTCCAAAAAGAGTGAGATCCCAACAGGAAGAGTCATCATGATATAATGAATTGCCACATTTTTATGAGTAAATGTTGATGCTGGTGGTTGGTTTTGTGGAATCCATTGAAAATCAAATAGACTTTGACATAATCCAATAATTGCAACACCAAAGCCTGACCAATAAAGAAATGGTAAAATCGTCTTTGTATTATCTCGTCTGGCGCAAGAAATGATAAAAAACAATATACCACCTGTTAACCATTGTTTTGCAATTAAAATACTTTCATATCTATTTGTTGCCCAGAAAATAGAAGCTATAATCCAGCTTATCCATAGGCCAACAGGTAGAAACAATTTATTTTTTTTGAATGTAAAAGACCCTTTTTGAAAACAATTTATACACCAGACTCCTGCAATAAAAATAACAGATAAGTTTAAAAATAATCCCTGAGGAAGAGATGAAATGTTATTAATGTATGGAACAATAATAAAAGGCCCCAAAAAAAGAATTGGTTTTGTTATGTCAATTTCAGAAATCTTCATTATAGGTCAAGCTCCTGATTTTTCTGCTGAAAACAAAAGATAATCATCAAGTCCAATAAACCAGCCATAGTTTTCAACCCATGCCTCAATTCCTGGATTGTCTTTTTGAAGATCTATACCAAAATCTTGTTTTTGAACAGTCCCATGAACCACTTGATCAAAATAATGAACCATTGCCGGCCAAACGTATTCGCCAATTGGAATGGCTTGAATATTAACAAAACCATGCTTTTTGAGTTTTTCTACATAGGTATATCGATCATATTGGTTGGCGAAAGGAATACATATTTTCTTACTATTCACCTTCAACCAAAAATCAATTTTTCGTCCAACTCTTGGCAAACAATCTGCTAAAGCGATCCTGCCACCTGGGCGCAGCACTCGAAACGCTTCTGCAAAAAAGTCCTCACGCGTATTAAAATGAAATGCACATTCTAATGCCATGACTTTGTCAAAGACATTTTCAGGAAAAGGGATTTCCGTGGCCGAACCAACTTGAAGATGTATTTTTTCGGTCAGTCCTGCTCTGGCTACTCTATTTTGAGCAATTTTCACATGCAACTCTGTTATATTTAACCCGGTAATAGATTCAACATTGTATTCCTGTGCCCAAAGCATATCTTGATCAGCAAAGCCGAACCCCACATCCAAAACGTTATCCTTAGTCTTAAGTTCGGCCACTTCACCTAATTTACGAGCTAATGCAGCACACGCAGCATTAAAAGCTGTTTCGTCTTTCCAATAACCGAAATTGAGCCATTGAGGAATATCGGGATCATTCACTAATGGGTCTATCTTGGCGATATTGTTATAAAATTCAGTCACATGATATTGATCTTTCCATGCCCAAAGTTCCATAGATGGGTTCGTGATAAATCCTATAATAACCTTCCAGCGATTCCACCATTCATTCCAGAAGGGAATTTTGATACGATTTCCTATCACAAAATTTCTCCATATTTTTTTCTCTAATCATTCACAACTTCTCAACAGGTGTAGCTTAATCCAAAGATAGATATCTGTAATTAGTTTTTGGAAAAAACGAAAAGAAAGGTAAAAAATACTCAAAGAATTATTAGTAGAGTAAAAATAATAATTATCCCTCATTGAAAATTTGTTTGAATATTTTTTTAATATATTTTTCAACCCTGATATTCTTGAATAAAATTGTTTTATAAGTTCTAAATCATCTAAATAATTTTTAACAAAATATACTTTAGCAACATGATATAGAGATTCTAATTCAACTCTGTTTGATGCAACTGAAATAGAATCTTTATGGAATCTGAAAAAAGATAATTTCTCATTAATAAAAGCAAAATATTTATATTGCGAAGCAGTTAAGAGAAATATCAAAAGATCGTTACCAATAGCCATCAAACTAAAATCGATCCCAGTTTTATTCGGTATTTGAACCATTAAGTTTTTCCTTAAATCTGTCAGTCGAAAAACTGCACAACCAGGGGAGACAGGAAAATTCTGTCCGATCAGGGCGCCTTCGATATAAACCTTTGAATTATAAACGCCAGTTTTTCCGATAAAATGCATTGGCTTTTTGTGTGAATGATTGATAAATATTTCTGTTCCTGTAAATACAAAACCAATATCATCATTTTTCTCTAAAAAAGGTAAGGTCCTTTGGATAAATTCTGGTGCAATCCAGTCATCCGACCACAGGATTTTACCATACTTACCGCTTGCTTCTTCAATGCAACGCTTCCAGTTTCGGACCGGGCCGATGTTTGATTGATTTTGAAATGCTTTAATCCGATTATCTTGCCTGGCGTATGCCTGGATGATTTCCCATGTATCATCAGTACTGAAATTGTCTACAATTATAACTTCGATATCGGTGTAGGTCTGGTTAAGTGCGCTTTCAATTGTTTGCGCGATATATGAATCACGATTATATACAGGAATTAATATACTAACCATACCTGTTTACCCCCTGAAAAAGCCTCTAACTGCATTTGAATCTTTTATTTGAATCAATAATTCTTTTAACCGTTGTTTTGTTTTTCCTTTTCTTAATCTGTTAATAACATTATTATACTTCACTCTGTTAATCTTACAAACCTCTTGAATTGTTGATTTGTTAACTCTGTTTGTTTCTATTTTATAGGCAAAGAGTAAATACTTAATAACAAAATTTTGGACAATTTCATTATAATCATCAGATTGTTCTTCAATAGAATTAATTTCACTCCAATATTTGGCCACGTTTGTAATAAACAGAGAGTTTTTGATGATCTCCTCCTGAGTCATATTAAAAAGGATATTACCACCATGAAACGAATAATGAATTGAGGGGACTTTATAAAAACATACATCTGTGTGTAAAAACATTTTTAACCAGCATTCTATATCAGAATATAAAATATCGTTATTATTAAAGGCATCAATTTTCAAAGCCAGCTTCTTGTCAAAAATATTAACAATTGAAGGTATCTGATAATTTAACTTCCAAAATTTGTTAAAAAAATCCAATCCTTTTACGACTTTTGGTAATTGCAAATCAGTATTAACGACATGATATCGTAAATCAGTAGTTCCAATCTTTGACTGATAACCAGATTCATAACTTATTATCGAATTTGCAATTAATAATTTACATTTGCTTTTACTGAGTAATTTAACACCATCTTCAATATAGAAAGGGTTTAATAAGTAATCATCATCTGGTAATATTAAACAATACTTTCCATTTGAATGTTCTAATGATTTTCTCCAGTTTAATATCGGGCCGATATTTTGTTCATTTTTCATATATTTAATTTTTGAACAGTTTATATCAGTGATAACCTTTTGTGTTAAATTATTCTCTGAATTGTCTGAAATAATTAATTCAATATTTTGATATGTTTGTGATAAAGCTGAAGATATCGTTCTTTTTATCAAATGACTTCTATTATATGTTGGAATAAGGATACTGACTAGCGGTTCCATATTTTACCCTTTCTTTTATTTACTATATTATAAGTTTGAATTGGCCCGAGAATAACTCCGGGTAATAATGACACAATTGTTCCCATAAATATTCCAGCCAAACCGAAATTAAATGTTTTTGCAAAAAGAATAGAAAGAGGAATATTAATTATTGCAGAAAAAATGGATACGACTAAAGACAAATATAACTTAGAACAACTCTGTAAAAAATATGCATATATGTTACACCACAATAAAATTATGTTAAAAACTCCAACCATATATAATAGCGAAGGAGGTATAATAATGCCACCTATCAAAATATTAACGATTGATTGTGCAAATATTATCAAAAAAATGATAATAAAGCAAAAAGGTATCAATATTAGGATCATTAATTTTAATATATTTTTGATCCAGATAAAATCTTTTTTTATATAAGCTTCAGTGAATGTTGACCACAATGGAGAAACAATAATGAATTGAAGAATTATGACAACATCGAACAGCTTATATGAAATATCATAAGGCGTTATAGACTCTGGACCAAATATCTGTGTAATCAACATTTTATCCGTAGTAAATATAACAAGCACCGCCAATTGAATGATGAAAAGCTTGGCTCCAAGACCAAGCAATTCTTTTATTTTTCGTTTTTGAAAACAACTTAAAACAGGTAAAAGGTCAGGCATTTTGTAATAAAAGGCAAAGCTCAAAACCAAATTTGAAGTGACCAAAGCTAATCCATAAGCCCCCCCTAAATACAGAAGGTTTCCTGAACTTATTCTTGTAACCACATATATAAAAAGTAAAGCAAAGAGATTGGATAAAAACTGATTCAGAACTGTTAAAGAAGATTTTTGAACAGCGTGACAAAGTTGTTGTACAATACTGATAACAAAGTTCAGCAGCATAAAAAAAGAAATAACAAGCACTACCGAGCGTAAATCATCTGAAAATATGGATTTGGTATTAAAAAAGGCTTGCCAGTTAATCAAACGGCTTACGACTAAAAGACCAGAAAACAAGCACAAACAGATAGCTCCTATGACCACATAACTCGTGGAAACATAGATACGAGCTTGGGATATTTCATTATTTGCAAGAGATTCTGCAACTTTATTTCGGGTTCCAGTGGCAAGACCGAAATCAAAATATAGCATCCATGATATAAGCGTTAAGAGTGTTGACCAGATACCATATTTTTCATTTCCAAGATAACGAACCATTATTGACATAACAAGGATTGAAAGCACACCTACAGCGATTTTATAAACAATGGAGCTCTTAACCTGATTCAAATAATTGGCAGTTCTTGGATTTTTCGTATTTAATCCTGCTTTAATTATACTTGTGATGCTGTCCATTTAAGTACTTTTCTGATTCCAGTTGATTTGTTTGTTTTTGGAAACCACTTAATTGAATTGGCGGCTTTTGATATATCTGCAACAAATATTTTTTGATCACTTTTTCGGGCTTTGAGTTTTTTGAAATTCATGGAAATATTCAGTTCACTATCCAAAAAAGTAAAAAGTTCCAGGAGTGAAAGACTGTTCTGTATTCCCCCGCCAATATTGAATGCGTTACCCTTAGCCAATTCAACATGATCGACAGCTTGAAAATAAAGATTGACTGCATCATCCACATACAACACATCTCTTATTTGTTTTCCATTTCCTGAAATCGTAAAGGGGGCTTTGAGAAAGCCTTTTTCTATCTCAATTGCTTTCTGGCAAAACCATCCAATCCATCCCTGATCATAAAGAGCAAATTGCCTTGCCCCATATATGGTAGAATGTCGAAATACAATTGTTCTCAACCCAAATATGCGATGAAAATCAAGCATGTATTGATCAGCAGTGCCCTTGGAACATCCATATGGTGACTGAAAATCAAGGGGAATCGTTTCAGGAAAGCCATTGGGGTAGTCAGGTGACGTGTATCGAGAATCCATTTCTTTAAAATGCACCCATTCTAAATCTCCATAAACCTTGTTTGTTGACGAATAAATAATGATCGTATCAGGAGAATTCTTTCTTACAGCATCCAAAAGATTGAAGGTTCCCACAGCGTTTACATCAAAATCTAAGCGTGGATTTGAAATTGAAGTGGTCATTGAAACCTGGCCGGCTAAATGAAAAATTACATCTGGTCTGCTTTTAAAGATTGTTTTTTCTATATCCTTTTGATTTCTAATATCGCCTTGAATAAACTGAAAAGCCCCCTGTCTTTTTAGCCATTCAAGATTTTTTTCCGAACCAGCCCGCGAAAGATTGTCGAAAATAATTAACTTTTCACGTTTTTTCAAAACTTCAGCAGCTATGTTTGACCCCAGAAAACCGCATCCACCTGTAATAAAATATATCATTGATTGTTCATCTTTCTTAGTTTAGCATCAATCAACTTTTTCAAACCTATGGTCAAATCACATTCAGGTTTCCAACCGAGCTGCCTGAGCTTACTGATATCTGCACAAGAATTCATTGTCTCGTTTACCCGGTAAGGAATTGCGCCAAAACGCAATTGGGTTGATGATTCTGTGAGATAATGGACTGTTTCAACAAATTTCCTGATAGTAATGGCATTTCCGCTTCCCAAGTGATATTCCAAATAGTTGTCTTTTGTTGCCACGCAATTATCGAGCAATGTCAGGTAGGCATGAACAACATCATCAATATAAATAAAATCTCTTTTTTGTTCTCCCAAAGTTAAAGGAAGTTCAGAAATATTATTCAATAAATTTTGCACAA
>Ga0272440_1002740_pt1 | contig 13545 bp, 7 predicted proteins | sample SSMMMBAug17_FD_192440 | JGI IMG/M metagenome (GOLD analysis project Ga0272440, IMG submission 192440) | Marine sediment archaeal communities from Little Sippewissett salt marsh, Falmouth, MA, United States - SSM-MMB-Aug17 | ecosystem: Environmental > Aquatic > Marine > Wetlands > Sediment ...
AAGGTTCGCCCCTACACGTTATTGGCACATAAGTAAATGAGGAATTTATTTTTCGAGCATTCCTAAGGTAAAAGTTCATCATGCGCTGTTAGCATGGGATAATGAATCTTCATTGATTCAACAATTTTTGTCAAAGGAACATCATCAAATGTTCCATGATATTTAATATATTCCATAAATTGATTGCCATCTTTATCTACTGAAGGAAAAATTGCATGAGATTCACCATCAAATTCAACAGGTGAAACATTCAAATGTTTGCATAATTCAACATTAAAAGTCGGTGTGATGCGCAACCAGTTGTCATTCAAATAAATTTCAGTATAACCATGATAGGCAAGTATATTGCTTTCTAAAATACTTTTTAGTTCATCGCCCATTATATGATTGACTAAATTTGCAAATCCAAGACGTGCCGGTATTCCAACTGCTCTGTAAACTGAAGTCATCAAAACAGCTTTTGGCACACAAAATCCTTTTTTTACTGAAATAACATGACTTGCTTTAATTCTATCGGGCTTTAAATTAAAAGTATAAGGATCATAAACTATTTGATCTCTGACCGCATAAAAAAGCTTTATGGCTTTTGATTTAGGATCATCAGTATTTTTAATATTTTTGTTTGCAAATTCAATAACATCTTTATGATCTGATTCTATAAACGCGGTTGGTTTTAAATAATTATCGAACGTCATGTTTTTTTTCCTTTAGTTTTGTTGAAAACATTTATGTTTGCCTTTCCATACAATTTTTAATTGATTATTTTTTTCCAAATATTTAATGGCTTTTAAAGTCCTTTGATCCCCATGTTTTCGAAAATAACTGGCAATTTTTTTTTTGGTTTTTGGTGTTATACAATATTTTAAAATATCTTGTGCCAGGTTCTCATATGGCTCTGGTAGTTCCTGTCCTAGTTTAACAAAAGTGACTCCTGCATTACCATTGATCTGTTCACCTTTTGACCATTCAATTTTATCTTTTTGTTGAGACAAATATTTTCTAATGGATGATCGTATTTTGCCACCTTCTCCACCAGAACCATAACCATGAATTATACATATTTCAATATCTTTATTTTTTTGCCTCCAAAAATTACAGGTCGTAATAAAATGGTCTAACGCTTTATCTACTGTATATCCATGTAAATTAATTTTGTATACGTTTTCATATTTCATAATACAAATAAGTGTGTTTTGAATATAAAATTATGCTGTTTAACATACACATTCCTGTCTGACAATAAAAACTATTTAAAAATTGATACAGTCAATTTTTTAAAATCTTTCTCTTATTAATTATTTATTTAAAACATTAATCATTTTAATAAGACCTGTTTATTATATGATAAGTTTTTAAGTATATTAATTTATTAATAAATATTAATGATAAGCCTGTTAATAACTTGTGAATTTGATGTGTATTTATTTTTCATTTCTTTTCTTGTTTTTGAAAAATCAATTATTCATGAATGTCTTTTTCATTTAAGTGAGCATGTCACATATATTTATGAATATTTTTTTGAATTTTGTGGGTATGTCCTGTTCATTTAAAAAATTAATTGATGATTATTTATAATTAAGTGATTCTGTCCCATAATTATAAATAATTTATGATATAATTATGAATAGATGTTTATTGGTATAATTGTTAATCAACAAGAAATCAATATATCATAAATAAATGTGAATATGTCCCTTTAAAAAAAATGCACGTTGAGACGAACTATGAGCAAAAGCAATGTAGGGGCGAACCTTATGTTCGCCCTCCGGACAAAAACATGCATGAACGTCCAAAAAAATAAGGTCGTGTAGAGAAGTAGCATGCTACGTCTCTACAGTACAATTACCTCAAAACGAACAATATCAATAATTCGGCGATTGTTTGTAGACAACTTGAATATCAATTAATAAGAAAGTCATAACCTTTTTTAATAAAGTGATAATGTCCCATCATTAATAAAAAATTATCATGCGGATATGCATATATGAATTTTCAACAATGAAATATTAAAATACAAATATAAGCTATTAAATAAAAGTGAGAATGTCCCACAATTAATTATGATCATCCTTTTTTGGTTTTTCCAATTCGGATGGACAATCCCCTATGTATTTTATCTTGACAATAATTCAAGCGCCATATAATAAGTCGCTCATGAATCCAAAAATTGCAATTATCGGACGTTCCAATGTAGGGAAATCTACATTATTCAATCGAATGACACGAAGTCGTCAATCTATTGTAGATGATATGGCGGGTGTGACACGTGATCGCATATTCAAAGATGCCACATATGAAGGTAAACATTTTACAGTCATAGATACCGGGGGTATGTTTGATACAACTCATGAAGGTTTTGTTGAAGAAATTCATCAACAAGCAGTGATCGCAAAAGATCAGGCAGATATTATTCTGGTTGTTTTTGATGGAAAATTTGGGCTGTCCCCTTATGATAAAGATATTGTTCAGATGCTTCGTGAGATAGATCGCCCTGTTTTATTTGCTGTTAATAAAATTGATGGTATTGAGCATGAAAATAAATGTCTGGAATTCTATCAAACAGGAATAGATCATTTATATCCCATTTCTGCTGAACATGGTTATGGTGTTCGAGATTTAATGGATGAACTGGTGCAAAACTTTCCAGATCAAGAAACTATGGAAAAAGAAAGGGGTATTCGATTGGCTGTGGTCGGTCGTCCCAATGTGGGGAAATCATCATTGGTAAATAGTATCCTCGGACAGGAGCGGGTCATGGTGAGCGATATTCCTGGAACTACCCGCGATGCCATTGACACATATTGTGAAATTAATGGAAATCCTTATGTTCTAATTGATACAGCTGGAATAAGGCGTAAGAAAAAAGTCAGTCAAAAACTAGAAAAATTTTCAATTATTAAAGCATTGAATAGTTTGGATCGTTGCGATATTGCATTGATCGTTCTGGATGCATTTGATGGTATTACAGAGCAGGATGTTCGCATAGCGGGTTATGCACATGAAAGAAAATGTGCCTGCATGTTTGTGCTCAATAAATGGGATTTGATTGAAAAGGAAAATAATATTTTAAAAAAATATACAGATGAATTGCGTTATGCATCTCGTTTTCTTCAATTTGCGCCCATTATTACGATTTCTGCAAAAACTGGGCAGCGCGTAAAAAAAATGTTTCCACTCATTCAAAATATATATAAACAATACATTTTTGATATTGGCACATCACAAATCAATCGCATTATCGAACAGGCGATTCAAAAAACGCCGCCGCCATTATATCGGGGACGACCAATAAAATTTATGTATACCACTCAAATAAGTCATGCACCACCTAATTTTATATCTTTTGTGAACTATCCAAAAGCAGTGCATTTTTCATATCATCGATATTTAATCAATCAAATTCGTAATGCGACTGGATTGGATAAAACACCAATTTTTCTAAATTTTCGGGAGCGGGTAAGACGATCTCGGCGTAAATAATATTATTTATTTTGTGGGCGTTTTTGTGGCGTTATAGGACGTTCTTCTTTGTCTGGACTTCTTTCCTGTTTCAGTAAATCATTAAAACTTTGTTCAATCATGTCTTCGCAGTTGCTGCAATCAAAAGTCAGGTTATTGATTGCAGCTTCAGTCAGACATTTATTATAATTGATGCAATTGTAATTTCTTTCTCCATTCTTGCTTTTTGGTGATCTCGGTATGTATCTGAAACGTTCTTTGCGTTTAGTTTTTGTAGCGGTGTACATAAATATCCTCCAAATCACTGCAACATGTTATTGTGATGGTAATTATCTGTCATATGAATTTTATGACATGCGCTGCATTGTTGATTTCCGCCAATAGGACCTGCCTTTTTTTGATATTGTAATGCCTGTATATTATCTCGATTTGTATCAAAAATATTGTTAGCAGGGTATAGGGCATGCGGTGCGCCATGACAGCCGATACATCGGATACCTGCATCACCGATTCGATTTCGAAATAATGTGTCTTTCGAATCATTCCATGTATTGAATCCAGTATCGGTTTCAGGTGTTTCAAAATCAATGTGACATGTAAGGCAATCTGGTTCTTGTATCCAGGGTTTTCTTGGTTGAATATCTTCTATGTTATCAACATGAAAGGGTACTAAATATTTCATATATCGCAAGGCTGATTTATTTCCTTCATTTTTTTCATTTATAAGCAGTGCCAGAGCATGATCTGTCAGATTGCCATGACAATCAACACAGGTCAATCCGATGTCAACATGAAGGCCCCGGTAACAGAGTGATTCTCCATTGTATGCGGCATGACAATTTAAACAGGCGTTGTGCGTTTTATCATCAATATAATTTGCATGAAAACCATGCATTGCTGATGAAAGACTGAGCATTTGAGTATTTGATTTCTTTTTTGTTGAATGATGACATTGATTACAGGAAAATGATTTGCCATCATATAATTTATCAGTTAATGCTGTTTGATTGATTCGATTATGCGTTTTTAAAATATCTAGTGCAGTTGCTTTGGAGACGCCTGTTTGTGCGTTATTTTTCCATGTTCCACCATGACAGTTTTTACATCCCATTGCACTTGAAACAGCAAAGACGATTTGTGTCCTTGCCAAACATTTATTGGTTTTATTACTTTTCGCTTCTATTGTAATGGTCGGATATGGGTTATAATGATTATTTTTACCCATATCTGATAATTTTATATTTTCAGCCGCATATGTCATTGACATATCATCATAAATCATTTCACCAGAACTTTTTTGAGAGTCAATTGTGTAATGCATTGTTATATCATCCATAACATGTTCCGGTATTTCTCCCCGGCGAAAAAGCTGGGCTTGAATTGTTCCTACAGGTTTGCCCAAAATAAATTGACTATTGCAATCTGCGTGCAAATGCATTCCTTTATTTGTCCAGGCAAGTAAGGTATATTGATCAAACATATTGTTATCTGAGTTTACGACCGGAATGGTCAACATGGATGATTGTGAAGTTATCGTAGATTTTTGATGAAGATCATTTACAATATAGTTTGCCAGTGCCGATCGTTCTTGATTTGTTCCATAAAAATGAGGCATATATGATGTTATTTTGCCCTGACCGGCTAAAATGGCTTCCATACCTTTAATGGTATAATTTTTAGTGCACTCAAGAATGTCGTTCATGGGGCCTCCAATAGAATGACAGCTTGAACACGCTATAAAAAATAAATCTTTTCCGGCTGCTGAAATATTTTTGGATGTTATGGTTTTATGTTTTGTCCATTTTGCATGTTTTAAAATACCTTGTTTTTGTAATTGCTTCGTATTTTTTTCATACATCTGGTTGGCATAAAGATAATTATTGATTATATAGGGTTTTCGTGATGCCTCTCGAATCCATTCAAAGCTGCCCATGTAAATAAGCCCCATAATTAAAAGACTGTATGCCAGTATTTTTTTTGTTTGATTTGAAAATTTAAAAAATAACATACCGCCACATGCCAAAATCATTGCAAATAAAATGAGAAACAATACCACAACAGGTTGAATTTCTGGTGATGATCCTTGAATAAATGCGATGGATTGTTTGGGTAATGAATAAAAATAAAAATGAGCAAATATTGGAAGTGTAAGCAAACCAGCAAATATCCATTTCGCACAGTAGCGAATCTGATCGTTTTTAAGGGGTTCTTTTTCTATATATTGTGTTGTCAACAAGCCAAAAATGCCTGCAAATACAATTGTAAGGGATGTTCGAAAGAGTACCGATGGTACAAAACTTGGATTAAAAAAACCATACCAAAAATTACCTGTTTCCAGCCATTGACCTGGTGTTAACATAAAGGAAATAATACCATTGATTACAAATAACGATAACCATGCAAAAGCAAAATATATCCATCCAAAGCGTAAATGGATCCGAGAATCAATTTTATTAAAAGTATAGTAATAAATAAACAGCGCAAATATTTCACCTGTAAAAAAAACCCATTCAATTGCCCAGGCAAAAACAAATTGGTGAATTAAAACAGATGTCGCTTCAGGGCTGAGTAAGGACATGGTAAACCAGATTCCCACACCAGTAACACTTCCAAGTACCATTGTAAGTAACATAAAAAATCGCGCATGGGATTTTAGATATGAGAAAAGGTCATCATTGTTGTCTTGATAGGCTTTATACTCACATAAAACCAGATACAATCCACCCCCTACTGCAAAATGTGCGATATACACATGTAAAATGGCAATTAATGCAATTAAAAGACCACCCCCAGAGGTATATAATTCCCATACAGGATAATTCATGATAATTCTCCTTTATTTCATATAATTCGATGTTCAAGTTTTTTCCAGATAGCTACTGCTGCGCGTTCCCAGGCTCTGCGTGCATCCTAGACACTCTGCGTCCTGTGTTTTGTACATCTGTTTGTAATAAAAATTTGAATATCGAGTATAAACCTTTTATCACGTTAGATTGAATAAAAATGAATAAATCGTTCTATAATACATTAGATTATTTTTTAAGTCAAATGATTTATTTAATTAATAAATTCAGTAAGATGGTATGTTTAATTGATTGATAGGAAATGATGTAAAGACTGGTTCAGGGAATGCGGCCCAGGGAAAAAATGTAGGGGCAACATTTATTAAGGAAAACTCGAAAAATAAGTTCCCCATTTACTTATGTGCCAGCCCGATGTAGGGGCGAACCTTATGTTCGCCCTCGAACGAATAACGCTTTCGTTCCTATGTACGATGGGCGAACACAAGGTTCGCCCCTACACGTTCTTGGCACATAAGTAAATGAGGAATTTATTTTTCGAGCATTCCTAAGGGATGCTCGGAATATAACATGCTCATTTTTCATGATCGTCCAAAAAAATAAGGTCGTGTAGAGACGTAGCATGCTACGTCTCTACATTACATTTACCTCAAAACGAACTACATCAATAATAGGGAATTTTTTTAAGAGTGTTCCTAAATACGTTGTTACAATTTAAACTGACCAACCATTTCCTGTAATTCATTGGCCACCTGTGAAAGACTGACTGCGGAATCATTTACCTGCTGTGCATTCTTGTTGGCTTCTTGAGCTGCAAGGCTGACACCCTGTATATTTCTAGACACTTCATTTGCACCCTGTGCGGCTTCACCTGCATTTTTTGAAGAATCTGTCGCTCCAATAGCAACTTCGTTAATATTTGTTGCAATATTATTGGCGCCATTGTTGGCCTCACCAATATTAGAGGCAATTTCATTGGCAGCCTTGGTTTGTTCTTTAACCGAGAGGGTGATGACGCTTACAGATTCATTAATCTTATTAATTATTGCAGAAACTTCACCAATAACCTTTATTGCATCTTGAGTATTTCCCTGAACACCTTCAATACGTTTGGCGATATCTTCTGCTGCCTTTGCGCTCTGGTTGGCAAGTTCTTTAATCTCATTTGCGACGACCGCAAAACCTTTTCCGGCATCACCGGCAGAAGCGGCTTCGATTGTTGCATTTAAAGCAAGCAAATTTGTTTGTTCGGCAATTTGTTTAATTACTTCAGTGACTTCTCCAATTGCTCGGGCAGCTTCACCCAATGTATTCATGGCCGAAGTTCCTTCCTCTGCGATTGTAATTGCTTTTGCAGCAACCTGAGAACCATCATTTGCCTGCTTCCCGATTTCATCCATAGACATGGTCATTTCTTCAACCGCACTGGCTACAGCACTCATATTGTGAGACATTTCCTCTGCTGTGCTGGAAACTGTCTGCGCATTTACACTCATTTCTTCAGCAGCAGATGCCATTGCATTGATATTGGCAGACATTTCTTCTGTTGCAGATGCGACAGTTTCAGATTGTGCAGTCATTTCTTCAGAACCACTTGCCAGCATATTTGATATGTTGGATAATTGATCGGCTGAAGATGACAGCGTGCCAGAATTACCTTGAATTTTTTTAATCACATTATGTAAATTGGTTACCATATCTCTCAATGCCAGCATAAGTGTATCTCGTTCTGAGCGCATTTCAACCTGAACAGTAAGGTCTCCTGATGCGATTGTTGCAGCGATATCAGCAATATTTTGAGTGGCTGAAGTCAAGGTATTCAAATTATCATAAATGCGTGTATATTTTTCATATTCAGCTTGCGTATCTGTATCGGGTTGAGAAACTTCTGTATCTATTGAAAGATCGCCCACACTAATCAACTGAAGATTATTTGAAAGACGTTCAATCTCTACTTGATTGTATTCACCGATTCTTTGTGCAATTTCAGCATTTTTTTGTGTATCCCGCATAAGCTTATTCACTTGTGTTTTATCGATGATAACCTCTAAGGCACCCAAAACTTTGCCTTCTTTATTTTTAATAGGCTCTGCGGTGTATTCAATTTCCATTTCCTTGTTGTTAAAGTAAACATGTGTTTCTCGTGTACATTGACGACCACCAGATAATGTTTTTGCGCAAGCGCAATCCTGAGTATTACAGTCATTTGATTTAATTAAATCAAAGCATTTTTTTCCAACCAGTGTTTTCGCATCCTTACCGATCAAAGACGCACCATTGTTACTGATAAACTGAATTGTGTATTCGTTATCTATAATCATGGCCAATGGCACAGGAAAAGAATTGATAAACTTGACAAACATATTCATCAAAGCATTTCCACCTGCGATAACTTCAGCAAAAGCCCCTGTGAACTGACTTTCATCCCCTCTTTCATTGAATTTTCCTTTTTCAGTAAGATTGATCAATTCTTTAAAGGCATTGATCATCTTTTCAATTGTTTCAGGAACTGTATCAATGGCACGAGACAAGATGCCAATTTCATCAGTCGAATTGATATTCAGGCGCTGGGAAATATCTCCCTGTGAAACTGCAGTTGCAATATCAACAGCTCTGATAATGGGACGTGTAATGGATCTTGCAAAAAATATTGCAACAGTTGTAATAAGGATCAGTCCAACAATTCCAATAATTGCAACTAACCAGGTCAGGGTTGTAACAGATTTAAAAGCCTCACTTTTTTCTTTTTCAGCAATTAATACCCATGTTTCACCGCCTACATGAACCGGTGTGTATCCGATTAATTTGTAAATGGCATCATGTGCATCATAGTAAAGCATTTCACCGGTTTTTCCGCTCAATCCTTTTCGGACAGGTTCAATGTCGAGTTTGCCGGTTGATGGATTGGACAGGGTATATTTAATTGTTTTTGTTTCAGGATAAAGCACAGAATCCGAACGCATTAAGAAGTCCGCACCCACAAGATAGGTTTCGCCAGTTTTTCCCATTCCCTCTCGTGTTTGCATAAGTTCATTGACTGCGGCCAGGTTTAATTGAAGGGCAACTATCAATTCTATTGAACCTTCAATAATCAAGGGTTCAGCGATAAATAATGCAGGTTCATTGTTACTGGGGGCATAAAGGGATACATCTGATAATCCGGATGTTTTTGTTTGAAGCACATTCCTGATAAGTTTTCCCAGATTGCTGTTGGCATATTTACCAGATATCATATTTGTATTGTAGTCAGCTTCATGGCTTACAGTGTAAAACACACGGCCTTTGGGATGAATAATAAATATATCATGGTAATGGTGTTTCTCAATATAATTTGAATAATAATCAGACTTTTTATGTTCAAGTTTTGGTGCAATGGCCTCTTCCAGGTCCATTTTCGTAATCATTCCCCAATGAAGCCCTTTAATATCAAGGGGTGATGCTTCAATCATAACCAGTGCCCCTTTACTATCGGTAAAAACCTGTTGAAATGGTTTCATTGTCTTTATTACTTTGTCAATATATTCGGTATGAATTTCATAACCGATGACATATCGACCATTGCCCATTGTCAACATATCACTTCGAAATGCTGTGATATTGTTATGATTTCCAACAATATAGGTTTCTCCAGATTTTCCCATACCCGCTCGAGGTTGCACAATTGCATTAATATCTGCACCGGATAATTGGAGGGCACAAACGCCTATTGTTTCACCATTGCTGTCTTTAATTGGCGTTCCCACAAATGCTGATGGTTTTCCTTTATTTGGGGAATAGGGTTCGAAATCCCAAAATGATGACGCATTGGTTTTTACAATTTTTCGCCAAAGTTTTCCCAGAGCTTCATTTTGAAAAGGTCCGGATTTTAAACTTTTACCCAATTCCTCTTTTTGATGAACTGAAAATCCAACAATGCCATCTTTTCCAAAAATGATATAACAATCCAGATATCCATACCGGCGAATATAATTTTGAAAAAACGCCTGATTGTCGCTCAAAATATTCTGATAAAATTTAGATTGACTGGAATATTCCTGGTCTTCATGTTGAAAAACAGCCAGTTTATCGATCAAATCGGTCACGTCCTGGGTGGTCGCAAGAGATTGAACATCATCAAGATAGCGTTTAAACAGTGTTTCAATCTGACCTTTTTTTAAATATTCAGCAGTTTTTAAACGATCAAAAGCTTCCTTTCTCAAGGTAGAAACATTTTCTAAAACAATTTCAATATTTGTTTTCTGTTCCTGAAAAAAATTTTCAATTTGTATTTTCTTGATTTCTCTAAGTGAAACCAACTGGTTGCTGGTTATTTCAGAAATGGCTGTTCTGGATTTAGACAATGCAATGATGCCCATAATGCAAAATGGGGTCAATCCTACCAGCAGAAAAATCACAATCAGGCGGGTTCCTAATTTCATATTGCGAAACATAATACTTTCTCCTTTTTCATTAAGGAATACTCTGAAAATAACTTTCCCATTATTGAGATTGTTCGTTTTAAGGTAAATATACTGTAGAGACATAGCATGCTAAGTCTCTACTTGACCTTTTTTTTGTACGATCAAGAAAAATGAGTATGTTATTATCCGAACGTTCCTAATTAATTTAAAAAACGATGCGCATTCAAAATCACCAGTAAATTGTCTTGAAGTTTACAAACACCAGTGATAAGTTCATTGTCTCTGGTATCAAGACCATCATTTAAATTTTGGTCTGAAATCATTCGACTTTCCTCGATTTGATTTTCAGAAACGCGCACAACATCATCAATGCTATCCACCAAGACACCAAAAGATTCACCAATCTTTGTCTTGAATAAAATAACGCGGCCCGACAAATGGTTATTATCAGAATGCTCCAGACCCAGCAGTCGTTTTAAGTTGATGACCAGATGAATATGACCGCGAATATTGACATAACCTCGAATATGTAATGAAGCGTGAAACACCGGGGTAAATTCAACTTTTGATGTAATTTCTTTGACACCCAAAATATCCACACCAAACAAGCGGCCCGAAAGCCAGAATGTACAGAAATCGCGCCGATTATCTATAGGAGCAGAGTTTTCTTCAACAGTCAGTTTATTGTCAGTTTCTTGCTTTTTCTGATTTTCATCACCACTCAGAAGTTTAGATATTTGCAATAACAAACGTTCTCTGTCTATTTTAACCTGATGAGCATCAAATCCGGCTTGTAATGTGCGCATACGATCTGCTTCAGTATCTAAAGCAGTAACAGCTATTGCTGGAATATTTTTAAATTGCTTATCATTTCGGACCGCTTTGATAAAATCCCATCCATTCATTTCCGGCATTTCAATATCAGAGACAATCATATCAACAGGTTCTTGTTTTAAAATTTCAAGACCTTCTTTACCATTATCCGCAACAACCACTTCATATCCATCAGCTTCAAGATATCTCTTTTCTAATTGCTGTAAAAAGATGGTGTCTTCAACAAGAAGAATTTTCTTTTTACCAGTGGTGTCTTTTTGCTGATTTTTTCGATCCTCAAACCAATTGGGTTCGAGGAGTTCAATTAGGCGATAGATATCCAAAAACAAGGTCAGTCTTTTCTGGATAATTGCTGTGCCGAGCAGCCCCTCTTCCATATAGCTTTCAATATTCAATTGAATGGGGGTTTCAGCAGTATCTACAACTGCAGAGAGTAAAATACCGAAAGGACGTTTGATATGCTTTGGGAGTAAAAGAAAAAGGTGATCCTTCTTAATACATGGCGAAACAGAGAGGATCTGCTCTAATCGAACAATTCTTGTAGAAATGTCATCAATGGTAATAAATTCTTTAGAGCCAATTTTTTCAATCTGATCCACAGCAATTTTTTCAATGCGGCGTACAAGGGGTAATGGAATTGCAAATTGTTCATCCGCACCACTTTTGATCAACAAAACAGTCTGGGTTTCTCGTCTAACAAGTTCTTTGGTCTGGTTGGGAGATTCTTCTTCAAAATTGCTGTTTAACTCAACCCGCGTGTGACTGGCGATACCTTCAATATCCAGAATCAGCGCAACTTTGCCATCACCCATAACAGTCGCACCCGAATAAATATCCAGATTCTTAATAGCCGAATGCATTGGTTTAACAACAATTTCCTCAGTTCCAATTACCTTGTCAACAATCAAACCAAAACGCTTTGAGCCAATTTTAACCACTGCAAAAGTGAGAGATCTTTGGGCTTTTTCGGTCCCCTGTAATATGGCATCTGCCTTTTTACGATATTTTTCGGTAATGTGTGAACGATCTTTTTCTGTAAAAACTGTACTTCTGGAAAGGACTTCAGACATGCGTATCATTGGAAGTAATTGTCCGCGAAGCCGATAGACTTCCTGTTCCCCGGCACATTCAATTTTGTTGTAAACATCATTTTTATAAAGTGAGACAAGTTCTTCTAAATTGACCTGAGGAATTGCATATCTCAAATCATTGACCACAACCACCAGACATGGAATAATTGCCAATGTCAATGGTAAACGAATATTCATGCTGGTGCCTTCGCCGGGTGTGGATTCAAGATCAAGAGATCCTCCCAATTGCTCAATTGATGTTTTCACAACGTCCATGCCCACACCGCGACCAGAAACATCGCTGATGGTTTCAGCAGTGGAAAATCCAGATAACATAATCAAAGAATAAATATCCTTTTCCGACATTTGCGCAAGTTCTTCACTTGTTTTAATTTCATTTTCTATGGCACGTAATTTAACTGATTCGGGATCAATGCCTTTGCCATCATCTTTGATTAATATATTGATTTGACCGGCTTCATGATATGCTTTGACCAGTATTTGTCCTACGTCACTTTTGCCTGATTTTTTACGAACATCCGGTGTTTCCACACCATGATCACAACTGTTTCTAATGAGATGAATCAGCGGATCAGAAAGAGATTCGAGGATTGTTTTATCAAGTTCAACCTCCTGCCCGTGCATATTGATTTCAATCTGTTTGCCCAGTTTTTTAGATAAATCCCTGACAATGCGGGGCAGTTTGGAAAATACATTTCCCACTGGCTGCATACGTGTTCGCATAATCGTTTCCTGAAGTTCTGATGTTACAATATCCAGGCGTTGAGAGATGCCATTCATGACTGGATCTGACTTATCTGCTGCCAAAAGATGTTGGTTTCTTACCAGTACCAGTTCTCCTGCCAGGGTCATGAGTTGGTCGAGTATGTCTACGTGGATGCGGATGGTTTCCGGGTGGTCGGATACAGCTTTCTGAAACATTTTTTCTGTTTCTTTAGGCGCTATGTTATTCGTATTCGT
>Ga0272440_1002741_pt1 | contig 13542 bp, 5 predicted proteins | sample SSMMMBAug17_FD_192440 | JGI IMG/M metagenome (GOLD analysis project Ga0272440, IMG submission 192440) | Marine sediment archaeal communities from Little Sippewissett salt marsh, Falmouth, MA, United States - SSM-MMB-Aug17 | ecosystem: Environmental > Aquatic > Marine > Wetlands > Sediment ...
GTTCTTATATGTGTCGCCCTTTCAGGGCTCAAATCATTGTAATGTATTACCCAGGGCGTTGCCCTGGGCTGGTATGTGCAGCCCTTTCAGGGCTAAGAAAATGCCCCCTTTTTTGAAATGCGCCCGTTTGATATTTGCTTCAAGTTCAGTCCCGCTTGCTAACGCGCGCGGCTCAGATTAAAAACTGCCGAAATATTCAGAGCCGCGCGCGTTAGCAAGCGGAATTGCATTTGAACCAATATAAAGCATGCTTTTGTTTTTCCGATTCATTGATAAATACTTTCCTGCGTTTATAACTTGGTATATTTTATTTCTACATGCCGTTTATAACTTATATTTATCAATTTATAGTTATCAATTTCTCATATTTTATTTATACAATAATTATAGAATAATGCCTTATATTAGAATTTAAATATATGTCAATATTTATTTTTAATTTTTTTTATTTTATTATTGATTATAAAAATCAAATATTGTAATTTAAAATAATTTTTCAATATTAAATTGAAATAATAACATCAAAACTGTCGGAGTATGACTGCTTAATCAGGAACATATTTTTCAAATGACAACAACAAATCACAATTCCAAAACGCCGAATACAATAGAATATTATGACCTGGCAAACCATGTCCATCCAGATTGCAAAGGATTTGCTGGTGCCATTTTTGATGGTCGATATGTCTATTTTATTCCAATGAATAATGGCTCATTTCAAGGTCAGGTTGCACGATTTGACACAGATGGCGTGTTTAAAAATCCCGGTGACTGGTCTTACTATGACACAAGCACCTTGAATCCTGCCAGCAAAGGCTTTATTAATGGCACATTCGATGGGAGATATATCTATTTTGCCCCTTATCTGAATGGTCAACATTTTGGCCAGGTAACCCGATTGGATACCAAAAATGAGTTTACAGACTCAGAAAGCTGGTCATTTTTCAATACCACGCAATTGAATCCAAACAGCAAAGGCTTTGTCAGTGCTATTTTTGATGGCAGATATGTCTATTTTGTGCCCTATCAACTGGATATGAAAACCTGTCATGGTCAGGTGACACGCTATGACACGCGTGGTGATTTTCAAAATGAATCCAGCTGGCATTTTTTTGATATGACACAGCTTCATCCAGATTATAAAGGCTATCATGCTGCTATTTTTGATGGCAGATTTGTATATTTTATTCCATACGTTTCTGAGATTGATCCTTTAACCCATCATGGCAATATCATTCAACTGGACACACAGGGCGATTTTTTTCATACGCAAAGCTGGGTATGTTTTAATACTTCGGAAATATTCCCCAAAAGTGTTGGATTCATTGGTGGTACATATGTTGGCCAGTATATATATTTTGCACCTTACCATAATGGGGACTCACGCTATGGACAGATTGTCAGGTATAACACCAAAGCCAGTTTTAGTAATCCCCAAAGCTGGGATGCTTTTGATACGACCATTATCCATGAAAACAGCAGAGGCTTTTTTGGCGCGATTTTTGATGGCCGATTTATCTATTTTGTTCCCCATTGTCGGGGTGAAAATCTGTATCATGGACAAATCACCCGGTATGATACAAATGGCAGTTTTACCAGTTTAAAAAGCTGGACTGTTTTTGATACACAAAGCCTTCATGAAAACAATAAAGGCTTTATTGGGGGCGCTTTTGATGGAAAATATATTTATTTTGCCCCTTATGAAACCGAAGCCAATAAACATAGCGGACAGGTACTCAGGTTTAATGTAAACGCGGATATTTTTTGATGCATTCCAAAACATTTTTAAGGATTTCCCAACATGACAAGAGATGAAATTCTTGATGAATTACTGACATTAATGTCAGAAGTTCTTCCCAATGCCACGCCAAAAGAAATGATGACCATCCCTTTTTTAGAAATCGGCGCAAATTCACTGATATTAATGGAAATGATGCGAACCATTTCAACTCGTTTTGGCGTAAAACTTGTAATCAAGCAGTTTTTTGAAGAACTGACAACCATTGATGCCTTAGCAACATATCTTGAACAGAATCAATCTATTGAAATAATTGCCTCTGAAGATTTATCCCAAATCAATCCCCCTAAACAGATTCAGGAAACTCAAATGCCTGATATTAATCAGTTGGCCCAAACAACACAGATGTCTTCAGAAATAGAAACAATTCTGGCTCAACAGCTTCAGGCCGCATCAAATGCTGTATCTGAAGTTGTTCAACAACAGTTAAACTTTTTGAAAAAACAGGGCATATCAAATCGGGTCGATCCCCCGCAACCCGCAAAAAAAATTATTCAGAAACAGCCTGATTCAGGTAAGAGTCAAACAAAGGCACCAAAATCTGCGGTATCCCCCCAGGTGATGCTTTCACCCCTTGAAATCAGAGCAAGAGGCCTTAACAAAAGGCAGCAGAATCATCTGGAAGCATTAATTAAACGATACACAGAACGTACAAAAACATCTAAACAAATGACACAGCAATATCGGCCTGTACTTGCAGACAGCAGAGCATCAGTTGGATTTCGCTTTACAACAAAAGAAATGCTTTATCCCATTATTGGCAAACGTGCCAAAGGGGCAAAAATCTGGGATATTGATGACAATGAATATATCGATATTACAATGGGTCAGGGCGTCACTTTATTTGGACATCATGCACCCTTTATCGAAGAAGCACTGGCGTCTGAACCAAAAGATATCATCCAACTGGGTCCGCGTGATCCAAATGTGGGTGAGGCCGCAAAAATCATTACCGAATTAACTGGATTTGATCGTGTGACATTTACCAATTCCGGTACTGAAGCGGTAATGGCAGCATTAAGACTGGCACGTGCTGCAACCGGTAAATCTAAAATTGTGATGTTTGAAAATTCTTATCATGGCCATTCTGATGGCACACTGGGTATGCCTTCCTGGAAAAATGGAACACTTTTCACAGAGCCGGCTGCGCCTGGAATACCTCATGATGCGGTTAACAATATTCGGGTACTTGAATATGATTCTGAAAAAGCACTTGATTATATTCGATCCCATGCAACTGAGCTTGCGGCTGTCATTGCCGAGCCGGTTCAAAGCAGACGCCCAGATTTACAGCCCAAAGAATTTCTCCATCAATTACGAAAGATTACACAGGACAATCAAATTGTTTTGATTTTTGATGAAATGATCACTGGATTTCGGCTTCATCCAGGCGGTGCTCAGGCATTTTTTGGCGTGAAGGCTGATATGGCCACATATGGTAAAGTTCTTGGCGGCGGCATGCCCATTGGTGTTATTGCCGGAAAATCTGAAATCATGGATCGCATTGATGGCGGCATGTGGGCATATGGTGACAGATCTTATCCAGAAATTGAACGTGTTGCTTTTGGCGGTACTTTCTGCCAGCACCCTTTAACAATGACAACAACCCTTGCAACATTGAAACATTTAAAAGAAAACAGTCCCGGGCTTCAAGAGCGTTTAAACAAAATGACTTCAAGGCTGGCATTGAACCTGAATACCTTTTTTGCAGAAAATGACGTTCCCATTGATATTGTCTATTGTGGATCACAATTTCGCTTTGCATTTTCTACCAACCTTGAGCTGCTGTTTTATCATTTAATGGAAAAAGGTGTTTTTATTTGGGAATGGCGAAATTATTTCCTGTCTACTGCCCATTCGGATGATGATGTAGACTTTATCATTAATGCAGTTAAGTCCAGCATTCAGGAAATGAGAGAAGGTGATTTTTTGCCGACGTCATCAAAGAAAAAAACGATTGTTCTATCAGACAATGATGCCATCATTCCTTTAACTGAAGCACAAAAACAATTATATGCCCTGTCTCTTATTTCTGATCAGGGTTCAAAATCATACAACATATGTAATGTGGTGCAGCTTACCGGCCAGTTAAATGTATCTGCGCTCAAGGAGGCCATTCATAAGGTTATTGACAGACATGATGCATTAAGAACAGTGATTAAAGACAAAGCTCATCAGGAAATATCGAAACAACCTCAAATAGAAATTCCACTGATTGATTTTTCAACAACTGAAAATCAAGATATAAAAGTAAACGAATGGATCAAAGAAAAAAGTACATTGCAATTTGACCTTGTGCATGGGCCATTGTTTCAACCTTATATTCTAAGGCGGGAAGAACAAAAACATCTAATGGTATTAACTGCCCACCACATTGTTATTGATGGCATGTCGATTAATATTATTTTACAAGATATTGCAGCAATTTATTCATCCATCGTAACCGGCAGCAATGATTCCCTTGATTCTCCCATGCAATATAAAGAATACGTTCAGTGGCGTCATAATGAAGTCAACCGGACAAACGAAAAATATTGGCTGGAAAAGCTATCCGGACAACTACCTGTTCTTGATTTGCCAACCGATCGTCAGTATCCGCCATTGAAAACATTTCAGGGGAATAGAAGTACTTTTTTTCTGGATGAACAGCTGTGTGGAAATCTGGCGCAACTCAGTCAAAAAAATGGCTGCACACCATTTATGATGTTTTTTACCATTTACATGCTCTGGCTGCACCGCCTGACACAGCAGGATGATATTATTGTCGGCATACCGGTCACTGGCCGACCTGAAGATAATCGAAGCAATTCATTGGTGGGATATGCCACCCATTTATTGCCTGTCCGAAGTTGTATTCAATGGGATCAGCCCTTTTTGGAATATTTAAAAACCATGCGCGGTATTTTTCTGGATGCATTTCAACATCAGGATTATCCTTTTTCCAATTTAATCAATCAACTACAATTAAAGCGGGATGGCAGTCATTCCTTGATTGTATCCAGTGTTTTTAATATGGATCGCCCGGGTGCTGTTCCGGTCTTTCATAATCTTCAAGCAGAATGGCAGACCCAGCCAATATATTATACTGCTTTTGATATCACATTCAATCTGACAGAAATAGAAAACAAATATGTTCTGGATTGTGACTACAATGCCGACATATACAACTCATCAACAATTGATCAATTTGCCGGACATTATCAAACATTAATGACGCATATTTTAAACCGTCCGCAACAGGCGGTTTCAAAAATTTCATTATTAAATGATGATGAATTCAAACAATTAATTGTCACCTTTAATGATACGCAAAAAGCATATCCAAAAGATAAATGCGTTCATCACATATTTGAAACGAATGCAGCAACGTTTCCTGATGAAGTCGCAGCAGTGTATAAAGATCAACAGTTAACTTATTTAGAACTGAATCAAAAGGCCAATCAACTGGCAAATTTTTTGATTGATATGAATATTTCTGCTGAAACAATCGTCGGCATTTGTGTTGAACGATCTCTGGAAATGATTATCGGAATTTTAGGTATACTAAAAGCGGGCGGTGCATACTTACCATTGGATCCTTCATATCCGAAAGCACGTCTGACATTTATGCTGGATGATGCCAACGCGCCGGTATTGTTAACCAAAAAATCAACCCTGGAAAAGCTGGATATTGCAGATCAGGTGAACAGCAGAATTATTATTCTTGATCAAGATTGGCAAAAGATTGCAGCATCCAAAGATACAAATCCCGGTGCTCGTGTAAAACCGGATAATCTGGCATATGTCATCTATACTTCAGGCTCCACCGGCAAACCAAAAGGCACCATGATTATGCATCAGGGCATGATGAACTATTTGAACTGGGCATCCAATGAATACAATGTTGCTCAGGGCCCCGGCGCACCGGTGAACTCCTCGATCAGTTTTGATGCCACTATTACCAGCCTGTTTACGCCCCTTTTTGTGGGTAAAAGAATTGAATTACTTCCTGAAGATATTCCAGAAATTGAAGCATTAACCAAAGCCCTGTCATCAAAAACAAACTGGAGTCTGGTCAAAATCACCCCGGCGCATTTAGATCTATTAAATACGTTACTGCCGAAAGACACACTCAAAGACCAAACCCGTGCCTTTATACTGGGCGGTGAAGCATTGTTTTCAAAAACTGTTTCAATATGGTCTCAAAAATCACCCCGGACACGATTGATTAATGAATATGGCCCTACTGAAACTGTTGTGGGATGTTGTGTGTATGAAGTTGATCCTGACGTATCAGAAGAAGGCCCTGTGCCCATTGGAAAACCCATTGCCAATACCCGGCTTTATATTCTGGATGAACGATTACAACCCTTGCCCATCGGCGTTCCCGGCGAATTATATATTGGCGGTGATGGTGTTGCCAGGGGCTATATCAATCGTGAAAATCTGACCAGGGAAAAGTTTATTGCCAATCCATTTTCAGACAATCGACTATACAAAACTGGCGATTTGGCGCGTTATCGAAATGATGGCATCATTGAGTATTTGGGCAGAGTTGATAATCAGGTCAAAATTCGTGGATTCAGAGTGGAGCCAGGAGAGGTCGAATCCTTATTAAATCAATTTCCAGATATTACAGAAAGCGTTGTTACTGTTCATAAATTATCATCGCAAGATCTTCGTTTAGTTGCTTATTTTGTTGCCAATAAAGCATTACAGGCTGGTGACATTCGGATTTATCTCTTGGATCATATCCCATCGTTTATGATTCCTGCGGCTTTTGTTCAAATGGATGCAATGCCTTTGACAGGCAATGGAAAAATTGATCGTAAGGCCTTGCCCATACCCGAAGATATGCAAACAACGTCAAAGGTGGAATATATTTCACCCAAAACTGAAACCCAAAGCATTATTGCAGATATCTGGAAAACAGTGTTAAGGGTCAGTAAAGTCGGCATTTATGATAATTTTTTTGAATCCGGCGGGCATTCTTTATTAATTCCTGAAGTTTATGACCTGTTAATCAAAAAACTGAAAAGAGATGATTTTACTGCAATTGATTTGTTTAAATATCCCACAATCAATGCCTTATCAAGTTTTTTTAGCAAAACAGAAGATCGTGACAAAACCAAAAAGGATTCCATAAAAAATTTGGCGAGCAGACAAAAACAAGCGTTTCAACGTAGAAAAAGGAGATATAAAAATGGATGAAGAATCCGCTGGACTGGATCCTGTCGCTATTATTGGAATGATCCTGAAAGTTCCCGGTGCAGATAATCTTGACCAATATTGGCATAATCTAAAAAATGGCATTGAAAGTATTTCTTTTTTTACTGATGCAGCACTTAAAAATGCAGGCGTAAAGCAATCTGTTATAGATGATCCAAACTATATCAAGGCATTTGGAAAATTAGACAATGCAGACAAATTTGATGCCAGGTTTTTTGATATCAGCCACCGAGAAGCTCAGATCATGGACCCGCAGCATCGACTCTTTCTGGAATGCGCATGGGAAGTTCTTGAAAGTGCCGGCTATGATCCTGATCATTATGATAATAGAATTGGTGTATTTGCGGGTGCTGGCTTAAATAATTATTTGATTAAAAATCTTGTGTCGAATCCAGAATTGATCCATTCCATTGGTGGCTGGGCAATGGTGATGGGAAACGATAAAGACTTTATGCCCACCCGCGTCTCCTATAAATTAAATTTGAGAGGCCCCAGTTTAAATATCAGCACCGGTTGTTCAACATCTTTGGTGGCCATTGCAATGGGATGTCAGAGCTTATTGAATTATCAATCGGATATGGTGATTGCAGGCGGGGTGACGATCCAGCTTCCGCAAGATCAGGGATATTGGTTTGAGGAAGGCGGCATTCTGTCTCCTGATGGACATTGCCGGCCATTTGATGCCCTGGCCAAAGGCACTGTCGATGCCAATGGTATCGGTCTTGTGCTGTTAAAACGATATGAAGACGCTCTTGAAGATGGCGATCATGTGTATGCATTAATTCGGGGATATGCCATCAATAATGATGGATCTGATAAAATTGGTTTTACTGCACCCAGTGTTAATGGGCAATCTGATGTTGTTACTGAGGCCTTTGAAATGGCGGATGTTGATGTTGAAACTATCCAGTTTATTGAAGCACATGGATCTGGCACGTCATTGGGTGATCCCATTGAAGTAACATCCTTGAAACAAACCTTTCAATTATTTACCCAACAAAAAGACTTTTGTGCAATCGGATCGGTAAAATCAAACCTCGGGCATTTGGATACTGCTGCCGGCGTTGCCGGTTTGATTAAAGCGGTTCTTGCAATCAACAATAAACAGATTCCGCCTACCTTACATTTTGAAAAGCCCAACCCAAAAATAGATTTTGAAAACAGTCCTTTTTATGTCAATAACAGACTCATAGACTGGCAATCCAGTGGAACTCCCAGAAGAGCAGGAGTAAGCTCCCTGGGAATTGGCGGTACCAATGCCCATGTTGTTATCGAAGAACCGCCTTTACAGGCGCAATCAACAAGTGATCGTCCTTATCATTTATTTGTGCTGTCAGCCAAAACAGCCACCGCCCTGGATGCAATCACAAAGAATCTGGCATCGTATATGGAAAACAATCCAGATGTCAATTTAGAGGATATTGCATACACCCTTGCTATGGGTAGAAAAGTATTTCCTCACCGACGAATGTTTGCCTGTCAAACACGTAATGAGGCCATTGATTGTTTACGTAAAAAGCAATCGCAAAATGTTTTTTCAAATATGTGTGAAACAAAGGATGCAAAAGTTGTTTTTATGTTTTCTGGCATGGGGTCGGAATATAAAAATATGGCAAAAAAACTATATCATGAGGAGACTGTTTTTAAAGAATATTTTAATAACTGTGCAAGTATTCTGAAACAAACATATTCGATTGATTTGTTCAATATCTGGGATGATCAGGACACAGTGACTGTTATTCCTCGCCCAATTGATAAAGATCTTGCACCTGCAGCGTTGTTTGTCGTTGAATACTGTCTGGCAAAAATGTGGATGGCTTATGGCATTCAACCCGAGGCGATGATTGGATATAGCGGCGGAGAATATGTGGCAGCATGCATTGCTGATGTTTTACCCCTTGAAGATGCCCTTGCTTTCATTGTTGAAAGCGGTTATGAAATGGATAAGGTTCAGAATGGCAGCATGATTGCCATATTAAAACCTGAAAACTTTGTTGTATCTCTGTTAAATGATAAACTGTCCCTTGCCGCAGTCAATGGCAAATCTCTTTGTCTGGTTTCCGGCGAAAATAAAGCAGTTGATGAATTGCAGGAACGACTGGCCAAACAAAATATTCAGTGCTATCGCATACCAACCAATCTGGCATTTCATTCAAAAATGATGACTCCGATTGTAGAACCATTATACAACAAACTCAAAAAAGTTGCGTTAAAACTGCCGAAAATCAGATGGATATCCAGTGTGACAGGCAAATGGATAACCGATGATGAGGCGACTGATCCAGCCTATTATGTACAAAAGATTATTTTAAGTCCCATCCGGTTTGTGGATAGTTTATCGACTATTTTTAAAAACCCTGAGATGATTTTATTAGAAGTGGGGCCCGGTCAGATATTAACCCCTTTTGCCAAACAACATCCAGATTGGCCCCATAAAGAACAGATTATTTTATCAACCTTAAAAGCACCGCAATATGGGTTTCCGGAAACATTGTCTTTTGTCAGCACAATGGGTTCATTATGGCTTTCCGGTGTGCCGATTCATTGGAAAAAATACTATCAACATGAAAAAAGATATCGAATCCCCTTGCCAACCTATCCTTTTGAAAAAGAATCATACTGGGTTAAACCCAAAGATTTTTCTGAAATCAATCCTTCGTTATTGAACCCATCAATGATCAACAAGAACGAAAATATAAAGGATTGGTTTTATGTTCCTTCGTGGAACAGATCGCATATTTTATTCAATCAATCAACTGCCCGCAAGAATGTTCAAAATCAAAACTGGATACTGTTTCTGGATCAGGAAGGCATTGGAAAACAACTGGTGCATGCACTTCAAAAATTAAATGTCAATGTGATCACTGTTGAAAAAGGTGACATATTTCAGAACATTGATGCGAACACTTATATATTAAATGAGACCCATCATGATGAATATGAAAAACTCCTTGTTTCGTTAAATGGCACACCGATTCATCAAATTGTCCATCTATGGCAGATTTCAAGCACTGTGAAAGATGATTCGCAAATAATGAATAATGGTTTTTACAGTTTATTGTTTTTAGGAAAGTCAGTGGGGAAACACTGCTTTTCATCACTGATCATATCAGCTATTTCTACCCATATGCATGATATTACTGGAAACGACGTTTTTTATCCAGAAATATCAACTGTTTCAGGCCCATTGAAAGTTATTCAGCAAGAATACCAGAATATTAATTGTCGAAGTATTGATATCAGGCTTGCTGAAAAAGGAAGTATTTACGAACAAAGACTTGTGGAACAAATTCTATCGGAACTTAGCGCACCCCCAACCCATAGACAACTTGCAATTAGAGGCAATTATTGCTGGTATCAAAGCTTTAATGCAATTCAGCTTGAAAAGCCAAAAAATGAAATACCGATTTGTCAAAAAAATGGCGTATATTTGATTACCGGTGGTCTTGGCAACATTGGTTTTACGATAGCCAGACATTTAGCAAACGAAGTCAACGCAAAGTTAATTCTTATCAGTCGTTCACAACTTCCACCAAGGTCGGATTGGGAGAACTGGATCAACACCCATGATACAGATGACCCGACTCGTAAAAGAATAAATCGAATTCAAATTCTGGAATCATTCGGTGCTGAAGTATTTGTCGGTGCAGCCAATGTAAAAAATCTGGATGAAATGAAAGCCATTGTCAAGCAGGCGGAAAATCAGTTTGGCAGTATTCGTGGTGTGATTCACGCTGCCGGACTGGTTGATGACGCTTCGTTTTGTTATATTGCCGATAGTGATATTGCAGCATGTGAAAAACATTTTGATGCCAAAATACGCGGCACAAAAGTTATTGATCAACTTTTTAGTGATGATCAACTGGATTTTTGCTTGTTATGTTCTTCATTATCACCCATTTTAGGTGGTATTGGATTTGCCGGATATGCCGCAGCCAATGCTTTTCTGGACAGCTATGTTGAATATAAAAACCAGAAGATGTCAAAAAAATGGATCAGCGTAAATTGGGAAGATTGGAAATTTGAAAAAACTGAAGGCGCACAGGGTTATGATTCCGGTGTTGGTGCAAGTCTGGAAGTATTGGCCATGCTTCCTGATGAAGGCATTGATGCCCTTGAGCGAATTGTATCCTGCAATCCATTATTACCTGAAGTGGTTGTTTCTTCGGGTAATCTGCAAGCAAGAATTAATCAATGGGTAGAACTTGATTCACAAGCAGAGCAGGAAGTGTCATCTGACAGTGCCGCAGCAAAAAAATATCATTCCAGACCCGATATGCTCAATCCTTATACTGCACCTTCAAATGAAACTGAAAAACAATTGTCTGTTATTTGGGAAGATTTATTGGGAATCGCGTCTATTGGCATTCATGATAATTTTTTTGATTTAGGTGGGGATTCATTACTACTGACACAGCTTGTTTCAAAAGTAAGAAATAAATTTCAGCTTGATATTGCATTGGATGCCATATTTGAAACGCCAGATATTGAATCTCTTGCCAAAATGATTGAAGAACTTCGTCTGGCGTTAAGATTGCAGAAAAATGATGATGATTCTCTGGCGGAATTGGAGGTTGGGGAGTTGTAACGTTAGTTTTTTGTAAGATTGGCGAAAAATCAACTTTACTTGCTTAAAGAAAGAAAATGACGAACTTTTTTGACTATGCAAAAACAAATATTGTCCCACTGGTTCCATTAATTTTTCCACTCGTGCTTTTATCCCAGATACTCATACAGTTGTTATCTGGTATTGGTCGAAAGGCCAAAGTAAAAATATATGAAGCGGGAAGAATCGAAATTGGATTCAGTCACCTGGGGCCCAGTATTTCTCTATTGGGAACATTGAAAGCGGAAAAGAAAAATGCCTTTATCTCTAAAATTGATTTAAACGTTTCCAAGAAAAATTCTGACTGGAATCGCACCTTTGAATGGCGGGCGTTTAAACCCTATACATTCAGTTTAATCCCCCAGGAAGAAAATATCCGGCTAGAATATGTCTCTGCCTTTTTATTATCAACCGATGAATCCTTTAAGTATAGTATTATATTTGTTGATGAATCCTTTATTGATGCCCATTATAACACAATTATTGAAATTCAGCACATTTGGCAGGCATTTAAAAAAGAACTTCGAAAGGAGCAATCCGAAATCACAGATGATGATTTTGATAATTTTTTTAAACAGAATCGTACAACAGAAATATTAGAAATAATTGATAAAGCATTTTATTGGGAACCAGATATTTATACAATTGAAATGTGTGTGCATACGCAAAAACCTGCATCAAAATTTAAAACCAGTTTTAAAACACAAATCAATAAAGAAGAAATCTTTACATTAAAAGAGAATTATAAAAGTATTCTTAAATTGGCTTGTGGGTTAAAAGCAAATTGTAAATATCTGTTTTTTAAATATGATAAATAACGCAACAAAGGAGAAAAAGAATGCCTTTCCAGGTAAAACCGATTTCCAAAACAACAGATGCTGAAAAGAATGACCCCCTTTCTTCAACACCAGGTTTTCAATCTGATGTTATATCGTCAGCACCTGATACTGTTAAAACTGTGACCGAAGCACCCAAATTTTCAAGACCTGACTTGAAAAAGTCTGGCCCTGTTCAGCCAGATTCTAAAAAATTAGATCCATTGAAATCGACTCCAGAAAAAATCAATTCGGATAATTCAGACTCAAAAGCGTCTGAAAAGAGTAAATCAGTTACGTCGGACTCAGAGAATTCTGATTCTGATAAGACAGATTCTTATCGCTCAGAGACTTCCGATTCTGGAAGTTCCGATTCTGAAAAGACCAGTGCAGATGTATCTTCAGCCGAAATTGACATACAAGAAAAAAATGATGCGATTATTGAAGATATGAACACACTCATCACCAAACATGCATTAGGCAGCATAGGCGTTGGCCTGATTCCTGTTCCAATTGTTGATTTTGTTGCATTAACAGGTATGCAGTTAAATCTGATCAAAAAATTGGCCAATGCCTATGACATCCCTTTTTCAAAAGATAAGGTTAAAAATATTATTGGTGCTCTGGTGGGTGGTGGCATTCCACTGCCTGTTGGCCATGCGCTGGCAAGTATTGGTAAATCAGTTCCGGTTATTGGCACTATCGCAGGCATATTGGCGATGCCAATGACTGCTGGTGCATCAACTTATGCTATCGGCAAAGTATTTCTTCAGCATTTTGCATGTGGCGGTACATTGTTAGACATGGATCCGGATAAACTTAAGACTTATTATTATGAAATGTTTGAAGAAGGGAAGAAATTATCCATATCTCAGCATGAAGAAAAAAAATCTTGATCTGATCCTCCGGTTGTCGAATCTATTTCTCTCATTAATGAAGGGCTGTTCATGGGCGTATGTACAAATTGGGGGAACATAGTGCCCTTCGGGAAATTTTAGATTAGCCTAACTTTTGTGTGTCTTCGGAAAACCTGTTTGATATTTGTTTCAAGTACAGTCCCGCTTGCTAACGCGCGCGGCTCTGATTAAAAACTGCCGAAATTTTCAGAGCCGCGC
>Ga0272440_1002742_pt1 | contig 13541 bp, 12 predicted proteins | sample SSMMMBAug17_FD_192440 | JGI IMG/M metagenome (GOLD analysis project Ga0272440, IMG submission 192440) | Marine sediment archaeal communities from Little Sippewissett salt marsh, Falmouth, MA, United States - SSM-MMB-Aug17 | ecosystem: Environmental > Aquatic > Marine > Wetlands > Sediment ...
AATTTCAACTCAATAGCCGCTGTCAGTGGATTTCAAAATAGTCCTTTTATAATTTGTTTACAATCAAACTTTAAACAAAGTATATATTTTGTTACATGTTCTAAACGAATAAAATTGGGAGTATAACGCGGAAATAACCGGCGCTTCAAAACAATGTGACGCGAAGCGGAACATTGTTTTGAAGCGTCCGGTTGATTGACTGGTTATGAAAATGAGATTAAAGCGAGGTCTGCTATTTTAAGATATACATCATCGTCATTAAACCTAATCCCATTATTTTCATCAATGTTATCATCATTCATCAGCACTCAACAACTTACCCTAACTCATCTTCCACATTATTCCTTAACGCAAATGTACCAGCCTATCAGATCAATAAAATTATATGTGTTTACTATTTCGAAATTATGAGAAGTAAGTGCTTTACAAAATTCGTCATGATTAATTAAATCTATTTTCTATCGGATAATCAAAAATTTTTTTTATAAAAAATTTAAAATATTTATTTAATAATGAAGATTTTGTGTCTTTATCATCATCATAATAGTAAAATTCATCTAAGTCCCCTTGGCAATTTTGGCATAATGAAATAGCGGATTTATTTACTAATATTTGATTTCTATATTCCATGAATTGCTTATTTGTCCAAATGTCTGTCCATTTTTTTTTTAAATGCATTACCTTATTGTCCATGAAGCATGACTATCATTGCAACAAATAGTAACGTTACCATCCCAACAAACAAAAGATGTTAACCATAATCTTCGACAACCATTAATGTAAGGTGATTTTGCTATCATTGATGGTCTTCCAGTAGTTTTTACGTATCTACTGTATTGCACGCTACTTGGAAGGTATTTAGCAATGTCACATTCATTATTAGCATCTATCAAAGAAATTTTTTTGAAGCTAATAATATCTACACCTAAATCTACACCTAATTGTTTCATATATGGAATTTCATGAATATTTTGTGCCATTAGAATAAATTGTAAATCAATAATCGGTTTTAAAAAACCAAAAGTTTTTTTTAATTTAACAATTTTTTTAACAGTATTAATAACCCTGATATATTCATTTTCTGAACTATTGTTATATGAACAATAACTGTGTGCTGTTGGGCCACCATGCATTACAATGGTTAATAAGTTCAATCCAGATTTGAGCATAAGAAGTATATGTTTGTCATTATTAAAAAGAAGACCATTAGTACTAATTGAAACACGAATTCCCTTGTCAGCAGCAAATCGAATCATTTCAATAATTTTTTTGTTGAGAAATGGTTCTCCCCAAATAAAAAGAAATAAGTATAGTAAAGAATCATTTAGTTGATTGATAATTTTACAATATTGAGAGTATGACATAAATCCTTTTTCACGCTGTAATTTGTCTGAACCTGTTATGCATTGTTGACATTTTAAATTACATAAGTTAGTTGGCTCTATCATTAAAATACTAGGGTTACCCCATACAACAGCTTTCTTAAATAATAACGATAATCCAAAGGATAATTCAATTTTAAAAAAGTTAGAGATCCTTTTTAAATATCTTCTGTTAATTTTAAAGGTATTAGACATAAAAATTGGCACCATTATTTTACAAATGTTAGTTTATGATATCTCATATGTTTACCTACAAAAAATTTATAACCAAAGTTTAGAATCATGATCTTACGTCTTGTTATACTGTTTATATCTTTCAAATATTTCATTCGAGAGTAAATTGATTTTGTGCTATAAAATAACTTCCAAGCGTTATCAAAGCCAGATTTTAGTTCATTTGCTGACATTTTTTTGGGGCTGAACACAACATGTTTTGCGTCATATAAAGACCAATTATTATGTAACAGTCTCTTTTGTCTGACTATTTTATTATACAGCTCAGTACCTGGATATGGTGTGAGTATATGAAATTGAACTAATGGTATTCCGATATCCTGTGCATAATTGCATGTACTTGAAAAAACTTCAGGAGTGTCATTATCAAAGCCAAAAATAAAATGAGCAAACGGAATTATGTCATGTTTCATAAGATTATAAAATATATTTTTTAATAGTTCGGTTTTTAGCTTTTTACGCCTAGATTCATATAAAGATTTTGATGAAATTGATTCTATTCCTGTAAAAATATATGAACATCCACTACGTACAGCTAAATCTAATATTTCAGAATCATTAAAATATTCAATAGGAACCTGTGTTGCCCATTTTATTTTCAAAGGTATAAGTGCTTTCATTAAATCTTTTGCATAATTAATATTTCCAAAAAAATTATCATCTATAATAGGAATGAGTTTAACCTCATTTTTGATGTTTTTAATATCTTGAATTACACTTTTGATCGAACGACATTGGTGTGTACTATTGTAGAATTTAGAAACTGAACAATAAAAACATTTACGATGACATCCTCGAGTAACTTGAATTGAAAACGGGAAAATATAATTATTTGAATCAATTAAGTCCCAACGCGGAATAGGACTCTTAGTCAATGAATTATAAAATCCAACATTATAAATTCTTTTAATATTCCCACTTTGAAAATCTTCTATTAATTGAGGCCATGTTTCTTCTGCTTCACCACATACAACAGTGTCAGCGAATTTAATTGCTTCTTCTGGTAAAAAGGTAGAATGCATACCACCAATAACAATGAAAATTCCTTGTTTTTTAAACTTTTTTGCAATTTCGTATGCACGCAAAGCATACGCTGTTGTTGGTATTGTTATGCCGATTATATCGGTACCCGTTGGTATACTAATTTTTTCAACTATTTCATCAATAATAGTAACATTTGCAGTTTCAGGAGTTACAGCAGCTAATAAGAGAAGATTGAGTGGCGGCAAAACTGTTTTTCCCATAAATGTCTTATTATACGAAATCTTCGGTCTTATCAAAATGATATTGATTTTTTTCATTTATTTTTTTGCAACCTCATATGTTTTTTTTAAAGTGCAAACCATATATTTCAGCTAATTCTTTTGCTCTTTTTTTTAGCGAAAAGTGATCTGAAGAAATGTAAAAATTAAGTAAACCGCCAGTGCAATTTTGGCAGACAGATGGGAGTTTTGTCTGATACATAACTTCTTTACGAAAGTCCTGTGCTTTTTTCCCTTGCCATACTTTTCCTAAGCCACCATCTGTGAGTATATTTCCAAGTATTCTTTTTCCTTGTTGGTCGCAGCAACAACCAGCCATATCACCATTCCAGTAGATTGTAGCAATTTGCCATAATCTATTACAAAATTGACCAATATCCTTGCGTAAAACCCACTTATTGTCAAGACGATGGTAACGTATAAGTTCTTGATTTTTAGGCAACCATTTAGATATTGTTTGATCTGTACGTTTAGATAAGAAAATTGTTTTAAATGTTAAAACATCTGCTCCCCAAGATGTTTTAATTTTATTTGCATTTTTAATATCTTCTTCAGATGTTTTAAGCAATAGCAATTCAATATCAATAATAGGCTTTGATTTTCCTAAATATTTTTTTGCCTTTGACAAAAGTTCTATAAAATTTTTTGATTTAGAAAAATCACCACCAGAGTTATATAAATCGTATGATTGCCTTGTTAGCCCTGGCATTGATATAACAATGCGGTCTATACCGCTTTTGACTATTTTAATTGCTTTATCAAAATCAATAGGTACTTGTCCATTTGTACTTGTAAGCACATTTATTTTACTTTTTTGGGCTATTTGAATCATCTCTATTAAATTAGGATTTAAAAATGGTTCTCCAGCATAGAATAACATCAGAAAAAAAACTGAATCCTCAACATCTGCAATAATTGATGCAAAGTCATCTATCTTCATAATGCCACGAGCACGGTTCAAAGTTCCCTGACCAACAAAACATTGTGGACAATGCAACTGACAGGTGTTTGTTGGTTCAATCATTAAGATAGAAGGTTTTCCCAATATAATAGGTCTATTAAAAACTTTAGATAATCTACGACTTATAGTTGACTTAATGGCATTCACAATTCTTTTTATTAAAAGATAATATTTTTTTTGTTCCATAATTATACTTTCTATTTATGATTATTCAAATATCAATTATTTAGTTTTTTTATAATAGTAATTATATCTTTTGTGTTTTCAGTTATATTATTTACCTTTAGTTTATCTATTAAAAGGTTATGTTTCTCCGTCATTAAAAAGAAATCTTGCTCTGATAAAAAAATATGTTGATGAGTAGGAGAATCCACATTTATTGGAAATCCACATATAATGAATCCATTAGGTTTAACTATACGTACAATCTCATCAAATAATTTTTCTGGTTCTGAAACATGTTCTATTACTTCAACAGCAAAAATCATTGAAACCGAATTACTTTTAAAAGGAAGATGTAATGCATTAAGCTTACAAAAATGAACAGAATCATTCGTATTCATAATGCTTAATACTTTTTTTGAATAATTTAGACAGTGTATGTTAATATCAGTTGATATTATAATGTTATGCGGCCATTTCTTATAAATATGAGAAAGTAAAATGCCTGGCCCTGAACCTATATCTATTATATGTGTATCAACCTTTGATGGCAAAGCCGATAATATTTTTCTAAAGTTATATTCTCTAACTTGTGCTGAATTTTTTATTGCGTAAACTAAGTGTTCTAAAGTAGGATACCATTCACTATTTTGAAATACTAATTCAGTATTTCTTATAGAAACATTTTTTATAAAATTTATTTGATAAGCTAATTTTATAAATTTTCGAAAAGATACAACAATTTCATTGTAAGAAAATCCCATCTTTTCAAATAATTGAAAATGATAATAAGCTTTACTCATTGAAAAAAAATTTTTTTCTCCTTGATAGATTTTCGATAAATAGTATAGATATTTCATATCTTTCAGATTTAAATGGAACAAAAAATTTATTAGAGTTAACGTTTTTTTTATAAACATCTAAATAGCTATCCTACATTCAATAAGCTTAAAAATAGTGTTGTTTAGCATATCTTCGTTATCATAAAGTGAATGGCCCATGTATGGAATTATTTCTATACTATCTAATGAAATATTCTGTTTTATAAAATGGTTTAAAAAATGATCTTTCTCACCATAAATTATTGAAGAACCAGACTCAAGTGCAGTTTTAAAATCTATTTGTGGCCATTTCACAATAGTTTCAAATAAATTATGAGCGGTTTTGCCAAGTTTCAAAGAGGCCTGTTGCATATTATTTAAAGCAAAAAGATTTAGTTTGTATTGAGTTTGAAAGTTACAAATAAATTGAATATTTTTCAAGCTTAGGATTGGATTGTTAAGGAGGCGATGTAAAATCCTAGTAAATCTTAGTCGTTTTGCAACATATGCTTTTAAAGGTGAATGGTAAAACGGAGAAATTAAAATAAACTTATTTCTTAAATCCTTTTGTTTTTTACCAATTTCCCATAATAAGTTTGAACCTAGAGAAAAACCAATCATAGCTATTGGTTTAATTTTGTTACTATCCATTAAGCGAAGAATCATATTGGGGAGATTTTTCAAATTTTTCTCCCTGCTATAAAGTTCAGTTGTAATTTCGTTTAAATCAAAAAAGCATAATCGGTATTTTTTTGATAAAAGCTCAGAATAGTATGCAAAATCCTTCCATGACCCCATAAAACCATGAAAAAAACAGACGTCTTTCCCTTTACCAAACATTCGAACTTTCAAAGTATCATTTGGTATATCAATAAATTGTCTAAACTCATATTTTTTAATAAGTTCTTCATAAGCATTTATTACCTGTTTTAAAGATGTTTTCCATGTCTTCTTTTCAGCTTGTATTAATCCATTTTTGCCGATTGACTTTCTTAAATTTTCATCATCTATTAATTTTTGGACGTAATTGATCCAATCGGTATCATCTATAGCGAGATAACCTGTTTGCTCATTAGTAATAGAATCCTTTACGCCATCTGATAAAAAACCGACAACTGGCAATTCCGATGACATGGCTTCTAAAACTACTTGTCCAAATGTTTCAGTTTTTGAAGGGAAAATAAATATATCTGATGAAGCATATATCTGACTTAATGTTTTACCATGTAAATATCCTGTGAAGTAAACATTACCCAAAGGCTTCAAACGTTTTTCAAGTTCTGTTTTATATTGACCATCTCCAACTATAACAATTTGCGCTGATGGAATTCTTTCTAACAATTTTATAAATAAATCTAGATTTTTTTCTTTTGCAACTCTACCAACATAAAGCATAACTGGTTTATTTGGGTCAATCCCAAAATCAAGAAAAATATCACGTTTGCAAAAAGAAGGATTAAAAATTGTCTGATCAACACCACGACCCCATAGCCTGACATTCTTAAAACCACAATTTTGTAATTTATAAATAGTACTTTTAGATGGCGCTAATGTAATATTTGAAATATTATGAATTTTTTTGCCGGTATTAACAAAAAAATTTTTAGCCAATCTCATGTTATAATAATCACAGTACAAGTCTATATTACCATGATATGATGATATCATTGGAATATCCAAATAGTTAGCAACAAGCCCAGCGTAAACTCCTAGGCATGTAGGTTGAAAAAGATGTATTAATTCCGGGATAGAGTTATGAATAATTCGTATTATTCGAGGATCAGGCAGGCACATTCTAAGTTCATTATAAAAGGGTAAGGGTAAGCTTGGGATCTCCACTATATTAGCATTTTTGGGAACATTTTCATTAACATTATCTCCTGAAGGTATTAATATTGTTACATCATGTCCTTTGCTACAAAGTTCTTCAGATAAAATCTTTAAAACTCTGAGATATCCTGATACATTACTAAAGTGTAATTCACTTACAAGCATTATTTTCATAGTATTTTCTCACAAAGTGCTAATTGGTAAAAGTGGCAAGTTTCATATGAAACGATACGAACATATGAATTTAACCATTTTTTTAGTTCACGACTCGTCCAAAATTGAATATGATCGGGGTCATCAGCTAAATTCCATTTAACAAAAAAATCTGCTATTTTTTGAAAATAAGGTTCTCGTGGAACAGTTACTAAGATATAAAAGCTAGACACCCTAATAGATTCAAGTAGTATCTTTTCAGGATCAGATACATGTTCTATAATTTCTGGGAGTAAGACAACGTCAAAAGTATTATCTGCATATGGTATCTGAAATCCATCAGCGCATACATAATCTATAATAGGTGCAGAAATATTTTGTGCTGTATTTAAAGCACTATAATTGACATCTATACCATAAAATTTGAGATCAATGTTTCTTTTTGCTAAATAGTCTAATACAAAACCTTCGCCACATCCAACCTCTAAAACAGAATTAGCATCTGTTAATGTAAATAAGCTATAGAATTCTCTAAAAAAAACAGATATGGCATACTGAAAAATCGAATTTGGATGTGTATATTTTACATAATTTTTTGATTTATAATTCATTATCTTCTCGTTTATTTATTATATTTCATTACTTTATTTTAATAACGAATAATTGTATAGAATACATTAAAATCTAATTATCTTATATGCTTGAATGATACAAGACTTTTTGTTATGGGATCGTAATATGGTATCAATACCCAATATACAATAAACGTTATTAGTATTATAACTATATAGAATGCAATCATATTTTTTTGTTTTATAGCTTTTTTAGTGATAGCTAACTTCGTACCACTTTTCAATTTATAAAGTATTTTAGGAGATACAATTTGTTCTATATTAACAAAATTATTTGCATCAATTTCGCTAAAATAATTTTGGATTTGGATAATTCTAATGCTATCCTTTTCCAAAAAATATGAATGACTTATACTGAGTATCCAAAAAGCAAATATTATTAGAATACATATCACGCCACCGAATTGCATAGAAATATTAAGTTTCATGGATGCTCCAATAAATAAAGCCCAGATTGTCAAACACCAGCCCCTAATACGATACTCAATATTTTTATTGCTGATTAACATTGAAATTAACAATTTATACTCATTCCATAAGTCTTCTTTTTTTTCCTTCTTCGTTTCTTGTAGTTTATTTTTAATTGCTTCGTCATTCACAATATAAGCCCTATTATATTTATTATTGATATAAACAATTTTGAGATAACATTTCAATTCTCATTTTTAATTCATGGTTAAGATATCTTTCAACATAACGTATCATTGTATTTGAAATGGGTTTCTTTGCAATTTTTAATAACCATATAGGAAAATGAAATGAAGAATGATACGAAATCTGAGAGTTTAACCAAGGAATAAGAATAGTTGAACACCAATTTTGAAAATCCTTCATCATATTTTTATGTATTCCATCGAATATCCGTTTTGGCAAATTTGGGAATAGATTAATGTCAATAGGTTTCCCAAACACTAAAGATGCGTCATACTGTCCAAGCAAAGTATCAAAATATCGGCAATCAGTTCTTAGAAATGTGATTATTCTGCCGAATGTAGTCGCCGAGAAAGGCAAACATAAATTAGGTGATATAATATTGTTCGATTTTATTGAAATATGATTTGCAGCTGTTATAATTGCGTCTCCTAGACCAAAAAGACTCTTAAAACCGTCACCTTTTAGCATTTCAAATGCAGTTGGATCGATGTGCCAATCAACATTTTTTATTTTATTCAAGCAATCGGATTTTTTAAAAAATTTCAAATTTAAAGATTGACGAGAAATTTCTGTGGCATATGATAAAGCGCTTTCGAAAGTGTCATAAGAAACATCGGTATCTGAATAAAATTTCAAATTCAAATGTTCTGGTATAAGCTTAGCATGTCTAAAGAAAGCCCATTGTAAGACAGGCGAACCTTGAAAAAGAGGTTCATAAAACAAATCAAATTCACAAACAGCGGGTGAACGTTTATTCATATTATAATCATTCAATGCATCTAAACTTCTATTATATAAAGCACTTACAAACAATTCATTATAGTTGCTAATTGGTGAAAAGCTAATATGTTCAGAAAGTAATTGTTGTGATTTTGGTGTTTCCCATATTGACGTTAGACAAGTCGGTTTAAATATTGCTATTAGAGTAGTAAAACAAGCAGCCGATGTAGCCGTTATTTTTATCTTATCAATATTTTCAAGCAATTTACTTAAAGCACCTGAAATATATGGTTGCGCCATGTAATCACCAGAACATAAAATATGTTTCATACCACACGCCTTAAAACATTATGAAAAAAATTGTGACTTTTTTTCCATTGTACAGTATTATAATTTTTTATTTTTTTATACCAACAAGAGTATATTTTGTTATTTACGATAAAAGGGTGTCCAACAGCTGTAAGTAATGGTAAATCTGTTATAGAATCACTATAAAAAGTACATTTAGACAAAGATATACCATTTTCTTGTGCGAAATTCATAGCTAATCTCTTTTTTCCCAACCCATAACATATTGGTTTAAAAATATTTGATGTTAATCGGTTATTTTTAACAACAGCATTATTACTAATAAGAAAATCTGCCGATACTTGTAACATAATTTTTTTAGCAATATAGTAATCTGATGCTGTTGCTATACAGACTAAATAACCATTTTCTTTATATTTTTTTATTGTATCAATTCCATCTTGAAATATTCTATGTAAAATATATTTATCATAAGCTATATCAATAATTCTAAATAAATCAGAAATGCTCACTCTTCCGCATATGCTATAAACCCATTTTATTGCGTTTTCATAATCAAGTTTATTGCATTTGTGCTGTAAATAATAATGTAAAATTTTTATGATTTCACGATTTGAAATCAAATTTTCACTAAGAAATTGTAATAACACAAATATTCCTGTTGAACCATCAACCAACGTATTATCGATATCAAAAAATGCTATTTTATTTGAGCTTTTCATAATTTTTTTTCTAAATAATTTTAATTATTGATAAATTTTATTTTTAACCATGTGAGTGAATATCTTGTAAAATTAAAAGTGCATATCAATGAATATTTATCAGGTTTTACTGTTAATTCTTTTATACCCATTTTTATTAATTTTTTTACATTTTTATGTTTATCAAAAAACCAAGTTTTCCAAGTTTTATGGTCAAAAGGTTTATTAATATTAAGACCATACTTAACAACTTCTTCTTGTGAAAAATTGAAAATACCAGCATTAAAATCATCTTTGAAATCTCTAAGAATATGTATTTCATCACAAGCGATACCATATGCGGGTATTTCATTAGTTTTCATAATTGGTAATTTTAAACAAACTCTAATCGCATTAAGATACGCAGATACTCGCAATGTCTGAAGTATTTTGTATAATCTTTTAGTAGGTATTTTATCAATTCGCTTATTATCTAACCTTATAGAGGTTAACATTTGTTTACAAGGTAAACGAAGGTTAAGTTCTTTTTGGTCAGAATAATTTAAAACCTGTAAAAGACATCGTTCTGGAGTATTTGGATTTTTTATTATAGTTTTTTTACATATGATTAAATTCGATCGTTTAAGAACGGCTAATTTACTTTGGAAATTATTTAGCTTATCATCTATTTGATCATCGAGCCACCGAAAATAGCAATATACTAATGAAAACAAACACTTTTGTTCATAAGGTAAAAATATATTTATCATAAGATTTGTTGTTTTGTGTTTTTTTAAAATGCTATTAGCATATTTTATTAGATACACATCAAAATGTTCCATATTTTAATCTAACGCCCCATTATATCCTGAAAGAAAGTACATATATATAATTAATCATTCCTTATTTAAAATAACTTCAAGCTTTTTTATCATCTCTCTACCATCCATGCCAGATCTCAAACGTTCTGAGTTTAGTTTCCATTCACTGCTATATTTTAAAACCGATTCAGGCGGTTTCAAAAAAAACAACTTATCTAAATTATCTACAGGATATGCGTTAGAGCTATTTAAGATATCTGCTAAATCAAGAGGATGATCTAATCTATAACACATAGAAAGTGGATCTTTATGATTTATGTCTCTTTTTGAATATTCTAAATGTAAATTTGAATTTAAAGCATTTAGTAATCCATCTTTTACATTATGTGTTGCGAATGGTGTAAAAGGGCATGGTTGAATATCTCCATTGACATTAATATATATTAAACGGCCACCACCTGCACAAGCACCCATTAAATTTAAATGAGAATAAAATGCAGAAATTCTAAAACGACTGCGTATTGATAAAACAGCTTTATAAAGATGTTCTCTTTCCATCGGAGTTATTGCATATTTTTCATGTTCATAGATATTTTTGGGTAAAAAAGGAAAAAACATAAAAAAATTTGCGCCAGCTTTAATACATTCTTTAATAAATGTATCATTTGTAGAATTTTGTATATTATCTCTAAATACAGTAACAGAAACACCAAATGGTATTCCTTGCTTCTTTAAAATTGACATACTCTTGAAGATTTGTTTATATGAACCTTTCCCTCTATATCTATCATTGTCTGTTCCATTTATGCTGACTAAAAAGGATACATTACGGGATAATAAACATTGTCGTGCAATATTTTCATCAATTAAAGTACCATTTGTAAAAACACTGAACCATATATCCGGATGTTGTTTAGCTAACTTAAATAATAATCTATGCTCTAATAGTGGCTCGCCACCAGACCAAAATACATTAAAAATGCCAAGCTGTTTTGCTTCTGCTATGATATTGTTCCAATCTATGAAGTCAATATTTTGGTTAAAATTAATTTTAGAATAACAACCTGTACATTTAAGATTACATCGATGAGTAAGCTCTCCAATAATAATATCAGGAGTTCTGATTTGTAACTTTTCTTGTAGAGCAGATCGTCGTGAAGGACCTGTTATATGCATCCGAGTGATATAAATCTTAAAAAATCTTGATAAAATTAAAGGATTTGTCGAGTCATAAATTCTCTTTATAGTATCTTCATTCCATTTGAGATATTCTAAAAATGAATCAAAATAACCAATTATTTTTGGATTTTTTGTTATGAATCGAACAAATCGAACTATCAAGTAAAGACTTTTATGAGGTTGATTCATTGTTTTTTTTATAAAGAATGAAATAATTCGATCTGAAATATTTGTAACAGACATACTATTTGAATCCTTATTCAATTAAAAAACAAACTACAATATGGAAACTAAGCGTTTTATGTTTTATCCTATTGTATCTGCATTCATCTTAAGGTAGATTTTTGTTAAGTCAATCCAAAATAAGAAGGATGCCAAAAATATAAATAGTTAAATATTAATTAAATTAATTTAAGTGCTTATATTTTTTATTTCAAGTAAAAAAAATTAGGCACCCTTCATATTTGTTGAAAAGTAGTTAGAATATGAAGGATGCCAAAAATTACTATGCCTTAAATTATTGTATATCGGTGATTACATTAGTTGTTAAAACGAACTTTAGTCGCACATAGACCGCTTGATTTTTTCTTGAATGCCTTCACAACTGTTGCCCAAACGAACTTTTTTTGATAACAATGTTTTAACCGATTACTTGACTACACAATGAAGTACCACAAAGCACTTATAATTATAATATAAGTGAATGACCGACTTTTTTACCGATATCATGGTGAACAACTTTTTTAAGCATCTGAATCCATAGCCCTTGGGTCGTTGTCAAAAAAATTTACCAGTTGCTTAACTACTCAGCATCTGTCTCAAAGTAGTTGGGACGTTGACCAAAATTTAACTAATTGTGTGTTGCTCTGTGAACCAACCCCCTGAATTCAGTGGGACACCTCATGAATTCAGGGGACACCTTACTTAATTATTCATAAGTCGAGGGACACCATCTTTTTTTTAATTTCAAAGTGCGGTTTAATAGGATTTAATCATTTAATCTTTTCAATAAACTGTTCCTTTTCCAATGGTCGGTCTATTCTTTCGTGTTTTTGAAATAATTTTATATCAGCTTCTCCTGAATTGCGTGAATGCTCACCTGTCCCAAAGCTGTTGGGTCGTAGTCCAAAATCAAACCAATTGTGTGTTGCTCTGCGAATCAACCCTTCATAGTAATCATTTAAATCAGACGAATCATAGTTCTTTTTGCGTGCATTATTAAATTTACATCAAATAACCGGTTGCGTGGATGCACAGCTTTCAATCCTTTTGACAAATATTGTAAAACAAAATCAAGTTCAATTATTAAATAAAGTTACAGCGGCCTACGTCCCAAGTTTACGAGTATAACCAGTGAATCAACGGTTTTTTCGCATTATAGTCGGCAAAGTGGTTTTTTCGCATTACATGATATTTTGGATGTTAGCCGACAAATAAACTGTTGGTTCGATTGATTTCAGCAATAGCCGATGTCCAAGTTTTTGGCTACTTGCTTTTGTGTTTATTGGACTCCAAATTAGGTTTAGATTTCATTCAGTGGATATTTGTTCATCACGTTACGCTCAACTGCCGATTTCAATGGATTCGGCTCCATGCTTTGTGTTTTGATGAATTTCAGATCAATAGCCTCTGTCAGCGGATATCAAAATCGTCCTTTTAAAATTTGTTTACAATCGAACTTTTAAAACAATCTATATTTTGTTACACGATCTAAACGTACAAAATTGGGAGTATAACCAGT
>Ga0272440_1002743_pt1 | contig 13540 bp, 9 predicted proteins | sample SSMMMBAug17_FD_192440 | JGI IMG/M metagenome (GOLD analysis project Ga0272440, IMG submission 192440) | Marine sediment archaeal communities from Little Sippewissett salt marsh, Falmouth, MA, United States - SSM-MMB-Aug17 | ecosystem: Environmental > Aquatic > Marine > Wetlands > Sediment ...
GGAATTCAACCGAAACTTCTCACTATCTTATTAATATTAAAATATTTATCCTTAATTCAACAGCATTGAGCCCCACCCTACATGGTTATTATATAATACCAAATTTCATTTGCCAAAGTAGAATTAACAATACTTCTAAAAATTTTGATAAATAAATGGGTTACTATGACCCACTTATTTAATTATCTAACTAAGGATAATTAATATATTTTTTAAATAACATTCCATTAATAATTCTTAAAGGACATACCTGTCCCATTTTTTATTCATTTCATTATTAACAAGAAAATGTCATATTTTTGATTTATTTATATAAAAATCATATATATAAATTATATCAATGAGCATTGTTTTCATTATGGCATTATACTTGCTCAATTACATTACATGTTTAATAAGAATGACGCAGTGGACAAAGTGGACGCAGTGGACAAAGTGGGGGCCTATGTACAGGTTGGGGGAAGAACTATACTATTGCTGAAAGTGCGAATTAATATAGCCCATGGCGAAGCCCTGGGAAATGATTTATAAGAATCTTAGCCCTGAAAGGGCGTAATATTAAAGGAGAAACTAAAATATATGAATCAGGTAATTCTTTCTGAAGTAATCGACAATATTGGAATAATAACCTTAAACAGACCAGAAAAGAGAAATGCACTTTCACCCGAGCTTTTGATTAAATTACATTTAAGGTTAAAAGAATTTGAAAAATCGAATAATATCAAGGTACTCATTATTAAAGGTGCAGGATATCGTGCATTTTCTTCTGGCTATGACATTTTAGCAATTCCAAATGATTTTAATGATGAAGAAAAGGAAATTCTTAAAAAACATAACCCACTTGAACTGGCACTTAATACTTTAAAAAATTTTCCATATCCTGTTATCGCTATGATAAATGGTTATGTATTTGGTGCAGGTTTAAATCTTGCTATCTGCTGCGATATTCGAATTGGGGTTGATAATATTAAAGCTGGTATGCCGCCGGCAAGATTAGGGCTTGTATATCCTCCTGATGGTATAAAGCAATTTATTGATGTAATTGGTATCCAAAAAACAAAAGAAGTATTTTTTACAGCAAAAACATATTCTGGCTTGGAAGTAAAAGAAAATAATTTAGTAGATTGCCTTGTACCTGAAGACAAAATTGAAGAATTTACATTTAATTTTGCAAATGAAATTGCTCAAAATGCTCCTTTGTCATTAAAAGGAATGAAGCGCATTATCAATATGATTACTGAATCTAACATGAATTTAAATAAAGATCAGTTGGATGAAATTGAAAAATTAATAGTTGAATCTTTAAACAGTGATGATTTGAAAGAAGGTCAAAAAGCATTTATTGAAAAAAGAAAACCTGTATTTATTGGAAAATAATCATAATTCCAGATTAAGTCATAAAGATTTTGGACTATGTTCCCTGATAAAAATTCGTCCTCAACAAGCTAATGTATGCCTGCGGATAATTTTGATTTAGCACCTTGCCAAAATCTTTATGACTTAATCTGGATTTTCGATTTTTTAAAAATACGAAAGGAGTTAACAAATGTCTATTCAATGGAATATTGGGTATATTGTAAAAAAAAGGGCAGATATGAATCCTGAAAAAAATGCAATTATTTTTGAAGATCAACCGCATACTTATAATCAATTAAATGAAGGTGTAAATAAATGTTCTCATTTACTACAAAAAATGAATATAAAAAAAGGTGACCGGGTTGCTCTTTTATTAATGAATTGTATTGAGTTTTTAGAAGTATATTTTGCCTGTGCAAAAATTGGAGCTATCATCGTTCCTCTAAACTGGAGATTAGTTGGAGGAGAGCTTGAATATCAGCTGAATGACTGCGGTGCAAAAGCTATTTTTTTTCATGATTGTTTTTTATTCACACTCGATCTAATCAGAGGTCATTTAAAAATAGATCAAGATAAATTTATTTATATAAAAGGTCTTAATCCAAACATGCCTGATTGTCCTGACTGGGCAAAAAATTATGAAAATTTAATTAAAAATCAGCCTGTTATTGAGCCATCTCCTGAAACTCAAGTATTTTTTAATGATCCTGTTGCTATTATGTACACTTCAGGTGTAACTGGAAATCCAAAAGGAGCAATTTTATCGCATGAGCAGACCTATTTTAAAAATTTTCAAATAAGCACATATATTAATTCACAGGCAGATGATATAGTAGTTGCTCAGATGCCACTTTTTCATTCAGGAGGACTTTTTATTGTTACTACTCCATGTTTAAATTCAGGAATGACTCTTATCATGCGAGGGGGGTTTGATCCAAATGAACTTGCTGAAGATATTCAGAGATATAAAGGAACTATCGTATTTGCCCTTACAACAATGTGGAGGATGATTCTTGAGACAGGAAAATTAGATGAAGTAGATGTCAGCAGTGTTAGATGTGTTGTTGGGGGAGGCGAAAGAACGCCTCCATCTTTATTTGAAGAACTTGCCAAACGAGGCCTTTATATGCAGCAAGGTTTTGGCCAGACTGAAAATTCAGCTATGATGTTATTACCAAAAGAAGATATAAAAAGAAAAATGGGTTCAGTTGGAAAACCAGGATATTTTACAGATATCTGGATTGAAGATTCTAAAGGAAAACCACTCCCTCCAGGAGAAATTGGAGAAATTGTTGCAAAGGGTCCTACTGTAATGTCTGGTTATTGGAATCTGCCAGAAGAAACAAAAGCCGCTATTGTAAATGGAAAACTTTTTACAGGTGATTTAGGATATACTGATGAAGAAGGCTATTTTTATATTGTTGATCGTGCTAAAGATATGTACCGAAGCGGTGGAGAAAATGTTTATCCTGCTGAAATTGAAAAAATTCTATCAAATCATCCTAAAATATCAACAGCTGCAATAATCGGAGTTAATGATGATAAATGGGGTGAAACAGGACTTGCACTAATTGTTCTCTCTAATAACGAAATAATGTCAGAAAAAGAAGTAATAAACTTTCTTACTGGTAAAGCTGCAAAATATAAACACCCCAAATATATCAAATTTGTTGATGAATTGCCAATGACTGCTACAATGAAAGTAAAAAAGTCAGTACTTAAAGAAAAGTATAAGGACATCAGCCAAAACAAATTAAATAATTAGAAAATGAGTGTAACCAAAATAGCTGGCCGATACATCGAATCCGCTGAACTGATTTGGTTATAAAAAATATGTATCTATCAAATACACTGTCTAAGCTGCTTGTAATTGGTTGTCTGATATCATTCTAAACTCTTGAAAGAAAATTTTTTAATACAAAAATTTTTCTTCTACGAAAATAGACCGGACTTTCAGATATTGATATAGCTTTTAAATTATCATAACCGGAAACAAACCATGGTTTTTTACATGAAGGAACATTCCAAACCCAATTAGGAGTATCTATTCCTAATTCATCACACAAATACTCAACTGTTGAGGCGAGTAATGAGTCGAATTTTTCATTAGTTAATTGTAAAGGTTTATCAATTAAATTAATACCCTTTTTACGACGAAAATCATCGACAAATTCAAAAAATGGAATTCTCCAATTTTTTTCATATGTTATCATTGCCATTTTAGCCCCTTGGATTTCCCTGTATTTCATAAAATATTTCCTCTAAAAAAAATTGAGTTGCTGGTTTGATAATTTGACGAGGGTAGTATTTATCGATTATATTAAATACTTCTTCAATTTTTTTTATTTTCAATTTTGCGATTAAAAATTCAATATCTTGACTATCAACCCCATCTATTCTTGCTGAAAGTGATTTCATTGCTAACAAATATTCAGCATCAGCAATCATCACAACTAAATTTGATAAATTGAGAAATACTTTTTTAGGATGATCAACAAGAAACCCTTTAACTCCATCATTTAACCAATCCTCTACAAGCCCGTATTCCTGAGCAATTTCTTCTGCAGCTTCCCTTATAATTTTAGCTGGTTGAAAAATTGCATCGACATCTTTAGTGCTTGGTCTTACATCATAAACAAGACACATCACCGCTCCGCCATATAGACAGATTTCACCTTTAATATTCTTTATGTGTAATTTTTTATTTAACTCTTTTAAATATTTTATTATATTATCTTTTGACAAAGGCATTTCGTTATAATCCTAACATTAATTGGCCTTTTGACCTGATGTTTTATATGTCACATTACCATAGTTGGTCTATAGATTACAATTAAAATATTTTATCAATATATTTATAGTTCGCCGAAGGGCGTATGTACAGGTTGAGGAAAAAATTATTCTAAGTGCTGAAAGCACGAATTAATATCACCCAGGGCGAAGCCCTGGGTGATATTCAACCACGCCTCAAAAAACATTTTAGATAACATACGCGATGTAGCAAGCTTGAAACCACAAAATATAAAAAATAATATTGCTTTCAATGTCAAAGTTGTACCCGGTTCACACGATTCACATCAGCAAACAGTTAAAAATATTTTTTCTTACGTAAAAGCATACAACAAACTTGGAGGTATGCAAATGCAACTCAATATTGTATCATCGAAAACACTTAAAGATGCTATGGATTGATTGATTTGTTTGATACTGATAACTGGAAAAATAGAACCATTTATATTAAACATATCACAATAAAAGGAGAAGAAAACATCCCATGTACCTATAGCCTTTCTCCTTCCTCACAAAATTTTGATTACCAGAGAGGTTCCAATAAATTTCAAGTCATAACAAACGCAGGCTGTCAGTGGTCGGCAAATGAAAAAAATATTACTTCTGGTTCTTCTGGAAATGGTTCTGGTTAAGTTTATTACTATAACACATTATTTATATATTTGGTAAATTTTTTTTCGGAAATCACCTTAATTAATAGCTATGTGGATTCTCAGCTCATGACTCCGCTCTCTTATGTAATTCCTAACAATTAGTCTGAAATCTGTAAGAAAAATACTTTGTTTTAAGAATGCTCGAACAAATAGTCATAATATATTGAACTTAATATAAATTACACCAGTAATTTCAGCAATTTTGATTTGTTTATTTGTCAATTGTCAATAACAAAGCAAATATGAGGACTGACTGTCACCCATAACTAAAAAGCCTACTAATTTTCAAAGGTGATTTCAAAAATATTATTCCATACCTTATAGCGTTTTCATGAATTCATATTGGAAAAGGAACAACATTTGGGATGGGAAAATATTATTCAGGTATAGCTGCAGATAATTTGATTTCCGAAAAAGAATATACCAAGGATTCAAATCATTTTGTAGTTCCGCCTTCAGGCAGTTTTTTTAAAGTCCCAGGGCACATTAATAATTAATAAAAGAACCGCCTAAAGGCGGAACTACAAACTGGATGCTCCATAAATTATTTGGTATATTGTTTTTCGGAAATCACCTAAAAGGTATTATTGTAAAATTCCCAATGTATTGATAAAACATAAACCTTCATCAGATTCTTCATAATAGCGATAAGGTAATTGTTCTTGTGGTTCATATATCTTTCTTATTGCAAAAACTGACAAATGATCTGTAGTTATTTTTAAGGTTTTATTTGCTTCATTTATTTCGACTTCATCTAAGGATAGGACTTGACCATTTCCTCTAATAATATCTGTCATATTATTTGCAACAAAGATTTCATATTCATTAATATTTTCTTTTGTTATTATTTCAGGATATGAGATTGTAATACTTGCTTTTTTAAAAAAATTATTTTGCCTTTTAGCAACATCATATCCAAGTTCATCTGTAATTAATATTTCAACTATATTACCTGTATAATTTATTTCAGGTATATCTGAAATAATATTTTCATATTCAATAATTTTTACATGAATTTTTTCAGGAATTGATCTAAGAACAAAATCAGAATGATCAATAACGATTGAAACCTTAGAATCACTTTTTTTGCTGTTTATATAAACTGGCAAAGCTGGATAAATATTCATTTCAGAAACTGACTGAAAAGATTTAACACTTTGGGGGATATCTTCAAAAGTTACTTGTTTTACGTTATAATAACCTTTATTTATATTTCTATCTTCAGATGTATCTGCAAGTATCTCAAGGTTAAACCTTTCATATTCATTATGTCTTATTAAATAGCTTTTTGAATCGCTGTTATAGCGCAATATTTTATTATTTTCTTCAGGATTAATACTAATTTCGTTTTGAGAACCAATAAAAGGAGGAATACAGGTAATAGTATAATCTATACATTGCGGAGTTTGTGAGTTTTCAAATATTAAAGGAATTGGTTCGCTGATAAGTATATTGGTTTTTTTCATCAATTCAACATTACTGGCTTCTGTCCTTGTAAATAACTTAGATTCATATCCATATTTTGAAGCTGTTAATGTATATGATTCAAGAGATTGACTTATTGATAATGTATATCTGCCATAAGCATCAGATATCGCAATGTTTGAATAATTATCACTTTGAATTTCAACAATAACAGGATATTTATCGCATTCAGTTAGACTTGAGCCATTAAAATCTGTAAAAAGTCCTCTTACAATATCATAACCAATTGCTTTATGCATAATTATATCTTTTAAGGAATCCGGGTTTGAATATAAAATACTTGTTTTAATATAGCCTTGCTTATAAAAGCTGAATATAATATTTTTTGAAATTTCAATATCTGTATAATTAAAATTACCATTTGTGTTTGTTTTTGCTAAATAGTCATTAATATTTGTTGTAATGCTAAATCCTTCTAAGTCTTGTTCATTGTCTATAATGATATTTCCAGAAGGTGATAAAAGGCTATGTTCAAAAACGTAGACAAGCCGGTTCATCATGGTAGTGTTTCCTTCAATATCAGATGCTTTGTATGTTATAGTATATTGTCCTGGAGCAGAAGTATCAATATTCCCATAAATATTATCACCTGTAATAATCATTTCACCATCAAGATTATCTACAGCTTTTGCGCCATATTCATAATAATCATTTCCTGAAAGCATTAACAGAGGATTGTTGCCATTTAATGTTATTATTGGTGGTATTAAGTCTTTTTTCTGTGTTGTAATGGTAACAACAGCAATATCTGAATGCTTTTTTCCATCATATACACTATATTTAAAGCTATCAGTACCATAATAATTATTATCAGGCATATATTCAAATTCACCTGTATTTATATCAAGAAAACTAATATTTCCTTTTTCAGGATTATAAACAATAGAATAAATAAGAAATTGATCATTTGAATCTTTTGCATTTAGATTATTTTGTAAAGGAGTATTAAATCTTGTTGTTAAATTAATATCATAGGCAATTGGTGCGGGATTAAATGGTGTAATTGTTAATGTTACTATACCTGTTTTGGAATCTTGATTAGCATCACTTGCTATATATGAAAAATAATCTATTCCTGTGTAATCTTCTAATGGAGTGTATGAAAAATTTCCATTAATATTATCTTTTAAAACCAAAACTCCATGATCGCATTGTTTTACAATACTATAAACAAGTTTATCATTTTCATCATCAATTCCTAAAAGCAGTTGTGATAATTTGGTGTTAGCTTCAATTTCAAAATTTAGATTAAGTACATAAGGTGCTTTATTTTGAGATTCAATAGTTTTAAATGACCATATTGGACTTGAAACTATTGCATTATGGCTGTCTTTAGCAAGTATCTTCCAAAAATATTTAGTTTCATATTCTAAAGTTGATGTCGTTAAAAAGCTATAGCTTGAGCTTGTTAAATATGAAGGAGGGTTAATTGTACCAAAATATATATCATATTTTAACTCATCGGAATCAATATCATCTGATGCCCATTCTAATGTTATTTTAGTGTCAATATCATATGAATTGTTTTCTGGAAAAGGAGAATATGGAATTATTGGATAATTATTTTCTAAACTTGACTGAGGAAGTGTATTAAAAGACCATACCTGTCCATGAGTTTTTGTATTTAAATTATCTTTTGAGACAATTTTCCAATAATATACTGTGTCAAATTCCAGATTAGTTATAGTATATGAACGATTTATATAGTTTTCTTTAATTAATTGAGGAGGATTGTCTGTATCAAAATATATATCATAAGTTACAATATCTGAAATATCGGGATCATCTCCATACCATGATAAAAGAACTGATAAAGGTTCATAATTAGCATTATTTGAAGGTTTTATACATTGCGGTTCATTTGGCGGTCTATTTATTCCATAATTTAAATAATAAAGAGATTTAATATCTTTTTCATTCAATGCCCTTGAAAAAATATAAACATCATCAATCAAGCCTTTAAATTGAGCCCCAATATTTTCCTTTAAGCCTCCAATTGATATATTTTGATTTGTTTCAGTATTGTAAGTTAAGGGTATTGTCTTTTTTAGTATTGAATCAACATATAAACGATTAGTAAATCCATCGTGTACCCCAACAACAAAATGCCATTTTCCATCATTGAATTTTTCATCTGTTTTGATGGCTGATTCTCTTTTATCTCCAGCAAAAAATTCAATAAAATTGTCTCGTACTCCAATATAATAACCATTATAATTTGAATATAAAAATTTTCCAATGATCAATTGGCCTGAGATATTATCATCAATAAAATTGATCCATACTGAAAGTGTAAAGCTTTGACCAGAATAATCTAATGCCTGAGAATTTTCTATTTCAATGTAATCATCTATACCATCGAATTTAAATGCAGAATCATTTATATAAAATCTATCTGATGTTGATTCTGCACCATAGATAGTTCCATGATAATTATTTCCACTATTATCATTAGCATTATTATCATTAAATGGATAATATATATCAAGTTTATCAAAGGACAGTGAATCATTTGATTCTATAATTATTGTATGTGATGAAAGATCGCCTGGATTAGCATTTACTAATTTTGCCATAGAAATAACAATTGTTTCATCAATTTCTTGATAGTCATCATCTATGATTGTTAGACTTATACTTCCTGTAAGGCTTCCTGCTGGTATTACAATTTGTTTATTATCAAGCATATAATCAATTCCACCTCCATTTGCACTGCCTGATGATTCCAAAGTTATATATACATATGTATCTGTTTTTTTATCTAATATTGCTGTAATATTTATTTTTTGGTTTTCTTCAATAATTTGCTGAGATGAAATAGTAAAATTTACTGTGCTTGACTGTTGTAAAATATAATTATTTGAATTTATATTTAGTGGATATTTATCAGATTGATCATTTTCTAATATATATATAAAATCAACCAGTCCATCATTGTTAGAGTCAGATAAATTGTGATTATCGTAATAGTTGCCAATATAATTTTCATAAAAATTATTATTATATAAATATGATAATTTCGTTTCTGAATACCATAAATTCGATGAGTTTATTGATTTTAAATTTTTATTATTGTTAATAAAATTATTTAAATAAAATATATTATCAGAACAAGATTCTGAAATAATTGCATTTAAGCTGCTATAAAAGGTATTATAATTAAAAATATTATTTATTGAGGATTCTATAGAAATGGATTCATCACTTTCTGTATATTCATTTTTTGAAAAAATATTATTTTCTGAATTTAAAAGCTTTAAACCAGTCCAGTTTGACTTGCAAGTATTTGAATAAATGTAATTATTTTTTGAATTATAAATATAAATACCATAGCTGTTATTAATGCAAATATTTCTTTGTATTGAATTATTATTTGAATTATTTAAATGGAGCCCATAATCAGTATTATGATTAAAGCCTGCTTTATTATATGAAATTGTATTGTTATGAGCATTTGTAATATATATCGCACTAATGGCATTTCCACCAATTCCTGAAATTGAAAAGCCTTGAAATGTTACATTGTTTTTAATAATACTTACAATGTTATTTTGTTCATTATTAGCTTCGATAATAGTATTTGTATAACCATTTACAGAGGTAACGCTGATTTCTTTATTTATGATAATATTTTCTTTATATAATCCATCTTTAACAATTATCTTATCACCATCTGATGATGCATTAATTCCTGATTGTATTGTAGGAAAATCATCTGGTATTATAATTTCTTTTGAATATGATGGGTTAATACAAGTCATAAATATAAATAATATTATTAATTTAATAATTATTGTAAAATTGTTATAATAATTCATAAAAACTCCTAAGTTGTATAAGCTGGAAAGATACTATTAAGTTACGAGATATTGTTATAATCCGACTATGGTTTTTCTAATTTTGTATGGACTGACACGGACAAACACGGACAAACAAGGACAAACACGAAAGAACACGGACAAACACGGACAAACAAGGACAAACACGAACGAACACGGACAAACACGGGCGAACATGGGCAAACACGGGCAAACACTTCACATGATTGGGAAAAACAGAGTTGGAAATAATATGACCAAAGGCAAAGTTCAATGGTGTTGAAATAAATCAAAAGCATTGGGCAAAGATTTAATCAAAATTGCAAATTTTATAATAATCAAAAAGAATCTGGCAATAATCAAATGGCAGTTCGTTTTAATTGAGAGAAAGGTTTTAATTTAGAGTTAGAATTATTAATATTATTACAAAGTAGTATTAGCGAGATAGTTTTCTTTTGTCTTTAAAAAAAGATTGAATAAGATTTTTAGATTCATTTTCACAAACACCTGGAATAACATCGATTTTATGATTTAATCTAATATCTTCTGAAAAATTGTATAGAGTTCCGCAAGCTCCCCATTTAAAATCATAGCATCCAAAAATGAGTTTCTTTATTCTAGCGTGTAATATTGCGCCCATGCACATAATACATGGTTCCATAGTAACGTATAAAAAAGTTTTGGTTAACCTGTAATTTGATAATTTATTAGCAGCTGATCTAATCGTTAGTATTTCTGCATGAGCAGTCGGGTCATTATTTGTTATACATCTATTATGATCAGAGGCAATAATTTTACCTTCAGAAACTAAAATAGCTCCTATTGGGACTTCATTTTTAATCAGAGCTTTTTTAGCTTCTGAAATAGCAAGTTTCATATATTTTTCATGTAAAGTAATCAAATCAAGAACGTAATTTTATTAATTCTGGTACAGGATGATTTTTAAAAACTTTTTTGCTGTTTTCTAATTCTTGATCAGATAAATCAATATCAGTTAATTGACCTGCAAAATATTTATCATATGCTGCAAGATCTAAAAGTCCATGTCCACTAAAACCAATTAAAATTGTTTTTTCTTTTCCTTCTTGTTTAGCTTTTTGTGCTTCTTCAACAAGATATGCAAGGACGTTAGTTGTTTCAGGAGCTGGAATGATACCTTCAGATCTTGCCCATGTAATACCAGCTTTATAAGATGCCAATTGTGTAACAGATTTTGGTTCGATAATACCTTCAACAATTAGCTGACTTACAGTTGGAGCCATGCCATGATATCTAAGTCCGCCTGCATGGATTGGAGGCGGGATAAAATCATGTCCAAGACTGTGCATAGGAAGCAGTGGAGTATATTTTGCAGTATCTCCATGATCATATACAAAAGGAGCTTTAGTCATTGTTGGGCATGCTTTTGGTTCAACAGGATAAATGTCAATGTTTTTGCCATTGATTTTATCATTTATAAAAGGAAATGCAAGTCCTGCAAAATTACTTCCTCCTCCAGCGCATCCAATAATAACATCAGGGTAATCACCGATCATTTTAAATTGTTTTATTGTTTCAAGGCCTATTATTGTTTGATGAAGCATAACATGGTTTAAAACACTTCCTAATGAATATCTTGTTTCGCCTGATTTATCACTAACAGCTTCTTCAATAGCTTCACTAATAGCTATTCCAAGACTGCCAGGAGTGTTCGGATCTTTTTCAAGTGCTATTTGTCCTGCTTTTGTTTCATTGCTTGGTGAAGCAACACATTTTCCACCCCAGGTTTGCATCATTGCTTTTCTATATGGTTTTTGATCAAAACTTATACGAACCATAAATACTTTGCATTCTAATCCAAATTGAGAGCATGCAAAAGAAAGAGCACTTCCCCATTGACCAGCACCTGTTTCAGTAGTTATTTTTTTAATTCCAAAAATTTTATTATAATATGCCTGTGCTACAGCAGTATTTGGTTTATGGCTACCAGGGGGGCTAACACTTTCATTTTTAAAATATATTTTTGCAGGTGTATCAATAGCCTTTTCAAAAGCATAAGCTCTTACAAGAGGAGAAGGTCTCCAAATTTGTAAAATATTCATAACATCTTCAGGAATGTCTATCCATCTCTCAGTTGAAACTTCCTGTTCAATGAGATTCATTGGAAATACAGGTGCTAAATCTTCTGGACCAATGGGTTTGCCATCTGGACCTAAAGGTGGATTAATTTTTATATCAGCAAGGATATTATACCATTTATCAGGCATTTCATTTGTGGGTAATATAATATTTTTATATTTCATTTTCTTTTCCTTTTTAACATTTCACATGTTTTTTTTTAAAATTCTACTTTGATAACTCAGGTTTTTGAGTTAACACAAAAGGGTTATTTAGTTTTCAAATTAATTTTATATTATTATAATCCAACTTTGGTTTTTCAAATTTTGTATGGACCTACACGGACAAACACAGACTTACACTTCAAATGATTGGAAAAAACTGAGTTGAATTATAATAGTTTGTTCATGATTATTTTTTTTGATAGTCTCTAGCAGGTAGTGACTTTATTAAAATTATAACAAAATATAGTGAATCAACTTTTTAGTCCTGAAAGGACGCTACAAACAAGCCCATGGCAAAAAATTAATGCTGTTGTCTTAAGTTTTTTTTCAGTGGAAAGTGGACGAAGTGGACGCAATGGACAAAGTGGACGAAATGGACAAAGTTGATAAATTTTTTAAATCCACTGAGTCTACTTTGTCCACTTTGTCCACTGCGTCAACAAACACTGACTGCCACAGTACCACATCAAATCATTAGAAATCCCCAAATACTTGTTACACCTAAAAACAATTATATATTTTTGTCATCAATAGCAATACGAATACTATCTAGGATACCATTTATAAAAGGTCCAGATTCATCAGTTCCAAATAATTTTCCAATATCAACTGCTTCATTAATTGAAACTTTTGGCGGAATATCATCGCAATATAAAAGTTCAAAAACAGCTATTCTCATTATATTTCTGTCAACACAAGACATTCTGTTAATTTTCCAATTATTTGAAAACTTTTCTATTAAGGAATCAATTCTCTGTCTATAATCAATGACACCATTTGTTAGCTGTAAAAAAAATGTTTTACTTTTTAATGAGCTGCAAAAATGCTTCCAAAATAAATCTAAAAGAATTTCAGGAGCATTTTCATTATTATCAGCTGTGCAAAAAACGTTTTTATTATTTTCAAGTACATTATTCTTGTTATTATTGCCATTAATAATATTGGCTTTCTTTTTTCGAATTCCTTTTTTTAGTAATGTAGATTTTGTAAGAAAATTTTCATCATTATTTAAATTTGAAGAATTATTATTAGTATTAGTTTTATCTCTTTTGTCTTTGTTATTATTGCCGAGAATGTTTCCATGTACTGTATCGATAAAATAGAGAGCTTGCATAGC
>Ga0272440_1002744_pt1 | contig 13537 bp, 13 predicted proteins | sample SSMMMBAug17_FD_192440 | JGI IMG/M metagenome (GOLD analysis project Ga0272440, IMG submission 192440) | Marine sediment archaeal communities from Little Sippewissett salt marsh, Falmouth, MA, United States - SSM-MMB-Aug17 | ecosystem: Environmental > Aquatic > Marine > Wetlands > Sediment ...
ACGCTGAAAAAGATGAATAAGATGATTTTAAAGTGTTTTTTTTCATCTTATTCATCTTCTTCAGCGTAATCCTGGTTCAAAAAGGATGGGCAAATTTTATTTCACAGTCAATTTTGGTTACACTCCTTTTTTTAGAATCAGAATTTTAAAAATATATGAATTTTGAAAAATTACGAAAATATCTGATTCTAGAAAATAATACGAAATCATTTTTCACCTGACATGTACATACGTCAACTCAATGGTACCTTCACTGATGGAAACAACCTTGTATCTGTATGCGGTAAAAATTTTGCTGCACTAAACCGGTTCATAAAATCTTGATTTACGTTTAGTTCCATATAGGTGATATGTTTTTGAATATCGGACACTGATTCAATATCCTTGCGAGATAACAATACGCGAGATGCGCCTTCTATTGATGTATTTCCTACTGATTGATATCGTTTTCGCGGTAAATCAGGAATCATTCCAATGGTAATTGCTGATGAGGGATCAATAAATGCACCAAAAGTGCCAGCCACATAAAAGACTGATACATCTGTCAAATCAATACCAACTGACTGCGTAATGGTTGTTAAAATTGTATACATGGCTGCTTTGGATCGGATCAGGCTATCAATATCAACCTGTGAAATGGTCAGATTTTTACCAGTGGCTGATAAATCAGCCGGAACCACCAGAAAATGTATGATATCATCAATGATAAGTAATCTGTCTTGACATTGATCCGGAACAAATTTACCGCGAATGTCCAGCATACCGGATTGAAACAACACCGCCGCCAGATCAATAAAACCAGAGCCACAAATGCCAACAGGTTTTTTTTTATCAATTGTTTGCCAGCTAAGCAATTGGTGATCCTGTTTGATACGTTCGATAGCGCCAGGGCCGGCAGTCATTCCTATTTTTGAGACCCCGCTTTCCAGTGCAGGGCCTGCAGCACCTGCACAGGCAATCATCCAGTCTTTATTGCCCAATACGACTTCAGCATTTGTGCCAACATCGACCATGATGGATGTATCTGTCTGATGATGCATATCTAAGGCCAAGATGCCGGAAACAAGATCGCCCCCAAAATAGCTTCCTATATTCGGAAAAACAAATATGCGTGCCAGAGGGTTAATATGAAGTCCAAGGGTAATGGCTGGAAAAATCATTTGCCTGTTAATTACTGGAATATAGGGTTCACGAATTATTGCTTGGGGCGGGAATCCCAAAAATAGATGTGTCATGCAAGTATTTCCAGCGATGGACATACATAAAATCTGTTTTGAATTTATTCTATTGGTTGTACATATATTTTGAATTTGCTGATTGATGGCATCAATGATTAATTTTTGAAGATGTTCCAGACCGCCGGGCTGATCTGTGTAATGAATTCGCGCAAGCACATCCGGTGCAATTTCGCACTGCGGATTATCTATGGTTATTTCGGTAATTATGTTATGTTTACAGAGATCCAGCAGTCGCAATACAACACGGGTGGTGCCAAGATCAATGGCCAGTCCAAATACAGGCAAGCAATCATTTGATGGTTGAACGTCCAGCAAATGATACCGATGGTCGTAACCAAACAAAATACATCGTACATTGAAATTTGCTTTGCGCAATACCCGAGGCAGCAACGCCATGAGCGATAAATCCATGTCTAAGAATGTAACATTCAGCAGACTTTTAAGTTGAGCGGTCAACCGGTCAACATCAGCAGTGTTATCGTTCAGACAAGGCGGAGGCAGGGAAACATAGTGCACCCAGCTTTCTTTATGACATTCATTTTGATTATCCATAAGACCATTAGTTTTATACTTTTTTCAAAAAATTGCAAAAGATTTTTTATTTCAGAGAGGTATAAATTTTATCTACAAGTGTTGGTTTTTGAAATTTTACACCAATTAAAGTGAAACGTTATCATCAATCGGGGTATATTTCGCTTTGCTATGTAGAAAAAAGCGAGTCATTGTTCTGCCATGATAAAATCAGCATTTCTGAAATCGTTTTTTTGAAGCGTTTTTTGATGTGATATTCTGCCAAAAATTTCTGCTCCAATCGGGCCATTCTTGAATAATGAGGTGTTCGGTCAAGGGTGTAATAATCATTAAAGTTCAAAATTTTAAAATGTTGTGAAAAAGCATTACAACCAGGTGTATATTGAACCGGTTTTCCTGGAAATTTCAATTCATGTGCAATACCATGAAGACGACAAATCATGGGGCGATAATTATAAAGCTTACATTTTCCTTGTTCATTTAGCGGACACATGAGCCAGACTTGTTGATTCAAAGCCAATAATTTTTGTGTTTTTTCACAAATCTGATGGGCAGTTTCAATAATCTGATTCTGTTGATGGGCTGGCAATTGGCGTAATCCCACAACAAGATAACCAAATTCAATATGCGTATGATGAAAAAAATGCGTATTGCAGCAATTGTCTTCACACCCATTGCAAACAAAATCATAGGCATCAGCGGACTCTTTATAAGCGAGATCCATTAGTTTAAATATCTCAGCCACCTGAGGTGCATATTTTTCAATAAAATTTTTCATCAAGAATCACCACGAGATATGCAAGCAATTCGATCATATCCTGCATAATCTTTGAGTATTTTTACTGTCTTAAAGACATTGCTTTTAGTAACGTATTTTTCAACAGCTTCTCGTTGATCAAAACCAATTTCCAAGAGTAAGAGACCATCAGCAGCAAGAAACTGTGCTGCTTGTTGGATAATGGTTTGGATATGGACCAACCCATTCTGTCCGCCATCCAAAGCCATCTGGGGCTCAAAACGTGAAATTTCAGGTTGAAGCGTACTTAATATATGGGTTGAAATATAGGGGGGGTTGGATATGATCAAATTAAATGGGAGTGCTGTTGATATGGATCCAAACCAGTCCGAAACAAAAAATTGAATCTCATTGTTTCCCCCTATGATTTGGCGGGCATTTTGCTGCGCAATTTGTATTGCTGAATACGAATAATCTGTGCCCAAATATATATGAGAAGGTAACTCGCTGGCTAACGAAATAATGACCGCGCCGGAACCGACCCCCAACTCAATAATACGCATACATTTTTTTTGAGATTGAATAAAGGTGATTGCTGTTTCAAGCAATAATTCGGTTTCCGGACGCGGGATTAAGACATGGGAAGAAACCACAAAAGTTGATTTCCAGAAGGACTTTGCCTGGATGATATAGGCGACAGGCTCATGCTGCGCTCTTCTTAGAAGTCTGGTTTTAAAATCTGAAAGCTCCTGTTTTTCGAGAGGGCGATCAAATTGAACGTATAAATCAATTCGTTCAAGCCCCAGTGTGTCTGCCAATAATAATTCTGCTGACAGTCTGGGGCTTTCAACAAATTTTTCTTTAAAATATGTTTGTGTCCAATCAAGGACTGACTTAATTGTCCACTGTTCGGATTTCATCAACTTCTTGTAACGCTTGTGCCTGATAAAAGGTAATTAACTGATCTACAATCTCTTGAATATCCCCTGCCAGAATGTTTTCGAGTTTGTACAGTGTGAGGCCAATACGATGATCTGTGACCCGACCCTGAGGAAAATTGTAAGTGCGTATACGTTCGCTTCTATCGCCGCTACCTACCTGGTTTTTACGTTCTTCAGAACGTTTATCGTGTTGTTCACGATTTTTCGCGTCTAAAAGTCTGGCACGAAGCACTTTCAATGCTTTGGCCTTATTTTTGTGCTGAGATTTTTCATCCTGACAGGTTACCACCAAACCAGATGGTAAATGCGTAATTCTTACAGCAGAATCAGTGGTATTTACACTTTGCCCACCAGGACCGGTGGATCGGTAGACATCAATTTTTAAATCATTTGGATCAATGTGAATATCAACTTCCTCGGCTTCAGGCAAAACAGCCACTGTAACCGCTGATGTATGTATACGTCCCTGGCTTTCAGTTGTTGGCACGCGTTGAACCCGATGTGTACCGCTTTCATATTTGAGGACACGATAAGTATCCGCCCCTGAAATCATGGCGACAATTTCTTTAAAGCCGCCCACACCAGTCAGGTGCTCACTCATGACCTCGACCTTCCATGCATGATTTTCTGCATAGCGACAGTACATGCGAAATAAATCAGCGGCAAACAAAGCCGCCTCCTCACCGCCAGTACCGGCACGAATCTCAATCAGCACGTTTTTACCATCATTGGGGTCTTTTGGAATCAATAATAATTTCAAATCTTTTTCGAGACGATCTTTTGTCTCAGTCAGTTCAGTTAATTCATCTCGCGCAAGCTCTTTCATAGCCGGATCAGAATCTCTCATCAATTCTTTGGCATCTTCTATCTGACTGATAGTTGATTTGTATTTCCGATACGCATGAACAATTTTGGCCAATTCAGCATGCTCGCGTGTAATCTTCTGATATTTTTCCTTATCCTTAATAATATCAGGTTGACTGAGCGATCGTTCGATTTCATTAAATCGACTCTCAACCCCTTTTAAACGATCAAACATAATCTCTCAATTAAGCGGGTTGTTTTTTTGCATTGAACCTGGCATATTTTTGCTTGAAACGTTCAATTCGACCGGCAGTATCGACCAATTTTTGTTTTCCGGTAAAAAATGGATGACAGTGCGAACAAATTTCGATCTTGATATCCTTTTTGGTCGAACCTGTAACGATTTCATTACCACAAGCACACTTGATAGTGGTTTGTTGATATTCTGGATGAATCCCTTTTTTCATTGGCTGACTCCTTTTTTCATAGACTATCCGACATATTTTCAACACGTATATACATATACAATTGAATATTATCACTGTAACGAAACAATTATCAACGTAATGTACAATCTTTTCTGTACGTTCGGATACTTTTATAGTGTATCTTTCCACGATAATTTAGGTGTCAAATTCTTAATCAGGAATAAATGCACCAATATATCTGGAAAGAATTGCATGCATAAAAATGGAGTACTATATCATTAAGAATTCATTGAATCAAGAAAAACCTTATTATTTTCTGTGCCTCTCATTTTTTCCAATAAAAATTCCATGCTATCGACAGGATTCATAGGGGCAAGAATTTTTCTCAAGATCCAAACGCGTTGAAGTACAGCATCATCCAGAAGCAGTTCTTCACGTCGTGTGCCGGATTTATTAATATCCATGGCCGGAAAAGTTCGTTTGTCAGACAGGCGACGATCCAGGTGGATTTCCATATTGCCAGTGCCTTTAAATTCCTCAAAAATAACTTCATCCATGCGGCTGCCAGTTTCAATCAATGCTGTGGCAATAATGGTCAGGCTTCCACATTCTTCAATGTTTCTCGCTGCGCCAAAAAAACGTTTGGGACGATGTAAGGCATTGGAATCCACACCGCCAGACAAGATTTTGCCACTGGGCGGCACCACAGTATTGTAAGCACGCGCCAGACGCGTAATACTGTCGAGCAGGATAACAACATCCTTGCGATGCTCTACCAGACGTTTTGCTTTCTCAATGACCATTTCGGCAACCTGAACATGTCGCTGAGCCGGCTCATCAAATGTAGAACTGATCACCTCGGCATCGACAGATCGTTGCATATCAGTTACTTCTTCAGGTCGCTCATCAATCAAAAGCACAATCAGGTTAACTTCCTTATGATTGGCATTGATACTGTTGGCGATATTTTGAAGCAACATGGTTTTTCCAGTTCGGGGAGGCGATACAATCAAACCGCGTTGGCCAAAGCCAATGGGCGTGAGTAGATCCATGACACGCATGGAATAGTTTTCTTCCTCTCGCTCGAGATTCATTTTTACTGTTGGGTAAAGCGGTGTTAAATTATCAAAAAGAATCTTATCCCGAGACTTTTCTGGATCTTCATAATTAACCGCCTCTACTTTGAGTAAAGCGAAATAACGCTCTGACTCTTTGGGTTGTCGTATCTGACCGGAAACTGTATCACCGGTTTTTAAGTTAAATCGACGAATTTGAGAAGGTGATACATAAATATCATCCGGCCCCGGAAGATAATTACAATCCGGTGCTCTCAAAAAACCGAATCCATCAGGTAAAATTTCTAATGTGCCTTCACCATAGATCTGGCCATTTTTTTCAATTTGTGCCTGGAGGATTGAAAAAATAAGTTCTTGTTTTCTTAAACCAGCGGCACCCTCAAGATTAAGATCTTTTGCCATCTGGTTCAATTCACTGATGCTTTTGTCTTTTAATTCTACAATGTTCATAATGACACTCTACTACGCTGTGGTTTAGTCTTTACAAAAAAATTGTAAAGAGGTTTGTGTTTAAAGTAATGATATTAAATTAATGTATTGGCATGTTTGACTAATGGAACGTTCAAAGATAACTTAACCACTCCGATAGTCAGACAAGTCGGACATGTTGTATATTTACCGACTTGTCTGGTTGAATCAAACGTTGGTAAGTTAATTTAAAGCTTTCCTAATAAGTAATGATATAAGTAAAGAATATAGATTTCATTGATACGTATTCTCTATAAAAGTCTGCATTTAAAAGCGTTTTAAGAAATGAATGTTCTTGGCGTAATTATATTGTGACAAAAATATTGTAACATTTGTCAAGTTATTAAGATAAGTTGCAACTGCAACATATCGTTCATTGCTTTGTTTTAATGCAGACCTGTTGCATGAAACGAATTAAGGTTTCCATACCTTCCAAACCTTGCCAACTAAATCCGGGCCTGGTTTTAATGTTGGTTTACCAGGAGTCCATTCTGCAGGACAAACTTCTTTTCCACTGGTCTCACGAACAAGCTGATATGCCTGAACCTGGCGAATTGTTTCATTAATATTTCTACCAACAGGTGGTGTTAATATTTCCATTGCTTGAATAACGCTGTCCGGATCAATGAGGAATCTTCCGCGAATGTTTACGCCTGATGTTTCATCATACACACCATACAACGTTCCAAGTTTTCCCCCGCCATCAGAGACCATTGGGAAAGGAATTCCACCTTCAACCATTTTTGACAGTTCTTCTTCTTCCCAGATTTTGTGAACAAAGACACTGTCAACGCTTACTGAAAGTACTTCTAATCCCAGTTTTTGCAGGTCTTCATATTTATCAGCGACCGCTGATATCTCAGTCGGTCAGACAAATGTAAAATCTCCTGGATAAAAACATATCATGAGCCATTTACCATGGTAATCAGAGAGTTTTACATTTATGAATCCCCCCTTATGATAGGCTCTTGCTTCAAAATCAGGTGCCTTTGCACCAACCCTTGCAGTGTTCATAATTAACTCCTTTTTTACTTGATTTGTTTCTATTGCGTCCTTTGCCAATGAAGATTTTATTGGTTCTGCGCAACCAACTTTTGCTTCAGTCATTGAAATACCTCCATTGATTACTGAATTTTTCGTATCAATCCAATACTTCCATCAATTTACCACAACAAAGTGGGATACGATCACCTTTTTTCAAATCAACATATTTATTACATGTCATACAAATACATTTACAATCTAGATCAGCGTATGCCTCTGGAACACCTTCTGTATTTGTTTCGGTCTCGCCTTCAAGAACAAATCGTGCAATATTTTTTTCTTCAAGCTTCGGTACAAATTCTCCCATTGGAACCATCTTTTTGTTAAATCTTGCACAGTCAACAATCGTTTTCCAAAGTAACTCCAATTGTGCGGATTCTTCACCGCTTTCGGGCGTAAATTCAACAATGTTTTTTTCAATGTTAATCTTCATAAATACCTCCTTACCCTTTTGGTTAAAAAAAGTGGATTAATACATCCTAATTATATAAAAAAATTTAACATTCTGGAAATGATTTCTATATCTGTTATGATCGTCAAACTTCTATTTTTTCAGCATAAAAAATGCTCACTTTATTTGAGGGGTACTTGGCTCAAAAAACTATGATAAAAACAATTATAAGGCATGAATCACGCCAGGTAAAATAAAAGTTGGACAGTAATATTTTTCAATCCAGCAATACAATCAAGTAAGAACCTGTCCATTTTATTCAAAAAAATACTTGTTAATCCATGTTAATTTTTTCAGTTGCTTACATGCAAAAAATAAGATTGAAATTCAATGTTAGTAGTTATGCTATTCTAGCATTTTAGACATGTTGACCATCTTGTATAAACTCTAAGGATTTAATTTGAAAAGTATACGTTGTGGTATCCTTATTTTTGGGAATGAATAATATTTGATATAAACAATTATTAATTCACTCTTGGAAGGGACCAATTTCACTTTGATCCAAATTTATCGAAACTTTGCTTTCATGTCAAGCCATTAATCTGAAAAATTTAAAAAAAATTAGTGATTAAGAATATTTCCACTTGCATCAAATAATAAGGGAGACCAATCTGTCATTTGACAGACCGCGTGTTGATTTTCAATATCTGATTTCAAGCCTTCCGACACATAAAAACGTTGTAAGCAGCCTGTATTTTTAATCCACACAAGTCTTAATGATTGAACACTTATCTTTCCAATAGTATGCAAACAAGCTGCCAAACATTGTTGATCAGTATCAAAAAATATTGGAATCATGGCCTTTTCTGGAGATAGCGCTGTGAGGGCATTCATGTAAGTCGTTTCAAAATCCATTGAAGCAAGACAGCATGTGCGGATAACATCAGCTAGACCAATACCATTTGCATTTCCATATGATTTTTCTGATAAATTTCTCACATAAATGCGTTTGACATGCGGTTGCGCAAAAAAATTGCCCACGATATCTCGATGTCGGCCAGTAACATTGGAATCCATGCCGATCCCACTAATATTTTTACCAATTTCGTCAATCATTAAAATATCAATTTGATCAAATGGGATCAATGGCATCATTTTTTTGGCTTTTACTAACAATTCCTTTTCACGCGCAATAAGTTTTTTTCCAGGAATTGCTTCTATATGTGATAACTGCCCATTCTGATTTTCAATTAGAGCCAATCCAAACAATATATTATAATCATTGATAATCATTTGGGCAATGGTTTCAATCCAAAAAAAGCCTTCAGTCACAGCTTTTTGATGATATAATCCGGCACCTGTGGCTTTCCCCAGGCCGATGCTTAACATTTTGCATAGACCGCTTTCCAGTGGGCCGCTGAATTTTGTATGCGACTTGATACGATTGATAATTACGAGGTGATCTACTTTAATAGCAGCTTTGGAAAAAAACACCGGAAAATCAGGGGATATAGACCCGATTTGAACAGTTTCCATATCTGCCAGAACAGGAACACCCATCGATGATTCTGTTACGCCAAATGCCGCAAGTACTTCTTTTTGACCGGTTTCATGTCCGCCACCATGACTTCCCATAGCGGGGATAATAACAGGTGAAAACCCTTTAGAGCGAAGGCCAGCAATACAGTGTTTTACAACATCTGCCAGGCGGTCTATCCCACGGCTTCCAACAGCAATACCAACAACTGCTCCATTTTTTTCAGATGGAAAATCAATATTGCTGAGTGTTCGTTGTAACGCTTCATTTACATCATGTATACAATCCGATGACCATTGTTGCGCTACAGAAGCGATTCTCAAATCAGATAGTTGCTTTATACCTTTTATAATAGGCGGTAATTTGTCAAAATTGATTGGTTTAACTTTCTGAAATAATTTTGGCTTCAATTGGTGCATCAGTATCAATCGCTTTATTTTTTTCATCAGGAGATTCCCAGGCAATTTGTTTGGTATCTTCTCCCTGATAAGTTAATAGAAGTTTTTGTTTTTCAATTTCTGTTTTACTTTCAATGGTTTTCGTTGCCAATAAATAACGCAAATAGATCATCCACACAAAAACCCCAAATATCAGGATCGCACCGACAAGAAAAAACCATTTAAAGCGAAGAATGGCAACTGCGCCAACCTCACCAATGTATGTGATAAAGTTGGGTATGACCCAATAGGCAAATAGACATAAAAATACAAGGCCGCCAAGAACAAATATATTGATTTCACTTATTCGGTGAAGCATGCTCTCAAAAGCTGTTTCATTATCAGATTGCTTTTCTGATTCTGTTTGATTTTGTTTATCATCTTCACCGAGTAGATTTGCGATTGCTTTGAAAACAAATGCCACCAGCAATACAATTCCCACAGGAATCCCAAAAGCGGCTGTAAACCATGCGCGAAAAGGAAAAGGCACTTCTTTTGATTGAAGTTTTACGTCATATTGATCCAGCGGGCCAAAATTTTTTTCAAAATAATATTTATTGAAGTCTGTCAGGTTACTGCCATCAGCTTCGTATATGACATTATTCTGATCATTAATAACCACAATTTTAGATTGATTGCCAGATTTCAATATGGCAACAGCAAATATTTCCATCTCAAGCAAGAACAGACAAATGCCTATGATAATAAATAGTCGTCTGTTTTTTTGAATTAATCGCATAAGCGAGTTTTGTGTGCTCATAAAAAATACCCTCATGTACTGTCAATGAATTATTCAAACAAACAAGTTTTCGTTAGGGCGTTGGTTTAACAACAAAGGACTTTCAAAAAAGTGATCCAGTGCGCCTTTGATTTCATCAAATGTTTTCGCTTTTCGAAGTCTTGCCCTGAGTGTATTCCCAAACCGAAAACTGGCGCAATAATATCTGGAATATTTATAAAATCTTTTTATTGCTTGCTGTGGATCATAGTGTTTTTCAAGCAAATGAATATATCTAAAAATAGCTTCCTTATATGAATTCGCATTGGATTTATACATACCAATTAGCTCTGAAAAAAACCAGGGTTTAGCCAGTGCAATTCTGCCCAAAGAAATGCCATCACAGGCAGTTTGATCAAACATTTTACAACAATCACCATGATCAAAAACATTTCCATTACCAAAGACCGGAATTTTTACAGCCTGCTTGATTTTTGCAATATGCGCCCATTGCGGAGGGCGGGTCCGACGATCTGGTGCCACTCTTGGATGAAACGTGATTGCATCAGTACCCGCTTCTTCTAGCATGCAGGCGAAATTGACAGCTCTGTCAGATAAATCAGCAGGTGGCAGCTTGAGACGCGTGTCAGTCTCCAACCATCCGGTTCGAAATTTGACCCAAAGTGGGATATCCACAGCATCTCGAACAGCTTTGACAATATCCATTGCCTGATCTGGCTTTTTGAGTAAAAACGCGCCCATACCACGTTTACAAATCCGCGCAACTGAGCATCCAAAATTGATATCCACCCCAAAAAAACCTTCTGAGGCTATGCGTTTGGCCGCTTTGGCCATGTCAATGGGCGAATTTCCCAATATTTGCCAGACAAGCACTTGACGTTCTTCATCTCGCCATCGAAAAATGGGAGACACATGCCGGTTTTCATGCGGAATTGCTTTTGCACTGCTCATTTCGGAAAATAATAAACCATAATGCCCATAATCTGCAAGTAATTCTCGAAAAGCCACGTGTCCAAGACCTGACATTGGCGCGAAGACCAGTCTGTTATCCATGATTTTAGCACCAACGTTCAATGGCCTTTTTATCCAGTTTAATAAATTTTCTTGAAATTCATGCATGTGAAGGTTTTTCTTTTGATGGATTAAAATATCCGAATCGAAGATTCGGAAAATTGTTGGCTAATCGGCTTAATAAATTCTCCATACCAATGCCTGGTTCTTTAAGAAAATCAGATAGTTGTGAATAATACCACATGGGATCAATATTTAAATTTCGCCATTGAATCAGATTTATTGGATATTGTTTTAAAAAATTTTCAAGTGCCTGAACTTCGTTTGGAGAATCTGTCACACCCGGACAGTTCAAATAATTCAGTGAAACATATTTGTCAAGAGATAAGGCAATTTCAATGCTTTTTATAACATCGTTAAATTTGTAATTAACAGGTCGAAAATATCTTAAATAGGCATTTTTCTGAAAAGAATTGATACTCACACGCATGCTGTCCAATCCTGCATGAAAAAGAGGTTCAAGTAAATCAGGCCGGCTTGCATTGGTATTTAGATTGATCGTTCCAGCATTTGTTTTTTGACGAATTATTTTTATGGCCGGTTCTATGACATGTGATGCCAATAAAGGTTCACCCTCACATCCTTGACCAAAGCTGACAACAGAATGCCTGACATTTTGAATATGTTGAAGTGCAATTTCTGCAATTTCATCTGGTGATGGTGTAAATGAGATACGTTCCTGACTGCATCGACTGGCGCAATTATTGACTGATGACAAACATCCCAAGCATCGGGCATTGCATGATGTCGATGTTGGTAGCGGCGCTTCATATCGACCAATAAACAAATTTTTGGCAGCCGGACATCCATAAACCAGTGCGCAATGTTCCAGATGTTTTCTTAGACGATTTTTGGGCATTATATGTTGAAATCGTTTGACCCCTGAACGAATTTTTGAAATGGGCATTTGACGTAAATCCTGTCGGGGCTCCCAATCAACCTGAATGGCTGCGACACGAAAACCATCTTGACCCCATCCCACAGCACCATATGAAAACAGAGGTAATGGTTTATAGTCTTTATCAGGTAAATATGCGCCAACTTTTGACAGAACATATCCTGGTGAACAAAAAACCGCTACTGGAAATAGGGATGTGCCAGGTTCATAGGGATTTTCAAGAATGGTTTCAAAGGCATCTGATTCAGTATTATACACAATGGGAGATCTATCGGGTAAAAACATCAATTCACTGCCATAGGGCATGGCAGTGGTGTTTTTTATTGTGAGTATGTCGAAATCATCAGGGCCACAGCAACCGGCTGCTTTGTAGCCCTCAAGTTCGAATATTTGTCCTGTTTCGTCTGCAACCAATGGTTGCAGTGGGGTCGTTTTGGGCATATTATTCTTGTTTTGCGTTTATATCATTTTGCAGATGAAACGCTTTATGATGAATCATTGGGTTTTAGTATTTTACCTGCATGGTATTTTCCTGAGCGGTTGCATGAGTAAAAAACTGTCCTGAAATTTGAGATTGCACCCATATCAGCTATCATCGTCCTTTTAAAATGTAAATTTTCATATGGGTTTGTTGCATTATGTACATATTTCAATATTTGTCAAGATTTTTATAATGTCCACCATAGCCTGGGTAAATAAATATAAAAAAAATTATAATTTCTGTAAGGGCGCTACATCAATGATCTAAGTAAGCGATCATAACTTTTCGAGTAGATAAAAGTAAAATGTTCGTCCGCCTTTCAAAGCTCGCCCGCCTGGAGCTGAAGCTCCAGGCTATTTATGTGTCGTCCCTAAAGGGACTTATAGTGTCTTTTTAATTAAACACTTCAAGTCCCTTTAGGGACGACACAGGAATAGCCTGGAGTTTCAACTCCAGGCGGGCGAACATTTTTAGTTGATTTTACTTGGGCGCATTCCCAAAAAGTCAGTTTTTTAGAGAGAAACATTGAAAAATGATGAATTTCGGCAAATCCAAGAACAGCGTAGGGCTAAAGCCCATAGCCGTCAGGCTAAGCAAACCCGCAGAGATCCTCGTTCCCACGCTCTGCGTGGGAATGCATCCTGGACGCTCTGCGTCCTCTGTATTGGGCGACCGAGATACGAGCACAGGGGACGCAGAGCGTCCCATATGCATTCC
>Ga0272440_1002745_pt1 | contig 13534 bp, 2 predicted proteins | sample SSMMMBAug17_FD_192440 | JGI IMG/M metagenome (GOLD analysis project Ga0272440, IMG submission 192440) | Marine sediment archaeal communities from Little Sippewissett salt marsh, Falmouth, MA, United States - SSM-MMB-Aug17 | ecosystem: Environmental > Aquatic > Marine > Wetlands > Sediment ...
GACCCAATGTCCAAAACCAATGTAGGGGCGAACCTTATGTTCGCCCTCCGAACAACAATCGTTTGTGAACCTATGTCCGAGTAAAAATGGGACGTCTATGATTTTATGATGTTATCGGTATGAGGTTGAAATTTTCAAAGAAAAGCATAAAATCATAGACGTCCCCCTTTTCTTCCACTTTTTTGCAGGATATGGATAATAAAAAATACATAAATTTAGTTGTACTGAAAACTCAAATATGTTATTTGGTTATGGAAGAAGAGGAAAATCAAAAGCTTTGGGGGGATCGAAATTTTTCTTTATATAAAGCAGTTGAAAGACAAGGAATACATCAATGAACAAAAAAATTCTACATACAGTATTTGCACATACTGCAAATAACTTTTCAAAAAAAATAGCAATCGTACATGGACAAAATTCTATCAATTATGAAGAATTAAATGCCAAATCAACCCGAATGTCACAATACCTCAGAGAAATGGGCGTTAAGCAGGATATCATTGTTGGCATTACTTTGGATAGAAGTATAGAATATATTGCCAGCATTATTGCAGTAATGAAAGCGGGTGGCATTTTTCTTCCCCTTGACATGACTTTGCCTAAGAACAGACTTGATTATATCTTGAAAAAGTCACATCCAAGAATAATTATTGTTGGCTCTAGCCAAAAAGATGCTGTAAAACCCCAGTTTAAAAGCCTAGGCATAGATGAAAAACAAACGCCCCTGATTGAAATTGATCAAAATCTGGCGCTCTGGCCATCAATAAATGAAACTCATGTAACAGACAATGAATCCCATGCTGATGATAGCATTTATATTATGTACACTTCAGGATCAACCGGTGCGCCCAAGGCCATATTAGGACAAAATAAAAGCCTGAGTCATTTTGTGCATTGGGAAAAAAAGGAATTTGAACTGGATGATCAATTAAAAGTTACGCAACTGGCGCCTGTGACCTTTGATGCAAGCCTTAGAGACATTTTTACACCGCTGATTTGTGGGGGCACTGTTTGCATTCCTGAAGATCCCATTCGTTCAAACATTCATAAGTTAATCCAATGGATTGAAAAAACAGAAATCAGCCTCATCCATTGTGTGCCATCATTTTTTCGGACACTGATGAAAGCACTTGAAAATCAATCTGCACCGCAAAGTGCTATGCCTCAACTCCAATACATACTGATGGCTGGAGAAGCCCTCTATGGCAGAGATATCATCCAATGGATGGATCTGATGGGAGATAGAATTTCTCTTGTGAATCTTTATGGCCCTTCTGAAACAACACTGATCAAAACATTTTATCCAATAAAAGAAAGACCTTCTATCCCACATAAAATGATTCCTGTTGGAAACCCCATATCAAACACATCAGTTTTAATACTTAAAGAAAACAGGCTTTGCGGCATCGGAGAAATGGGCGAGATTTATATAAAAACGCCTTTTATGACAAAAGGCTATTATCAGGATCCCCAACTGACTGCAAAAAGCTTTGTACAAAATCCATTAAATGACCAGCCAGATATCATATATAAAACCGGCGATCTCGGCAGATACTTGCCTGACAGAACAGTTGAATTTATTGGTAGGGGAGATAGTCAGGTCAAAGTAAATGGTAACCGAGTTGAACTTGCAGAGATTGAAAAAAATCTTTTACGCCATAAAGCCATTGATCAGACAGTTGCTATGGTTCTTAAAAACCAGGACAATGAAAACACCCTTGCGTGTTATTATACTGAAAAACAAGAAATCAGCACTGAAGCAATCAGACAGTTTCTAGTAGATCAGCTTCCTTCATACATGGTTCCTGCTTTTTTTATTAAACTTGATGCCTTTCCTTTAACCATTACTGGTAAACTGGACCCAAAATCACTGCCTAAACCAGAGGAACTACTGTATGAAAGCATAAAATACGAACCACCTACAAATGAGACAGAAGAAAAGCTGGCTGCCATTTGGGCGGATGTTTTGGAATTGAAACAAGTGGGTATCAACAATTCTTTTTTTGAAATTGGCGGTCATTCATTAAAAGCGCTTAGGGTGGTCTCCCGGATTTATAAAGAATTTAGAGTTGATATCAGCCTAAAAGATTTTTTTGAAAATGCCACCATAAAAAAAGTGGCGCAGCGAATTAACTGCTCTGAAAAGCGACCTTTTCCTCAAATTCAGCCTGTGGGTGAAAAAGCATATTATGACCTATCACATGCGCAACGAAGAATGTGGATAATGGATCAAATGGATGGCGGCAGTATTGCTTACAATAGTTTCGAAGCAATTCTAATTGATGGTCATTTGAATGTTGCTTTTCTTAAAAAGGCCATTGAAACAGCCATTCAAAGGCATGAATCACTTCGAACCACTTTTGAGCTGTTTGAAGGTGAGCCAAAACAAATAATCCATCAAAAGGGTGACTGCCTGTTCCATGAAACAGATTTATCTCAAAATCAGCACAGCTTGGATATAATTAAAGAAAAAATAAACGAAACCGCAAAAATAGATGCCATAAAACCCTTTAATTTATCAACTGGGCCATTGATGCGCATACATTTGTTAAAAATATCTCATACACAATGTGCGCTTTTGTTTAGTATTCATCATATTATCAGTGATGCCTGGTCATTGGATATCCTTTCAAAAGAAGTGCTGACACTTTATGAATCCTTCGTGAGTGGGGATCATAAGCATTTGGCGCCGCTAAGAATTCAATATAAAGATTATGCAAACTGGCAGAATCAACTGTTCAGTTCCCAGCAAATCAATCGATATCAATCTTATTGGCATCATAAGCTTTCGGGTGAGCTGCCTGTTTTAAACTTACCCATTGACTATCCCAGACCCCCTGTTCAAACATTTAATGGCAAAACCATCTCCTTTGAATTTGATTCCGCTTTAACAAAGGGACTCTTTGAGTTGTCCGCAAGCTGCGATGTTACAATATTCATGTGTATTCATGCATTGTTAAAAGCACTTCTTTTTCGCTACACAGGTCAGGAAGACATTATTATTGGGGCGCCGATTGCGGGTAGAGAGCATCCTGACCTTGATAATCAAATCGGTTTTTATGTCAATATACTAGCCTTGCGGGATAACATTCAAAAAAATGACTCTTTTAAAGACCTTCTATCAAAAGTAAAACAGACAACAACTGAAGCATATGAACATCAGCTTTACCCATTTGATCGGCTTGTGGATGAGATTGATATTAAAAAAGATATTAGCCGCCCACCAATATTCAGTGTTGCAATGACTTTTTATGAGAATCCCCAAGGAGCGTATGAAACAAAAACCTTGAATATTTCTTCAATTGCGACTGAAATAAACGTCAGCAAATATGATTTCATTTTAACATTTACAGAAATAAAGGGATGTCTTGAATTTAATATCAATTTTAACTCTGATTTATTCCATGAAAATACGATCAGAAGACTTGCGCGTCATTTAGAAGTAATATCTAACAGCGTTATCAATAACCCTGATCATTCAATAACAACCCTTGACATCTTAGATCCTTTAGAAAAAGGCAAAATCCTGTTTGAATTTAATGATACACATTGTGAATATCCAAAAAACAAAAATATGATTCAAATATTTAAAGATATTGTCAGCAAGTATCCTGATAACACAGCAGTGATATATGAAGACAAACACATATCATATCAAGAACTAGACAGGTATTCAGATCTGCTTGCAGGGTATTTGAAAACAAACAATGTTCAGCATGAAGAAATCGTTGGTGTTTTTATTGATAAAAGTGAACTGCTGGTCATCTCATTTTTGGGAATATTGAAAGCGGGTGCCGCTTACCTTCCTGTAGATCCGGAATATCCTGTTGAAAGAATACGCCATATCATTGAAGACAGTCAATGTAACATCATATTTACTGAAACGAAACATCAATCAAAACTAAAGGATTTAAAATTACATATTCAGAATATAAAACACATTCTAAATAAAGACCAATGTGTTGATAATATAGAGAATTTCAACAGCGATCCCATTACCCCTGAAACGCTTTCATATATTATATATACATCTGGATCGACTGGAAAACCAAAAGGCAGTATGAATATTCATAAAGGCCCTGTAAATATGTCTTTGGATCAAATCAGATCCTTTGGAATAACAGAGTCAGATCATATTCTACAATTTGCATCAATCTCATTTGATGCATCTATTTATGAAATGTGTATGGCCTTATTCTCAGGTGCAGCGATAACTATTGCCAGCAATGAAAGAATAAACGATCCAGAACAATTTATGCAATATTTGATCGATAAAAATGTTACAGTTGCGACCCTGCCACCGGTTTATTTGAGTACCTTAGATCGAGAAAAAATGAAGGCCTTAAAAACAATTATTACAGCAGGTGAAGCGGCTATGGTTCAAGACGCTGTGTATTATAGTAATCATTTGCAGTATATTAATGCATATGGGCCATCAGAGGCATCTGTATGTATTTCATTTCACAGGGTCCATCCAGAAAGACAATATCACACAGGAATTCCCATTGGAAAACCAATATCAAATACAAAAATTTATATACTCGATGAATTGTTGCAGCCTGTGCCTGTTGGCATACCAGGGGAAATATGTGTTTCTGGTGCAGGACTTGGAAGGGGTTATTTAAATAGAGAGAACCTGACAAAGGAAAAATTTATTCCCCATCCTTTTCATAGTAATGAAAGGCTTTATAAAACAGGTGATATTGGAAAATGGCAAGTGGATGGAAATATTGAATTTCTAGGCAGAATGGACGAGCAGGTTAAAATTCGGGGGTATCGTATTGAATTGGGTGAAATTGAAAACAGATTGGCAGGCTATTCTGATATTCATGAGGCTGTTGTTATCCCTGATGATCGTAAAGAATTAATTGCGTATATTGTCATTAAAGACACATTGGATTTATCAGACCTAAAATCTTATATCAGTCAATTTCTTCCTTCATTTATGATGCCTTCATATTTTGTTCAAATTCAATCCATACCTTTAACAGCCAATGGCAAAGTCGATAAAAAAGCACTGCCTGATCCAAAAACAAATTATATCAAAAAAGATACTGCATGCTGTGGACCTCGAAATAAAACAGAAAAAATACTGTTGCAGATATGGCAAGATGTTTTACAGAGGGATCTCATTGGCATATATGATAATTTTTTCGATAGCGGCGGCAATTCACTTCATTCAATTAAAATGACTTCTATTGCGTCATCAACGTTTAATAAACACGTTTCAGTCAAACTTATTTTTTTATATCCCACCATTGCAGAACTTGCAAAAAAAATTGATAAACTAGAAGATAATTCAGATCAGACAGGCAAAGCGATACACCTGGATAAACCTTTATGGAATGAGCATATTAAGATAGAAAAACGTCCCATTGCAACCCTTTTGGCTATAGGAAAGATCCCTTCCATAACATCTATAGTCATTCAATGTCTTGATGATCAATTCTTTGTTGAAACAGACATAACCAGACAAGAAATTATCGACAACTGGTGTAATAATGCGCCGATTATTTCTGCTGTACACAACACCACTTTAGGATCAACTGCAGTTATAACTATCCCGACATACCTTTCAGAAATTAATCATAATCCCAATGCATTCATACAAATGATTATTGACTCAATCAAAATTGGCGGTCATTTTGGCGCTAAAACAGTGTCCTTGACAGCCAGTCTTTACCAGGCAACTGATAATGGTCGAAAAATAATATCTTATCAAGGATACGAAAAAGAAACGTTACCGCCAGTATCAACAGGGGTTGAAACGACTTCTGCCAGCCTGATGATGTCCATTGAAAAGATAAGCCATTCAGCCAATCGTAACATTGAAAAAGAAACTGTGGGTATTCTCGGTTTAGGCCCTGTTGGAAAAGCCACTCTGAATATCATGCTCAACCAGTTACCCCATCCGGATAATCTTATTCTTTGTGATCCATACAAAAGCAACGATTCGTTAGATTTGATCAGAAAGGAAATAAGTCAAAAGCTTCAACTCAAAAGTAATATTAGAATTTTACATAATAATTTCGACGAAATCTATAAGGCCAGCTTTATCATCAGCACAATGAATGAACCGAATTTAATTGATATATCAAAAATCAGGTCAGGTACCCTGTTGATTGATTGTTCTGGCCCGCATAGTTTTGATGTTTTACAGGCGATTGCTCGTTTGGAGGATAAAAAAGATATTTTATTTACAGATGGAAACCAATTGTGTCAACCATCACCATATAATTGTACATTGTTTATACCAGATATTCTGGAAAATCTCCTAACTGAAAAACAAATACATAAAATGTTCAATTTTGACCCATCAATACTAAAAAGTTCTGTTATATCAGGCTTATTAACAACAACACTGGAACAAAAAGCTGCACTTGATATAATCCCTGATCTTGATACAGTTTTAAGAATATATGACAAGCTTAAAAAACTGGGATTTAGCGCACCAGAATTGAACTGCAATAATTATTATATTTCCGATGAATCTCTTGATTGTTTTTCAAAGGGAAACTAAACCTATGACGACATAAGGAGTATACATATGAAAGAATCAATTCGCAACAAACTGGTATCTCTTCTCAAAGACACCTTGCCAAAAGCCCCTACTATTGACGATGTGAACACACCTTTACTATCATTGGGTGCAAATTCTTTGATTATTCTCAGAATAAAACGTACCATAGACAAAACCTTTAATTTGGATATTCCAATTAAAGATTTTTTTAACAATTTAAATACCATAGATGCCTTAGCCAGGCATATTTGCAATCATTCGTCTCAACAGACCACAATCCTTCAGGAGAATAATATAAACCCTGACCAGATACCTGATTCAGGATTAAACCATTTTTCGTCACAGTCAGATATTGAATATATTTTCAATCAACAGCTCAAAACTGCATCAGAAACAATTGAAAGCGTTATCAAGCAGCAACTCCAATTTTTACATCAAAAGGGAATCCCATTAGATAAAGCCAATGCATTAAAAATGACACCGCTTTCTAATCATTATTCTGAGTCAGAACCCCTTGCTGAGGGTAATGATTATGCGGACCACAGTCTTTTGACAAATTCCAAAACTGAGCAATTAAGCAACAAACAGATCCACTTCATCAATGAATTAATACAAAAATATTCCAGTCAAACAAAACAGTCAAAAAAACATGCACAACAATATCATTCTGTTCTTTCTGACTGGATCAACACATTAAATTATCGTCATACCTTAAAAGAAATTCAATATCCAATTGTTGCCAATAAATCTCAAGGGGCAAAAATTTGGGATATTGACGCAAATGAATATATTGATATTGCAATGGGTTATGGCGTCAATTATCTTGGAAACAGCCCTGTGTTCATCAAAAAAGCCATTTCAGAACAATTACAAAATGGTTTTCATTTGGGCCCCCAATTCGAATTAACTGGAAAAGTCAGTGAAAAGATATCTGAACTGACTGGGGTAGAACGTGTTACATTTTGTAATAGCGGCACAGAAGCTGTCATGTGTGCCATTCGCATTGCAAGAACTGTTACAAAAAGAAATAAGATTGTTATTTTTGCGGGTTCATATCATGGTACATTTGATGGCATACTTGCTGTACAGGGAGAAAATGGCACAATTCCATCATCACCAGGAATTCCCTATGGCACAATAAAAGATATTATTGTGCTTGATTATGATTCTCCCAAGAGTTTGGCCTATATTCAATCCAAAGGTAATGAACTGGCAGCGGTCTTGACAGAGCCAGTTCAGAGCAGAAAACCCGGGCTTCAGCCCCAGGAATTTCTGACACAATTACGTCAAATTACAGCGCAAACAGGAACGGCTTTAATTTTTGATGAAGTCATTACTGGTTTTCGGATTTGTCAGGGCGGGGCCCAGGCGCATTTTAACATTCGCGCCGATATTGTTGTTTATGGAAAAATTTTGGCTGGGGGGATGCCGATTGGCGTTGTTGCTGGAAAGTCAAAATTTCTGAATGCAATTGATGGCGGGCGCTGGCAGTTTGATGATGCGTCCTTCCCATCCGAAAAAACAACTGTTTTTGGCGGCACCTTTTGCAAACATCCACTAACAATGGCTGCATCACTCGCCGCCCTTCGATTTATGAAAAAACAGGGACCAGAACTTCAGGAAAAAACCAATCAATTGACCGCTTATTTTGCAAATACCCTAAACGCATACTTTGAAAAAGAAAACGTGCCAATACGTATCCACTATTTTGCTTCTGTTTTTCGATTTGAATCCTTTGGCAAATATGAATTATTACTTCAACCATTAGAAATGGATATTCTTTTTTATCTTCTGATGCATAAAGGCGTTTATACATGGGAAAGGCGTATTTGTTTTTTTTCAATAGAGCATACAGAACAAGACATTCAATATATTATCAAAGCGGTGAAAGACAGTATATCAGAAATGCGTCAAGGCGGGTTTACCTTTGCACTCGACAGCCAGACAAATAACAACAAAGACAAAAGCAGTCATGAAAAATCTAACAATTTTTTGATACCAGAAAAAAACATTCCTATGTCGTCTCATCAAAAGCGACTGTTTGTTTTATCCCACCTTGAAAATAAAGAAACCCACTATCATATCAATGGGGCAATCATTATTGATGGGGATCTGGATGTTGAACGTTTAAAAAAATCCTTTCAGGAAATCGTCAATAGACATGAAAGTCTCAGAACTGCTTTTACAGTACAAGAGGGTCAATTTATCCAAAAAGTACATGAAAGTGTTGATTGTAATATCGTTCTCACCAAAATCGATCAAAACCAGATGGACGCTTTTATTGATAAATTTGTCGTCCCTTTTGATTTATCATGCCCGCCTTTGATACGAATTGCTGTTGCAAAGATATCAACCAATCGACATCTTTTGGTGATTGATTCTCACCATATCGCAATTGATGGGCATTCATTTAACATTATTGTTACAGAATTCCTTTTACTATATAAAGGTGAAAAACCCGAACCTGTTCTCAACCAATACAGTCAATATGCCATTCTGGAACAAGATCATATCCTATCAGAAAATGTAAAAAAACAGGAACAATATTGGATTGATTGTTTTTCTGATGAACTTCCTGTATTGAATCTGCCCTGTGATTACCCAAGACAGAATCGTCAAAATTATCAAGGCAGTGTCGTTTATTTTAAACTGGATAGCCTTCAAACTGAAAAGTTAAAAGAACTGGCAAATAGAACGCATACGACATTATTTATGGTCTTGCTCTCAGCATATAAAATTTTGCTGTCTCGGTTATCTGGTCAGGAAGATATTATTATTGGAACCCCAATTGATTGCCGGCCAGATGATCGTTTTGAGAAAACAATTGGCATGTTTGTCAATACCCTGGTCATTAGAAGTTTTCCTGTTGGGTCTAAAAATTTTCAAACCTTTTTAAATGAAGTTAAAGACAGGTGTATTGATGCTTATACAAATCATGAGTATCCCTTTGATGTCCTGGTAAATCAACTCAATATTCAAAGAGATATGAGTCGGAATCCGCTTTTTGATGTACAATTTGTATTTGAAGATGGCAATCAAAGAATTCTGAAAACCGAAAATATGACCTTCACAACCTATGATATTCAAAAAAAATCATCCATGTTTGATCTGACCCTGGAAGTAATTGAAAGAGAAGGACATCTCGATGTGAGCATGGAATATTGCACAAAACTATTTAAGGATGAAACCATTAACCGATGGGCTGATTATTTAATAAACATTTTGAACGAAATAGTAAAAAGATCAGATTTATGTATTTCTGACATAGAAATGTTACCAAATGAAGAAAAAAATAAATTACTTCAAACATTTAACAATACAAAAGCAGATTATCCAGATACCCAAACGCTGGTCAGTTTGTTTGAAACCAGTGTTTCAAAATCGCCCAATAACCTAGCTCTGATATTTAAGGACAAAAAAATTACTTATGAACAATTAAATGAATCCGCCAATCAGATTGCTCACATGTTAAGTAACCAGTATCATATTAAAGTTGATGATCCAGTGGGTATTATGGTTGAACGCTCTGAAATGATGATTATCGGCATATTTGGCATAATTAAAGCAGGGGGGGCATATGTTCCTATTCATCCAAAATTTCCTAAAGAACGTATTCAATATATGCTGGATGACAGTGCTTGCAAGGTTATTCTGTCTGATGCTGAATTTATCCCCATATTACAAGGACTTTCTAAGGCATTTGTTTTAAATATCACCCAGGTCAAAGATAGCCCCAGAGATAATCTGAATATAAACATTTCACCAAAAAATCTTGCTTATATTATTTATACTTCAGGCTCAACCGGACAGCCCAAAGGCGTGATGATCGAACATGGGTCTGTTATTAATCGAATCCATTGGATGCATAAAAAATATCCAATTTATCCGGATCAAGATATTATTCTTCAAAAAACGCCATTTACTTTTGATGTTTCTGTATGGGAGATATTCTGGTGGTCTTTCTATGGTGTACCTTTATGCCTGCTTGAACCCAATGCTGAAAAAGAACCAGAAATCATTGTAAAAACAATATATGAGAAACGTATTACAGTGCTTCATTTTGTTCCCCCAATGCTGAATGCATTTCTTGAATATCTTGACCATAGTAACAGTTCAAACAAAATGGCATCCTTAAAGCACGTATTTGCAAGCGGTGAAGCACTGAGCCAGCCGCTTGTCAAAAAATTTAACAAATTATTGGGACCCTATCATATTCCACTTCATAATCTCTATGGCCCCACAGAAGCAACTGTTGATGTCACCTATTATGATTGTGATTCAAACTTTAATCTGCCGGTCGTTCCAATAGGTAAACCCATTGATAATACACAGATATATATTTTGGATAAAACAGTAAAAAAACCTGTACCTACTGGATCTGTAGGAGAAATTTGTATTGGCGGCATTCTATTGGCAAGAGGCTATTTAAATAAACCAGAACTGACAAAGGAAAAATTCATTCCCCATCCCTTTAAACAAGGTGAAAGAATATATAGAACCGGCGATCTCGGCAGGTGGCAGCATGATGGAAATATTGAATATTTAGGAAGAACAGATAATCAGGTAAAAATCAGGGGCTTTCGTATCGAACTGGGCGAAATTGAAAATGCCCTGGCCAGACATCCCCAAATTCATCAGGCAGTGGTGCTTGTCAGAAAATCGGATTCAGGCGAAAAGGAATTGATCGCATACGTTCAAAATGCGAATGAACTCACCGCTTCTGATCTAAAAGCATATTTGAGCAAAATACTCCCTTATTATATGATACCAGAATGCTACGTCTTTCTTGAAAATTTTCCTTTAAATCCCAGCGGTAAAATTGACAGAAAAAACTTACCAGATCCTGTGATAGAATCAGATACTCCCTTTGTTCCACCCAAAACTGATATAGAAAAAATTATGGCTCAAATATGGGAGGCTGTATTGGATAGAAAAAAAATTGGCGTCCATGACAACTTTTTTTCCATTGGTGGAGACTCCATAAAAGCGATTCAAATTGTTTCCAAAGCAAACCAGGAAAAGATGGCATTAAAAGTAATTGATTTATTTGATAATCCAACAATTTTTGAACTGGCCCAAAAAGTATTGTATATCAGATCTCAAGCACATATGAAACAAAACGAAATCAGATCATTTCATAAAAAGGATCCATTGGATTCATCACAGTACCAAAATGGTTCTTTTGACCCTGATCAAAACGTTCTCTCTCCACAACCTGGCTTACTATCTGAATTTCTTAATGAAGATGCACTGAATGAAATACTCCTGACATATGAAATAACCAAAGAAAACATTCAAGCGATTTACCCTTTATCGCCAATGCAGGAAGGCATGCTGTTTCATGCCATTTATGACAGCAATTCAGCAGCCTTTCTACAAGTTGACTCCTTTCGTGTCAAAGGGACTTTTAATATTCACATTTTTGAAAAATCCTGGAATGAACTGTTTAAACGATATGATATCTTTCGTACTTTATTTATGTATAAAGGACTGAAAAATCCTTTACAAATTGTTTTAAAAAATCAACAATTCAAGATTATTTTTAATGATATCAAGAAGTTAGATAATAGCCATCAATCCATTTATATAAAGAATTGTAAGCAAAAAGAAATTTCACAAAAATTTGATTTGAGTCGGGATATATTAATGAGAATGACAATCATTGCGGTCAGTGAATCAGCGTATGAAATTATCTGGACAAGGCATCACATACTGATGGATGGTTGGTGTACCTGGATTATCATCAATGATCTTTTTACAATCTATGATCGATTATTAAAAGGAGTGCGCCCTGATTTAGAGCCTGTAGTCCCATACAGTTCTTATATTACCTGGCTTCAGACGCAAATGGATAACAAAGCTGCAAAGCAGTTTTGGAAAGAGTATTTAAAAGATTATCAACAGGTTTCAACTCTAACGCATCTGAATGGTTTAAACAATCCATCTGGCAGTGATATCATAAAAAGTAAAAAAAATGCCCTTTGTGAAAATCTAACGAAAAAATTGCAGGAATATGCTGCAAGAAACAAGGTAACTGTTAATACTGTAGTCAAGAGCATATGGGCGATTATGCTGGGGAAACAAAATAATACAAATGATATTGTATTTGGACAGGTTGTTTCAGGTCGTCCGCCAGGGTTGCCAGGTGTAGAAAATATTGTAGGACTATTTCTAAATACAGTACCGGTTAGAATAACATTTGACAATTCAGACTACTTTACTTCCTTAATCCAAAGGGTTCAAAAACAATTTTTTCAAAATGAAGCGTTTAATTATTTTTCTCTGGCAGAAATACAGGAAATGTGCCTTTTGAAGGAAAAATTGATTGACCATGTCTTTGTTTTTGAAAACTTTCCTTATAGTGGAGAGCTAATTAAAATTATTGATAAGTTTCAATTTGACTTTACAATATGTGATGTTGATGAAGTTATCTCTCAAACAAATTATGATCTGTCTGTCCTTTGTTATCCCCAAGATAAGTTGCTTTTTGAAATAAAATATAATGCAAATGCTTTTAGTGATAGTTTTATATCTCAGATATTAAAACAATACACTGAAATGATTGTCGCTGTTTTGGAAGATGAAAAGATATTGACAAATGCATTATACAACATGCAAGACAGTCAAGCGAAACTACAGGAAAATGAATTTCTACAAAGCATGATGCGTATTAATGAGGATTTTTAATATCGTCACTTTTAAATATTGCTGAAAGTGGGGAGTTGGGGCAGACCCAATGAACATTCACTTTTTTGATAATGTGCTTATGGTTATTCGCCTTTAGTTCATTCTTGCATATTGGCAAATTGGCAAATGAGACAGTTGCAAGGTTTTGGCATTATAAGAAATTTTTTTATGCAAAATAGAATAGAGATATACCAGAGTCAAGATAATGAAATTAAGCTACAAGTAAAGCTTAATAGGGATACAGTTTGGCTGAACCGACAGCAATTATCAATATTATTTGATAGGGATATAAAAACAATTGGTAAACACATTAACAACGTATTTAAA
>Ga0272440_1002746_pt1 | contig 13528 bp, 11 predicted proteins | sample SSMMMBAug17_FD_192440 | JGI IMG/M metagenome (GOLD analysis project Ga0272440, IMG submission 192440) | Marine sediment archaeal communities from Little Sippewissett salt marsh, Falmouth, MA, United States - SSM-MMB-Aug17 | ecosystem: Environmental > Aquatic > Marine > Wetlands > Sediment ...
CACTGGTCAAAGTGAAGTTGCCGAAAAATTTTTCAAAAAATCACTATCATATCTTTATCAATCAGCCGAAACCCTCAAATCAGGTAAACATCTAGAAGTTGCTAACTATCATATTGGCAATTCTTTTTTTGAACTTTTCTCCTTTATTGACACCCGACTAAAATCACAAAAATTAAATAACGGAAAATTGAATGCAATGATAGAAGCATCACTCAAGATCAAGAACAATCCAGCTGCAGCTCAAAATGAAATTGATAAAATGAGTATTGAAATGATAGAAAAATTTATGGAATACTGTGTAATCATAGATGATAAAGAGATGCAGAAAAATTATCACAATATAGAAGAAGAATTAAAATGCCTCAAAAATAACAAAGAAAGCCAAGAAATGGTCGACACTCGCTTTGCAACAATATTTGAAGCCATTGCCGAATTACTCGAGAATCAAGGAGAGTCTTTATTTGATCATGGCATCAAGAAAAAATTTAATAAATAAATCCTAATTTACCAAAAAAACAGCACTTTTGAGAGAGTGCTGTTTTTTTATTTCTCATAGTTTAGAAAATTATTTTAAAAAAAATCTTAGACTTTTCTCAACCATTTTAAGATAAAAAAAGCTAAAAATGCACCAGCAAAAGCAGTCACAAATTGAGCCGAACCCATAATCTGAGAAATTTTAATAATGAGTTCTTTTTGTATTAACAATTGACTAATTATATTTACACTTAAAAATAAAAAAATAAATTTTAAAAAAGCTCCTACAAAAGCTCCCCAAAAATAATTCATAATGGAAACTTGATTTCTATCTTTTATAAAAAAATCGATACCCAAAACAAAAATAATATTAGAGATCATAATAAAAGGCACCATCGGAGCAAGTACAGCAGGGATTAAACCACTAGAGAGCGCAATGACACTAGGAACAAGGCACAAACTTAAACTTGCACGAATTCCTACCAAAAACAAAGATAAAACAAAAATAGCATTCATGATTGGACCCGTAATCCACTGCGCATGAATAAAAAAAGGTAAGATCGAAGCACTTAAGGCTAGGGTTAAAAATTGAGCCATAGCTAAAGTATCTACTCTTGATATTGTTCTCGCTTTTGTATTTTGCATGTTTTTTTTAAAAATTAATTGAAAATCTAAAATTTTGTATATAAAATTTTATTACGTAAATTCAATTTTTGCTGATCAAGCCATTGAAAAATCTCCAAAACTCCTTGATTATTATGAGCTTGTCTAATTTTTGATTTCTGATCTATACTTTGCAAAGCCTTCATTCGTTTCGCACGTACTGCATTATCAGTCGGAGACATCTGTCCACCACCACCAATACATCCTCCTGGACAAGTCATTACTTCTATATAATCATAATTTTTTAGTTTTGGATAAATTTTCTCAAAATTTCCAATACCATTGACCACGCCAATTTTCAGATTTATATTTCCCAATTTTACTCGAGCATCTTTAAATCCTTCTAAACCACGAACACTTTTAAATTCAATTCTGGATTTACAAATCTTATTATTCTCTTGCGCGCAAATCATAGCATTAGCAGTGCGCAAAGCTGACTCCATCACTCCTCCACTGCCACCATATATTGCAGCTGCTCCACTATACTCTCCAAATGGATTATCAGCTCTAGATTTTTTTAATTTTGAAAAATCTATTTTATTTTTTTTAAGTAACCAAATAAATTCTCTAGTGGTAATCACATTATCTACTAATTGTAAACCATTAATCTTTAATTCCTTGCGTTCTGCTTCGAACTTCTTTGCTGTGCATGGCATCACAGAAACTATTGTAATATCTCGTGAATTTACATTCATCTTCTGTGCCCAATAAGTTTTGATAATTCCAGCATTATGAATATGGGGTGATCTAGAGGTTGTAAGATTTGGTAATAATTCTTTATGATAATGTTCGACATAACGCACCCAAGCTGGACAACAAGAAGTAAACATTGGCAAACGATGTGGGATGATTTCAGATTTTAATTTTTCTTTAATATTTTTTTTATTTACTAGAAATTGATCACTATGCAGACCAAAACGCTCAAGTAATTCCTTAGCTTCAACAATTGTCGTAATATCAGCTCCAAAATTCACATCAAAAACATAATCAAATCCAAGGGCACGTAAAGCCGATACTAGTTGACCAGTCATCACTCGACCATGACCAAGATCAAAAGCTTCACCAATACTCACACGAATAGATGGAGCAAACTGAGCGATGATAATTTTATTTTTACTCTTTTTCTGAATTTTCTTTTCCACTATCTCCCATTGAGTTTTTTCCTGAGCAGCACCAACCGGACAATGCAGGGCACATTGACCACAAGAAATACATTCAATCTTTTTATTTTTAGTAGACGCTATTTTTTGTTTGACACCTTTTCCTTCTAGTCCTAAATAATGAATATTTTGCATAACTCCACAAGCATCGATACAATTGCGACAATCAATACATTGCGACATATCAAGTTCAACAGAGTTATCAAAATTTAGAGTAGCTAATTTTTTCTTACGATTAGAAAATTTAGAAAGTGAAATATTATATTTTTTTGCTAAATTCAATAACTCACAATTAATCTGCCAAACACATTCATTGCATTTTGTACTGTGCTCAGCAAAAAGTAACTCTAAATTTAATTTTCGTATTTTTTGCACCTTAGGAGAATTGGTTTTAATCTGCATCCCATCTTCTACTTTTGTAGAACAAGCAGTTGCTAATTTTTTTTGACCCACTATCTCCACCACACAAACTCGACAAGTTGCTTTGGCACAAAAATCAGCATGATAACATAGGTGCGGAATATCTATTTTATTATGGATTGCCACTTCCAAAATAGTTGCATCTAAATTTACCTTAATCTTTTTATTATTTATTGTGATATTAATTTTTTTCATTGGATAAAACTAATAAATTTTAAATCTTTATTTTACAAATATTTTTCAAATAACTTCGTACCACAACTGGCAGAGCCATGCCCAGAGCACAAAATGCACTTTGCTCTAAATTTTCTATTAAATCTAAAAATAATTTATAATTAACTTTTTTCTCTGAAATTATTTCTCGCATACGATAAACTCCTTCGCGACAAGGAGTGCATTTACCGCAAGATTCATTTATAAAAAAATCTAATAAATTTATAAGAAAATTTTTAGAATTCTTAGCATCAAGTTTATGAATAGTGATAGCTCCGGCACCACCCACTTTTTGCTTGAGCTGCTTTTGACTCAAAACCACACCACTAGCATCTCCTCCAACTTGTACAAAAAAGGGGAAGTCGGGATAATTTTCAGTAAGCTCTAAAATTTTTAAAATACTAAAATTATCTTTATAACGATAAACACCGGGATGCACACAATCTCCACCAATAGTATAAAATCGTTCATTCTTATATTCACCTCGAGAAACTAAAGCAATATTTAAAAATGTCTCAATATTATTAATCAAAGTTGGTTGACCAAAAAGACCACAAGTGGTTGGGAAAGGTGGTTTGAGATTTGGTTCAATATGCTTCTTTTCAATAATACGTAATAATACGGTTTCAGCACCTCCGATGTATCCAGCTTCTTGAGGCTCACAAATCAATTCAATATTTTTCCTAATTTTCCCAGATTTTATTTTAGAATCTAAAATTTTCGTAATTTTCTTAAAATATTTTTTATAATATACGTGTCTAAGATAAAGATAAGTTTTGGTGGGTTTAAAAAAACGAGTAGCTAAAATCAAACCATCTAAAAAATCCTCGCAATTATTCTCTAAAATATAAGCATCCTTCAAAACGCCTGGCTCCCCTTCTGCAATATTAGCGATAATATATTTTTGCTGAGATTGAGTTTGCACAAAAGTCTCCCATTTGCGAGCTGTAGGAAATGAAGCACCACCACGACCTACTAATTTTGCTTTTTTAATTTTTTCTATGATATTCATTAAAATCTAAAAAATTATGCAAAAAACCACAAAGAAAAAATAGTTAAAACTAAAGCAACCATTTTCTTTTTTGTAATTTTCTCTTTATAAATAATACTCGATAAAATTATCGGAATAAATGGTGAATAAGATTGAATCTTATATGATATCCCCAAATTTCCCATCCCATAAACTCGAAAAATCATTATAAAATAAAAGAAAAATAAACTTGCTTGCCAAAAATTAATAATAAAAATTAGCTTAAAATATTTTCTATTAGGACGAGTGGTTTTATAACCGATCAGAACTGCAGAAAAAAAAGATATGAAAAAAGTAAATGCCAAAACCGTTGGAATTAACTCTATCTTAGATGAAAAAATTTTTGCAATTGAGTGTCCTAAGGCCAAACTCAATACTCCCAAAATTAACACAAAAATTCCTTTCTTATAATTTAAATTTTCTTTCTGCTCTTTTTCAAATAAAAGCATCATTGCTGGAAAACCAAAAACCAAACCAATAATTTCAGATCTAGAAATAATATCACCAAAAAATATAATACCAATCACTAAAAGAATCACAGAAGATAATAGTCTAACACTAATGAAGTAAGTTGATGTCGGTAGATACTTTAAAGCTACCATCATAATCAGAGAATAAGAACAAATCTGAACTCCCCATATCGCAGATAATAAAATATCAGAAAATTCCAATCTCTCAACATGAAAAAATGATAAATAAATTAATGAAAAGAAAAACACAATCCCATAAAGCACCATAGCTGAAAATCTCTCATCATACTTTCTCTCAGCAAAAATTTTATTAATAAAAGCAACAATTCCAACCGAAATCGTAGTTAATAGTGTAATAATAAACCAATCAAACATAAGGATGATAAATTTAGATAAAGTTTAATATTAATAAAATTGTAACATTTTCACTCCTGAATCGTATTTATTATATATGAATAATTATTACTTATCCAAAAAATAAATTATAAAATATTAGAATACTTTTATATTCAATCATTTTATTTCTAATATTAAAAATAAGAAATTAACAAAAATTGTAAAATAAATCTATTAATAATAGATAAATTTTTTGCTTTTAAAAAATCATGGAAAACAAAAAACTGACCGTAGGTAGATACTTTTTAAATCATGTCAAAAAATACAAGCTTATAACATTTATTATGTTTTTTAGTACCAGTATTGGTATTTGTGTTAATAATGCTATTGCCCCATATATTTACAAAGAACTCATAGATCACTTAACGGATCTAAAAAACATGGAACTCGCACAAGAACTTATTAAAAATAAATTATTATTTTTACTATTAGTTTACTTATTAGGTGAAGTTTTCTTTAGATTCGCAGGTTTAACAGCCGGAATCATGCAAACAAAAATTATCAAAAATATTACTGATGATTGTTATGCGAGGGTAAACCATTATTCTTATGATTTTTTTGTAAACACCTTTAGTGGAAGTTTAGTAGCGAAAATCAAAAGAACTTTTCGAGCATTTGAAAGATTAGCTGATATTATTACTTGGGATTTCTTTACAAATATTCTTCGTTTAAGTTTTTCTAGTGTTATTTTATTTTCAATTGATCCTATCTTCTCAGTAATTCTAATTATATGGACAACTATTTTTATAATATCAAAAATTATATTCTATCGTTGGAAAATGAAATATGATCTCAAAGAAGCAGAACTCGATTCAAAGTTAACTGGGGATCTGGCTGATGGACTAACCAATTTTTTAAATATCAAATTATTTTCTAGATTTGATTTTGAAAATAAAAAAGTAGCTAAAACCACAAAAGAAAAATCAAAAATTCAGATTCTCAATTGGAATCTAGATACTTTAGTTAGCAATCTCACTACAGGAATTTTAATGATTATAGTAGAAATTTTGTTAATGGGATTTGGTTTCAAATTTTATACAGAAGGTAAAATTTCCATAGGAGAAGTAGTGCTAATACAATCATTGTTAGCAGGAATATTAAATAATATCTGGCACTTTGGTTATATAATCAAAGATTTCTATAGATCAATATCTGATGCTCAAGAAATGATAGACATATTCAATCAACCTCAAAAAATATTAGATAAAAAAAAATATGAAAAATGTAAAATCAAAAAAGGTTTAATTCAATTCAAAAATGTATCTTTCGCCTACAAAAAAAATTATGTATTTGAAAATCTAAATTTTACAATCAATCCAGGAGAAAAAATAGGGATAGTTGGAGAATCAGGAGCTGGAAAATCAACATTAACCAAACTATTACTTCGTTTTGTGGATATTCAATCTGGAAAAATACTAATTGATAATCAAGATATATCACAAATTAATCAAAATGACTTAAGAAAAAATATTTCCTTTGTTCCACAAGAGCCTGTCCTATTTCATAGAAGTTTGTTTGATAATATTCATTATGGAGATTTAACAGCAAATAAAAATGCAGTATACAAAGCAGCGCGTGATGCTCAAGCACATCAATTTATTATTAATAGCTCAAAAAAATATGATACTTTTGTTGGTGAAAGAGGTATCAAATTATCAGGAGGAGAAAAACAGAGAGTTGCTATTGCCAGAGCTATGCTCAAAAATGCACCAATCTTAATACTTGATGAAGCTACTAGCTCCCTAGATTCAAAAGCAGAAACACTTATTCAAAAAGCTTTGGAAAAATTAATGAAAAATCGCACAACATTAGTTATTGCTCATCGTTTATCTACTCTCACAAAATTAGATAGAATATTAGTTTTTGAAAATGGAAAAATCGTTGAAAATGGATCACATCAAGAGTTAATTCAAAAATCTGGCAAATATCAAAAACTGTGGAATTTACAATCAAACGAATTTAAAAAATAAATTAAAATATTTATCTAAATATTTCGGAATTTAAAAAAACTCGATTCAATGTCGAGTTTTTTTATCAAAAACTTTTGTTAAATACAATTTTAAATAGAAATTCCTATGAATTTTGGGAAGATTTTTATTACATAAAAGCAATACCAATACTCCAAAACACCATAGAAATAATAATAATTCCAGCTAAAATTGACCAAATAATTTTAATTATCTTTTTTCTTTTCATATTTTTATGAAACTAAATATCTTATTATAAAAACCAAAAAATATTTACATTACAGGACCTGATACCCGAACTAACGGCCCTAAAACAAACATGATAAAACCATCAATCATGCCAGTCATCATAAGTATTCCTAAAAAAATAATAAAACAACCTATCAATTTGTAACCCAACCTAGAACCACCACTACTACCTAGATGCTTTTCAAAAAAATCAATACGCCCAAAAGAATTAAATATCACTTCTGATTTAATTACAAACAATGTCCCTATTACTATAAAAATAAAACCTGAGATAATTTTCATATTTTTTTATTTTAATATTTTAAAAAATTACATTTCAGAAACTAAATCAATCCCAAGTAGAGAAAAAATATTTTCAATAACAATAGAAATACTATATATTAAAATTAATCTTTGCTCCTTAATACTAAACTCAGCATTAGAAATATTAACTTGATGATAATAATCATTAAATTGTTTTGCCAATTCAAAACAATATTTACACAACTCAGAAGGATCATAATTCTTGGTAGCTATCTCTAAAATCTCTTCATATTTAGATAATTTTAAAACCAAATCATACTCGATTTTTTCTGATAATTTTTTAGCATCAATTTTTTGAACTTCAAAAGAAAATTTATTCCTATCCAAAATACTCTTGATCCTTGTATAACTATATTGAATATATGGCGCTGAATCACCTTCAAAATTAACTGACTCATCCAAATCAAAAGCTAAATACTTTTTTGGAGAAATTTTTAGAAAAGAATATTTTACAGATCCAATCCCTATCTTCTCTGCTAATTCATCTTTTTGATTTAAATCTCTATCCTTAATTAAATCTTTTATTTTTAATACAGCCTCATTTAAAATATCCTCACATAAAATAACATCTCCAGTCCTAGAAGACATCTTGCCTTTTTTAAGACCAACAAACTCATAAACATTATGATGTTGCTTACCTTTAAAAATTTCAGGATTCAAAAGTTCTTGAGCTTTAAAAGTCGTTCTAAAAAAACTAATTTGTTCAACTGCTACATTATGAATACATAAATCAATCTTTCCAAAATCACTAAATTCCATATAACAAAGTCCCATTTCCTTACCTTCATATGTTGGTAATTTTTCAGAATTTAAAAAAACTCTAGTATCGACATCATGTTTTTCTCCTGGTAATACAATAGCTCCTTTACTTTCTACAAAAACTCCTTTTTTAATTCCTTCTTCTATTTTTTGCTGAGCTAAATCTAGTACTTCGGATTCCATATACTCTCTTTCAAACCAAACTCCCAATCTATCAAATATTTTATGAAATTTATCCATACTCCATTTTTTTCCCAAATCCCAGATTTGATTTACTTCTTCATCAACACGACTATAAATTTTTTTATTTATTTCTCTTATTTCTTTCTGAATTTTTTCATTATCTTTAAAAGCAGTAGCTCCCTTAGCATATGATTTTGTAATTAATTTTATTTTCTCATCAATATTTTCAGGATAATCTTTTTTATCAATCTGCATCAAAGCCCAAAGACATTTAGCAATATGCATTCCAACATCTCCTTGATAATTAACTCTAATAACTTCTGCTCCTTGAGATTCAAGTAACGAACAAATTGCACCACCCAAAATTGTTCCTCGCAAATGACCAATATGAAAAGCTTTGAAAGGATTTGGATGAGCATACTCCACCATTATCCTTTTTGATTCTAATTTTTTATTCGTACCAAATTTTTTTTTCTTTTCCTGAATTTTTTCTAAAGTATTCTGAATAATTTTTTCTTTTTTGAAAAAAAAATTTATGTAAGGCCCAGCTACTTCTATCTTCTCAAAACTATTCTTAATTTCCTCTCTATTTAATAATTTTTTACTCAAATCATTAGCGATAGAATTCGGATTATCTTGTAAAATCTTTGACAAAGAAAAACAAGGAAAACTAATATCTCCTGAAATATTTTTTGGAGGATAAACCAAATCATCACTACTTAAATCAGATTTTATTTCTTGATTAATTAATTTTATTATTTGTTTCTTTAATTCTTTGATCAAAACCATTTTAATACTCTCTAAACTTAATTTTTTAATAAATTATTATATAAATCTAAATATTTTTTTGCTGAATTTGTCCAAGAAAAATCTCGAATCATACCATTTTTTTGTAATAAATTCCATTTATTTTTATCTTGATAATATAATTCTACTGCAATATTTAAAGCACCAAACAAACTATCACTAGAAAAAATAGGAAATTTAAAACCAACTTCACTATCAATAGAATCATCCAGTCCTCCTGTAGCTCGAGCAACAGGCACAGCTCCATAACGCATAGCAATCATCTGTGTAAGCCCACAAGGTTCAAAACGAGAAGGAATAACAAAAATATCTGATGCTGCATATATTTTTTGTGCCAATTCAACATTAAACATAATCTTTGCAGAAACCTTATCACTAAATTTATTTGCAAGATCAATAAGATAAGTTTCGTATTTTTCTTCACCTGTACCTAAAAAAACAAATTGAGCATCTAGCTTCTCAACTAATTCCGAACTAAATAACTCCACACCTTTTTGCCAGGCAAGCCTAGAAACAAAACCAATCATGATTTTATTTTCATCAACCGGTAAACCTAAATATTCCTGTAATTTTATTTTATTTTCAACTTTATCCGAAATACTTGAAAAATTATAATTTTTATAAATAAATTTATCTGTTTCTGGATTAAAAAAATCTACATCAATACCATTTAAAATTCCACTCATTTTTGATTGATTAGCTAAAATAACTCTCTCTAGCCCAGCACCATAAGTAGAATTACAAATTTCTTTTGCATAAGTAGGACTTACAGTATTAACTAAATCAGCATTTATGATACCTTGAACCATGAAATTAATATCACCATCTTGTGCATCTTTTCTAAGAGAATGCAAAGAATCACTACTGAGATTACCAGTAGATAGTGTTTCTAATTCAGTTTTTCCTTGATAATTCAAATTATGAATTGTATATAAAGTTTTGATATCTTTGATATAATCATAATTCAAACCAAGCTCAATTGATTTTTCCTCACTAGAAGATGCATATTCCAAAATATCTGGAATAAGACCAGTATGAAAATCATGACAATGAATAATATCTGGTTTATATCCTATTGCTTCCAAACTACAAAGAGCAGATAGTGAAAATAATAAATATTTTTCTGCCCCATTCCCATAATAGATTTTTTCTTTATCAGAAAAATATTCTGGAATGTCGATCAAATAAATATTGATATTATTATCTTTAAGTTGAGTTTGATAAATATTAATACTTTTGTTTTTCTTGTTAGATTTAATAATCAAATTTTCTCTTATTTTTTTGAGTGAATATTTTTCCTCAGATATAACACCATATTTAGGAAGCATAATACAAACTTCACAATTCAACTTAGATAAAGCAGTAGGCAAACTACCTACCACATCAGCAAGACCCCCTGCTTTTGCTAGTGGGGACATTTCTGCTGCCAACATTAATATTTTTATTTTATCCTTTTGTTTAATCATAATATCTAATTTACTAAAAAAAATTTTATCAAAAATATTAAATTGATTTTAATTTTTATCTTTCAAAATTATATTAAATCCAAAAATAATAATAAAAATTGAAAAAACAACATCCCAATTTATAAAATGTAATGGATTAAACAAAAGAATTTCTTCAAATAACCAATTTAATCCAAAAAAAACAATGAGAAAACCAAAAAATATCTGAAAAATACCAGATTTATGATTATGATTACAAACTATTTCTTTATCTTTTTTTCGTTTTTTATTTTCTGATGCTATAACATCACAACTAGGAATAAGTAAAAAACACAAAAAATAAATAACTATACCAGATCCTCCTAAAATACCTAATAATAAAAAAATTATACGAAAAACATTAGAATCAACTGTAAAATATTCCCCCAAACCTCCACAAAGTCCAGATATTATTTTATCATCTCTTGAAAGATACAATTTTTTACTATTTTTCATAATTCCTAAATATTATTAAATTAAAAAAATAAAAAGATTGACATTAACATCTTAATTATATATATTTTTTATAGATTTTCATTAATTAAAAAGATTGTAACATAATCTTTTTGGTAATTAAATAATCAAACTGGAGAGGTGGCTGAGTGGTCGAAAGCGGCACACTGCTAATGTGTTGTCCGGGTCAAACCGGACCGCGGGTTCGAATCCCGCCCTCTCCGCACTTACTACAAAAGCCCCCTTTGATGTTTTTTGTCAAAGGGGGCTTTTTATAAATATTGATAATTTTTTATCTTTATAAAAACAATATATTTTATATAAAAAATTTTAACCGCAACTTATAACAACAAATGTTAAATCGATTTTAAACTAACAAAACTGCCTTAAAACAGAGAAATCTTTAAAATGCACATCTCGCATTGCTCCATTATATAAAGCTGCAGCCGGATGATACAAAGATAGTATACACAAAGAATCTTTTTTTAAAATCTTACCATGCACTTTGCTTATTTGAACTTCTGGAAAAAATAAATTTAAAGAAAAACGCCCCAAAGTAACAATAACTTTTGGCTTAATAATTGCAATTTGTTTTTTTAAATATGGCAAACAAGTTTGAATCTCTATATCTTGAGGATCTCTATTCTTTGGAGGTCGACATTTCACAGTATTTGCAATAAAAACATCTTCTCGATTTAAATTGATACTTTTTAACATTTCATCTAAAAATTTACCAGCAGCTCCTACAAAAGGGATTCCTTGTTCATCTTCTTTTTTTCCAGGAGCTTCTCCTATGAACATAATATTAGCTTTATTATTACCTGCTCCTGGCACCACCTGTTTTCTCGACTCAGACAAAACACATTTAGTACAATTTTTAATTGATTTGTGAAATTCTTTTAAATTCATTTTTAATAAAATTAATTTTTTAGTTATTTTTTTAATCTTTGATTTAACTCTTCCATTCAATCTTATGTTAAATCAAATAATAAATATTGACTAAAATAAAAATAGAGATTATTTAAAATCTCTATTTTTAAACTCTATTATGAGATCAAGTTAAGCAACTATATCTTTAATAGCCTTAGCTAATTTGAACTTAACTATAGTTTTAGCAGCAATTTTTATAGCTTCACCTGTAGCAGGATTACGTCCCATTCGAGCCTTTCTTTTAGATTTTTCAAATTTACCAAAACCAGGTAAAACAAATTCACCTTCTTTTTTAATCTCTTTAGCAGTCATATCAAACAAAACGCTAAAAAAAGAATTAACCTCTTTTTTTGTCATGTTTAATTCCTCTGCAATTTGATCAATAATTTGAGCTTTAGTCATTGCCATAATAATTAATAATGATTAGATAATTAAAATCCAAAAACGAATTAAAGATTTATCTAATCTAAATTTAAATTAATTTAATTCATTATATTAAATAAAAAATAAAAAAACAACGCTTTGTATTAGTCCACCTCATTTTGGACAGAGAGCAATTATTAATTAAATAATCCACAGGAGAAACTAAATCAAGACTCCAATGATATCTTTCGGTATTATACCATAATAACCAATCTACTAATTTTCTATTAAATATATCTGGATTTTCTAAAAGTATTTCATTTTGATCAATAAATTCTTCTTGTATAGTTCTGTTATACTTTTCAATATGTCCTTGTCTATATGGTTTACCAGGGTAATTCCAATAATGTGTAATATTTTGTTCTTTTAAATAATTTCTAAAATATTTATGAAACTCTGACCCATTATCAGTTTGTACTGCTTTAATGTCATATGGAAATACTATTTCTAATTTTTTAAAAAAATCTTTAGCTGAATAACTATCATGACGTTTGTAACTATGAGCAAAGGAATATCTAGAATAAACATCAACGGCTGTAATCACATACCTTTTAAAACCATACATATACTTTACTACAGTATCAATTTGAATTAAATCACCTGGCTTTTTCAGCTTAAAACTATTTGGTTTCCTTAGTTTTTTAGATTTTTTAACTTTTTTAATCTTGCCATTATGATAAAATTTTTGCCTATGATGATATATTTTTTTATCACGAATAATTCTACCTATTTTCGATTCAGAGTAAATTGGTAAATCATGATCATAACAATATTTATCTAAATATTTTTTAATCTTAGCTTTGCCCGTATTTGGGCAAAGCTCTAAACGTAGATATTTAATTTTAGCTAAAATTAATGGATGTATTTTTCTTTTATTATTATTCTTTCTAGCTTGTACCCCTGGATTCAGACTTGCAACTTTATAATCACTTTCTTTATATATCTTCCACCATCCATATAAAGTTGAACGTTTGGCTCCATAAGCATCAACAGTTGCCCTTAAACCATATTGACGCCAAAATAGTAATATCTTTTCCCTTTGTTTAGCTTCTTTAGTGATCATATAATTAGGATAATGTCTTAAACCATAATTATATAACCTACTAAATCCTTTACAATGACCGTATTTAAAACTTAATTGCAT
>Ga0272440_1002747_pt1 | contig 13524 bp, 9 predicted proteins | sample SSMMMBAug17_FD_192440 | JGI IMG/M metagenome (GOLD analysis project Ga0272440, IMG submission 192440) | Marine sediment archaeal communities from Little Sippewissett salt marsh, Falmouth, MA, United States - SSM-MMB-Aug17 | ecosystem: Environmental > Aquatic > Marine > Wetlands > Sediment ...
GGTAAGACATTACAATGATTTGAGCCCTGAAAGGGCGACACACAAAAAAAACAATAATAATAGGTAGCACATTTATGTGGCGCCCTTACAGGGCTTAAGACTCTTTTTGATATTTTCCCAGGGCGTTGCCTGGGCTGGTATATAACGCCCTTTCAGGGCTAAGAAAAATGCCCTCTTTTTTAGAATGCGCCCTAATTACCGAGATGTGTATAAGCATAAGGGCAGAGCCTGGGAACGTGCTATACTGTTATTTTGCTAAAAAACTTGAACATTTAGTATTACAAAAATCTTAGCCTTGTAAGAGCGAAACAAATAAACCCATTGTCTTCTAATCACTTTAAGACGGCATTATCTGTTGCTCATACTCCATAGCCGTCAGGCTAAGGCAAACTTACTCTTTCCAACGCTCTGCGTGGGAATGCTTATAGGACGCTCTGCGTCCCCTGTGCTTGCATTTCGGTCGTCCCAACACAGAGGACGCAGAGCGTCCAGGATGCATTCCCACGCAGAGCGTGGAAACGAGGTTCCCTGAGAGTTTGCTTAACCTGACTGCAATGGCTCTTACTCAGCTTAAATGGTTGGTATGTTATGAAGCGAATATCGATTATTGGATCAGGTGGTCATACAAGATCATTAATCAATTTATTAGAATCTGGATTCATAATTGATGGTATTTACGATGATACATATGATGTGAACAATAAAGAAATGATAAATGGATATCATCTTGTTGGAAAAACAAATGCTATCACAGAAGATAATACACTTGTTATTTCAGCAGGCGATTGCGAGAAAAGAGCGTTTTTTTATAAAAAATATAAATCCCAAGTATTGAAAAAGAACCTTGTTCATTTAACATCAAAAATTGAAAAATGGGCTACAATTGGAGAAGCAAACCAATTGTTTGCAAACACTTATTTGAATTCATATGTAAAAATCGGAGACAATAATATCATCAACACTGGTGCAATCATTGAACATGAAACACATATCGGAAATCATAATCATATTTCAGTAAAATCAGTTTTGTGTGGTCGAGTGATCATTGGGAATAAGTGTTTCATTGGCGCAGGAGCCATTGTTATAAACAATATTTCTATATGTGACAATGTTACAATAGGCGCTGGTAGTGTTGTCATAGGTGATATTTACAAGCCAGGTGTTTATGTCGGTAATCCTGCAATGATGATCAAATAAAAAAATCAATTGTGTAGGAGCGAACCTTAAAGTTCGTCTTTGGACAAAAATTTAAAATCTTCTTGAAATTAAACATCAAAAGGAGCTTGAATGATGGAAGTCAGTATGTTTCATGTATTTCATCAGGGGCCAATGCTTGCCACTTTGGCGCGCGTGGCAGGTGCAGCAATAACAAGAAATATTTTCCCAGAAAAAGGTTTAATGCCTGACATTCCAGGTCCAGAATATTCTTCAATCGTTCCCCCACGATCTTCCAATCTAATCCATGACTATATTTGCCATGTGGGAGGTGACCCGGGTAACTATCGCGGTATTCTACCGCCCCATTTTTTTCCACAATGGGGCATGCCTCTTTTGGCACAAACAATACATGCACTTCCTTATGATGTGAGTCAAATATTGAATGGTGGGGCAAAATATATTGTTAATAAACAATTACCCGCCACTGAACCTCTTAAGTTAAGGGCTCGTTTAATTAATTTGGATGATAATGGTCATCGTGTCGTTTTACATCAACAACTCATTACTGAAACAGATTCTACACCTAACGCATTGATTTCAGAAGTTAAAGCTATTTTACCCCTGAAATCTGGGAAAAAACTTTCAGGTCCCAAAAAAGAAAAACCTCGGATTCACGAAAATGCACATGAAATCGGGCAACTCAATCTAAAAGCAACCGATGGTCTTAATTTTGCCAAACTCACTGGAGATTTTAATCCTGTTCATTGGATTAAGATTTATGCACGATTATCTGGTTTTCAAAGTACAATTTTACATGGATTTTCTTCAATGGCACGCGTGGCTGAAATTCTTATCAAAAATCGACTGTCTGGAAACCTAAATTCTTTTCAGTCTTTAGATGTTCGATTTGTCAGGCCATTACTGCTTCCCAATGATGTTTCTGTCTTTATATATCAGAAAGATATTTGGATTGGACATTCACCAGGTGGGGCAGCGTATTTATCAGGCCGATTCACATAAAAAAAATATAGTCACAATCAAAGGAGAAAAAAATGAACGATTACTTCATTCAATTGAGTAAAAACCCAATCATTCAAAAACTGATCCATAATTTGGGGCTCCCTAAACTTCCTGTCGAATTGATTCGTACCAATCATCCATGGGAAGAGCGACCATTCAATGATCAACCGGTTGTGATCAGCCAAATTCAACAAACCGCATTAACAAAAATATTAGCCGAAACAGTTGTGAAAGGTGGCGGCAATCCTTTTATAGAAAAAGATGACGCTATCCAAGATATATATAATGATGTAGGTAAGGCGTATGGCCGCTTGCCACAGTCAAATGATACAGATGATCTTCCAGAAAATTTTACTCCAAAAATACTTATCTTTGATGCCACGAATATCCAAAAGCCTGAAGAATTAAATCTTGTGCATTCATTTTTCCAAAGCCATTTACGTTCATTGGCAAATTGTGGTCGTGTGGTTGTGTTAAGTCAATTATCCACTGCAAAAACAGATATTTCAGCTGCAGCAACGACACGTGCTTTAGAAGGTTTTATTCGTGCGATGGCGCGAGAAATTGGTTTCAAAGGTGCGACAGCCAATATCGTTTATGTGGCACCTGATGCTCAAAGCCGATTAGAACCTGTATTAAGATTTCTGATGTCAGAAAGATCTGCTTATATCAGCGGTCAACCTTTATATATATCTAAGCAGGTTGTATCCGACGAAGCCATACCGAAAATGCGTCCCCTGGATGGTAAAACTGCATTGGTGACAGGTGCAGCACGAGGTATTGGTGCTTCTATTGCGCGGAATTTGGCTCGTGAAGGGGCGCAGGTAATTATTATGGATCGTCCTGGTGAAGATATTTCTGCGGGAAAATTAGCTTCAGAAATTCAAGGACGTGTACTAATTTGCGATATCACAACACCTTCTGCAGGAAATCAAATTGTGGAAATGGTTTCTAAAACATCTACCGGTCTTGATATTGTCGTTCATAATGCAGGGATTACACGCGATAAACTTCTGGTAAATATGAAGCCTGAGGTGTGGGATCAGGTGCTTGATGTGAACTTTCGCTCAATCCTTCGTGTGAATGAAAAATTGTTGTCAATAATGAAAAGTAATGGCAGGATTGTATGTTTATCATCTGTTTCAGGAATTGCGGGTAATCGGGGCCAAACAAATTATGCGGCATCAAAGGCTGGTGTGATTGGATTTATTTCAGCTTTGGCCCCAATAGTTGCGGATAAAGGCATTGCTGTCAATGCAGTAGCGCCAGGGTTTATTGAAACGCAAATGACAGCAAAAATTCCTTTTGCAACTCAGCTTGTAGCCAGACGCTTAAATAATTTGAACCAAGGGGGAACACCAGGTGATGTTGCTGAAACAATTACTTTTTTATGCAGCCCGGGTGCTTCTGGTATAACCGGCCAAGTCTTGAGAATTTGTGGTGGGGCATTAATTGGGGCGTAAACAAGGAACTCTCTGAAAATAATTCCGATGTTTTCATTTTCAAGAAAGGAAAAACTGATGAAAAACACAAAAAAACGTCGTGCTGTGATTATTGGTGGTGTTCGTACACCATTTTTAAGAGCCTTTGGTGATTTTACGCCATTAAGCACAATAGATTTGGGCGCTCAAGCAGTCAAAGGACTTTTAAAAAAATTTCCCATTGCCTGGAAAGAAATTGACAAAATGATATGGAGTGGCGTCATTCTTCCAAGTGCAACTGTGAATGTAGGACGAGAAATTATTTTTGATCTGGGACTTCCAATGGAAATTGATGCCTATACCATCACACGTGTATGTACATCCAGCCTATGTGCAATCACCCTGGCTGCATCGGCTATAGAGCGCGGCGATGCGGATGTTATGATTGCAGGTGGTTCTGACTCCACAAGTAATGCTGAAGTGAAAATGCCCCAGTCACTTGTTCATAAGTTTGCACCAGTTGTTCTCAGCTCAAAGTCTACAGTCAAAGACTACTTTCGTTTGCTGACCCAACTGAATCCCAAAAAAGATTTGATTCCCCAACGTCCAGCTATTCGAGAACGTTTAACAGGAGAACTTATGGGTGAATCAGCCGAAAAAATGGCATCACGTAATCAAATTCCTCGTCAATCTCAGGACATATTTGCCATGCAGTCACATCAACGTGCAGCCAAAGCAATTGAAACCGGTCGGTTTGCATCGGAAATTACACCTGTTGAATTGCCAAACCAGAAAAAAGTTCATGCAGATAATATCGTGCGTGGAAATACGAGTCTTGAAAAACTTTCTAAGTTAAAACCTGTATTTGCCAGGAATGGAAGTTTGACAGCTGGTAATTCCAGCACGCTAACTGATGGTGCGGCAGCTGTACTTTTAATGGAATTAGAAAAAGCGAAATCTTTGGGGTTTTCTCCTTTATCAAGTATCCGAAGCTGGTCTTATGATGCTGTTGATCCCACTGATCAATTACTTATTGGTCCTGCAATCTCAATGCCCAAAGCGCTTCAAAAAGCTGGCATGACCAGCAAAGATATTAACTTGATTGATATACATGAAGCCTTTGCAGCGCAGGTTTTAAGCGTCTTGAAAGTACTAGGATCCAATCAATTTGCAAAAGACCGGCTGGGAATTGATAATGCCTTTGGAGAGATTGACCCAAAAGATATTAACATTCATGGTGGCTCTATTGCATTAGGTCACCCCTTTGCTGCAACAGGAGCCCGCATGGTTATTACAATGTCGAATGAATTGAATCTTTCTGGTAAATCAACAGCACTACTCGGAATATGTGGAGCAGGTGCATTATCTGCTGCTGCGGTTTTGGAAGCTGTATAGTTAATAAGGGCCCAAAAAGTCGAACTTTTTTTCATAGACCTGAAAGAGCGGCAATAATAATAATTAATGGATAAGTTCAATTACTTAAATTTCAGTTAAGTAAGCGATCATAAATTTATTTATCGGAAAAACATAATCCTGCTTTATATTGGTTCAAGTTCAATTCCGCTTGCTAACGCGCGCGGCTCTGAAAATTTCGGCAGTTTTTAATCTGAGCCGCGCGCGTTAGCAAGCGGGACTGTACTTAAAACAAATATCAAACAGACTTTCCGAAGATGCACAAAATTAAGGCGAATCTAAAATTTGCCCGAAGGGCACTATGTTCATTTATCGGAAAAACAAAATCCTGCTTTATATTGGTTCAAGTGCAATTCCGCTTGCTAACGCGCGCGGCTCTGAAAATTTCGGCAGTTTTTAATCTGAGCCGCGCGCGTTAGCAAGCGGGACTGTACTTGAAGGAAATATCAAACAGGCTTTCCGAAGATGCACAAAATTAAGGCGAATCTAAAATTTGCCCGAAGGGCACTATGTTCCCCCAACTTGTACATACGCCCACCGCTACCTTTGATCGCCAATCCCAAACAAAGCCGAAAAGCCCCCATGCTGTTGACAGGCTCAGCAGTCACGCTGGTTTTTAGAACAGTCATGGCTGACCCAAACCCAATTAATCAAGCAGCCACAAACTTAGAAATGGACAGTAAGTAATCACTAACAGGCAAAGAAACAAAATAAACAAAAAAGGCAAGACTGAACGATACAATGTAACGACAGGTTTATTAAATCGAAAGCTTGAAATAAACAGATTGATACCTACTGGAGGCGTCATATAGCCGATTTCAAGATTCATCAAAAAAATGATTCCCAGATGGACAGGATGGATATCAAAAGCTGTGGCGATTGGTATAATCAATGGCACGACAACGATGATGGCAGAAAAAATATCCATCATGCAACCCACCAACAGCAAGAAAAGATTTAACACAAATAAAAACCAATATTTATTTGTAATGAATTGTTTCATTGCACTTAATATTATATCAGGAATATTCATATCAATGAGAAAAGCAGTCAACCCCATTGCGCTGGCCAGAATAATCAGAATACCGCCAACCATCACCATGGATTCTTTCATAATCAATGGCAAGTCTTTGGTAAAGGAAATATCCTTGTAAATAAAACATTCTATCAGTATGGCGTAAAAAGCGACCAGGGCAGATGCCTGGCTGGCAGTTACCAGACCACCATAAATACCAATGATAATAATAAATGGAAATGGAATTTCCCATCGAACTTCCCACAGAGCTGAAATGGCTTCTCTGAAATTAAATTCTTTTGTGGGAACATTGGATAGTTTTCCGCGAATGATGGCATACACTGACAACATTGTAATCATAAACATGCCTGGAACAAGCGCTGCGATAAATAAATCATCAATAGAAGTTTTTGAGACAATACCATACAAAATAATTGGCAATGAAGGCGGAAATAACAAGCCCAGGCCGCCGGTACATGACACCAGACCAAGACTAAAATGCTCCGGGTATTTTTCGTTGATTAATATCGGATATAAGAAACCGCCCAGCGCAATTATGGTTACGCCTGAGGCACCAGTGAACGCACTGAAAAATGCACATGTGACCAATGTCACAATTGCCAGACCACCATAAGCCCAACCCAATAAGGATCGAACCAGATTTGTCATTCGAGCGGGTGTATTGCTTTCAGATAAAATATATCCACAGAAGGTAAATAAAGGAATTGCAATAAAAATATCCTGGCTGGTCAATCGTTTCATATCAATGAGCATACTCAATAAAGAACCATCAATGGGTGTGGTCAGATACCATAATAGCAGCCCAAGCCCTCCCATGATAATAAACAGGGGCTCTCCAAACAAAGCAAATACGATAAACAATACGCAAAAGATATAGCTCATGGATTATGACCTTCCTTTTTTATAGTAGCTTACCGGTATGACCGGCTTTGTTTTAATTAAACCCTCAACCATTGATTTAAAAAAGCGAAAGGCCAGAATACCAAAAGCAACTGGAATAAACATTTTACAAGGCCATTCCGGAATCGATAATAAGTATGCATCCACACCTGTACCAACACTGAGCTTTGTAAAAAAGGAATTGTCATTGTATAAAAAATACACATAATCAGTTGAAATCAATGAAAAAATAAGTGATATGGCAAATCCAGCAGTATCCAATACCACAGTAATTTGGGTCATCATTTTTCGAGAAAGAATTCTTGATGCAAGATCAATTTTAATATGTTGACGACTTCGCAAAGCAAGGCTTGCACCAAAAAAGCCAACAACGCCAACCATCAATGTGGCGATCTGAGGCATCCAGCTTCCCCCCTGAATTTTGGCAAGTAATTGGGGCGTCGCATTTTGAAGGATAATTTGAATAAAGTATATGCCGAGCATAATTGCCAGTGCAGCGACCAAAACGATACTTTCAAAACGTTCAATTTTGTTATCAATATATTCTAGAAAACGAACAACACTTCTTTCCTGGCCTTCAATTGCATCCAGAAGTGATGTATAGCATTTAAATATAAAATAAAATCCGAAGATAAGGCATAAAAAAGGAAGTAATAACGATATAATAAATTTTGGAATTGTGAAATATTGCTTGACCTCATCACCATCTTCATCAATGCTGGAAACAATAATGGGCGTTAATTGGATGTGCGTCTGCATCAATTCATCTTCAACAATGTTTTTGTAGATAATATGGGTATGTTTTACCAGGTATAGACAGGCGCTAAAACTAAGCCAGGACATTACAATCAGGATGACTGTAATGCACCCTTTTTCCAATCGATTGAAGACAGTGATTCGTTGCACTATTTTGCCTCCAACAGAATCTTTTGTGTCACCTTCGCACATTTTTCCTGACCCATTTTCCGACATTCAGCAACCAACGATAGGCTCTTGTTTAACAATTCTTGAGAATAGAATTCGCCCACCAGACGTTTTCTTACTTTATCTGCAACGATTTCCATTTCTTTATCCGCCTTTTCAGATAATTGAAATTCTTTCAGACCAAATCGACTGGTGAGATCTTTTTTTGCTTTTTCATTATCTTTGCGCATTTCTATAATTGTTTTTTCATTTTTTTCTTTTAAAATTGATTTTACAATTTCTTTATCCTTGTCAATCATTTGATCAAAGGTATCTTTTCGAATGATAATGCCGCCACATCCATTGGTCATGGGTTTACTGGAAACATATTTTACTTTTGTATGCCACTGAAATGCGATTGCTGCAACCGGTGGCGCATAGCAGGATTCAATTAATCCAGTTTGTAAAGATGTTAAAACATCGGTAATTCCCAAAGGGACAGTGTTAATGCCAACAATATCCGCGAGGGTCATACTGATTGGTTCCCCTTTGTAAATCCAGGTTTTGACTTTTCGGATGTCATCAATCTCGCGAATGGGCACATTGGAAAAATTATAAACGAATCCGGTTTCGTTCATTGCCAACAAGACATAGTCTTCTTTTAAGAACATTTTTTCAAAAACAGAAAAGAGATTGCATCTGAGATAGTCAAACTCGGTATAAGTTTCAAATAATAAAGGTAAATCCATTACCCGAATATCCTTGACAATACTTTGGAGCCCCATGCCGCTTACACCCACCGCATCAATTTCACCAATTTTCATTTTCTGAATCATTTCAGGCTCTTCACCTTTTTTCCCACCCAGATAGTATTTTATTCTTACCCGCTTTTTGGTTTTTTTCTTGATTTCTTTGGCAGCTTCTTCAAGAATATTTGCCCAGGTTGTTCCCTCAGGCGCTAAAGATGCAAATTTTATTCTTAATTTTCCTGCATACGCAGAATTATTGATTATTAATACCCATAATAATAAATATCCTGCTATGGTTGCTATGATTCTTTTTTTTTTCAAAATATACCTCCCAAACAATCTTTACCGCTCAATTTGAAATATCGAACGATACTATGGATAGAAAAAAATTAATAGATATCATCTGCATATTTTAAGTAAAGTCTTGCCTTACGTTTTGCAATTGTGTTCATCAAGGTGTATTTTTCTGGCCAGTTTGAGGTGTTCTTATGAATGATCTCTTTTAGAATAGAAATACCAGCTTCAGGATAATCGAACTGCGTACAATAAAAACGTGCCTTGAATAGCGGATTGAGTAGACATCTCCCATTATTAATATCAGAGACCCTTTCAAATTTTTTGTTTGATTTAACTTCATCTCCGCCGATCATAGGCGGCATAGCATACAACATGGCATCAATCATAACAGGCATTCCGAAAAAAAACTCACTGTCTAATTCTTGAATTCGCTGATTCATCAATCTGAATACAGGAACCATTGCCAGCTCTGAAATATTATCCCTTGAGATTTGCAGATAAGATCCCCAAGAAATGGTTGTCCAGAAGAGCGCTTCGTGTTGGTCTGAAGCGATAAATTTTAACTGAAGTTTTATAGCTTCCATATCAATTCTTTTGGCAGTAATTAATTGAACTATTTTTTTACCTTGAGAGCTGAGTGACAGTGATCGAAACCCATATTTACGAGCGCGTAAATACAAATTTCTGGCGCGTTCTTGATGAAATTCCTCCAATTCTTCATTTTCTTCAAATCTTGCCTTTTCCATTTCATATTCTACAAAGCTTAAAGCGTATGCACTGTATCCAAAAGCAATGTTATTCAGTAATAGTTTGTTATAAGGATTACTTTCCAGTAGGACTTCCATCAGTTTTAGATTTGAAGTTATGCCTGATTCCGCAACAATCAGATCGGATTCTTTTAAAAAGGTATTCAGGCCATTTTCAATGATAACCGGCACTATAAATTGAATCCCTTTTGATAAAACCCATTGTCTTGAACAACCGCAAAAAACTGTACCGAAAATCACCAATATCAATAAAACTGCTGATTTATGTCGATGGCACATACGATCCCCTCCTGATTAATTGGAATAAATAGAATTGCATACATCCCCTTTCATGGGTTTGTTTCGTGATTTGAATGCATCAAAAGTTTGATTTTTTGTATTAGAAATCATTTTAGAGCAAGATGCATACCAGATTATTTATATTTCGGTTCTTTTTGTTGAATGGAGGTCTGGCAAATATTACAGTTTAATTGATGGCTATTTTACACTGTTTACATATCTGTTAACATAATAGCCTCAAAATTTACATTTTTAGGGCGGGTAAAATATGCACATCAGATGGGTATAAAATTAAAATAATCATTAATATCAGTATATTATATGCATTATTTGGAACTGGCACACACTTTGCTGTATCACAGCCAGTGTTTTTTTCGAATACAACAAAAAGTAAAATCAAGGAGGTTTACAATGAAACAAAAAATAGTCCGCAACATCACAAAAATTTTTGCTGTAATTTCAGCATTTGTTTATGTCGTATCGATTTTTTCAGGTATTGCATTTGCGGTACCTGAAAATACAACGCTTGTTACTGAAAGATTTGGGGGGACTGCCCATACCCTGGATCACTCGAATGTCATGAAATGTGTCTGGTTTGGTCGATATTCTGGTTCCGGTCATTTGACTTCAAAGGTTATCTATGGCGGGACACCTTATGAACCAGACGATAATCTTACGCGCCGCAATGCTGTCTATATTGATGTTAGCGCCATCCCTGCTGGCACACGCATTGTCAAAGCGGAATATGTCATGCCATATGATATGAGCATTTATCCTTTCAGCGCGAATCGCCTGAGCAATGGACTGTCTATGTATAAAATTCTTGACCCATCAGGTACTGGCATGTGGAATGAAAATAATCTAGGCACACGCATGAAGGATGCCGATTTGAATATTCCCTGGGATGAAGGTAAAACCTTCGCCGATTGCGTAGATCCCAACCCCATTGCCACAATTTATGGAATTGCCAAAGGCAGACAGATGTTCTATTTCTTTGATATGACACCTGTTGTCCAGGAATGGGTGAACAATCCTGAATCCAACATGGGCGTCTCATTTGATGGATCAGTGCCATCTGATATTCAGGAGGATCCCCATTTTAGGCCCTATCTTCAAATCACATATGAGGTGCAAAACGTCAGTCATCAGGAGCAACCCACCCATATCAATGCTTTTCATCGCTCTGGGCAAACTTTTGTTACATGGACAGAATTAACATATGATGGTCATTTTTATGATATGCTGTATCGCGTGTATCGTCATACACAACCGATCAATTCTCAGAATCTGACTGATGCTGAAATGATTGCTGAAGTCGATCAGATGTCTGGTTATAATGCCAGGCGCTCAGAAGTGAGAAAAGAAGCACACAATTATATAATTGATTCCAATGGATCGGAATTAACTGATGACACAGGTCTGTTTGTTTACACCACAAAAGAAAATGGTCATTTTTACTATGCAGTTACATCTGTTCTAGAAGGAAATGAAAACATAGATGATTTTGATGCGCAAAACAGTATCCAAGCACCCATTGTAGAATCTGTAAATTTACCGCAAGCCATTTGTCAGGCAGTTGTGGATCAAAATGGTAAGCTGGTACAGGAATTTGTCCACTGGGCAACAGATCGTATGAGTTATAAGTTGGGTCATGGTTTTAATTTTATGATCAATGTTTCTCCAGAATATGATCCAAATACGCCCGCGCCCATTGAAATCATGCTTGGCGGCAGAAGTACAACTTATTATAATAGTTGGGCATCAAGAAATATGATCACCATTCGTCCGGATGACTACTTGCCGCCAACCCGAAATCTCCCTTTTGATGGTTACCAATACGATAGCCTCCAAACCTGGTGGTCTGGCTGCCGAAACAATTATAAAACGCAAACCAAAAGGTCTGATGGCGTTTTTATTCCATATACAGAAAATCGAATTCTGTACTACATTGATTTTGTGAAGAAATACTATCATATTGACAATGATCGCGTTTATGTTCGTGGCGGTTCTATGGGTGGCACAGGTGCCATGAGTTTTGGCCTAAAATATCCTGATGTTGTGGCATCAGTTCATGCAGTGGTGGGATGTCCAAACTGGAAAATGAATGTTCATGGTGTGGATGAAAACTATCAGGTCACCAAAGAAGGATGGCGCAATGAAGGCAAGATTCTGTGGGGTGACTTTGATGACAATGTGCTGCATGAAAATGGTACACCCATGTGGGATTGGATGAATGCAGGATGGTATGTCCGAAATCACAATGAATTGCCTTTTCTGGCAATGGACAATGGTAAACGTGATGGCAGTATTGTATTCTTTCCGATGCCAAACTTTTACAACGACATGTTGAACAGTCGTCATGGATTTTGTGCCCGCTTTTATGATGGTGGACACAGTGGGTATCTTTCTCCATTTGCCATACACTTTGGCAACATTGTTAAAGATGAAAGTTTTCCTGCTTTCCACAACATGAGCATTGATGACGATCCTGGAGCAATTCATGAAGCCACTGGTATGGCCGTTTTGGATAGTTTTTCTCCGCGCATCTTTTCAGGTGATCTTTCAGGAGAAATTAATGGTTACAGAACAATTCAATGGGCCAGGGAACTTTTTCAATTTGACAGCAGTGATATTGAAGATATGGTCGATCAAGCGGATCGTTACGAAATTGCATTTCGGGTTGTAGATGATTGTCATGTTGATCAGGTAATCACCGATCTCACACCCAGACGCCTTCAGCATTTTGTGATTACGCAAGGATTTCCCTATTATTGGGAAAATAAACGCTTAAGTTCAGGTGAAATTATTCAAAATGGCATTGTCATGGGTGATGAAAAATCCCTTTTGACCATTAAACAATTTATTATTGAAAAATCAGATCTTGGAAATAAATTAATCCTCATTCCAGCTGATACACAGGTAAACTATCCACCTTCATTTGAAATTGTTTCAGACAAAGACATTTCTTCACTAGAAAACATTCAATTTACAGTCTATGCCAGTGATCCCAATGGAGATGAATTGACATATTCATCAAGTGGATTGCCATCAGGCGCAACTTTCAATACAGATACGCAAGAATTTTTCTGGGCCCCATCTGCAGATCAAGGCGGCGAGTATCACGTTGGATTTCATGTCACTGATGGCACTTTTTCTGATGATATCACTGTGCGCATTACAGCAGATTTTGATGCTCCTGTTGTGACAATTCTTCACCCAGAAAATACTCAGACAGCTAATGCCAGCATGAATATGGATGGCAATATGTCTGATGATGTGGGTATCGTTGGTATTGATTACCATGTGGATTACCCTGATGGCACTGATTTTGATGGTGAAGGCCTAATTGATGGGCAATCTTGGATAATCAATGGCCTTTATCTAAAGGCGGGTAGAAATATCATTACAGTTTCGGCCCATGATGCATCTGGCAAAACTGGCAACACAAATATGGTGATTCAAAGAACAGAAACCCAAATGACAGAAGTGACTGTATCAACTGTGGATGCGCTACGAACAGCCATTCAAAACCTCCAATCCAATACCGCGATTTTGTTGGAAGATGGTACTTATGATATTCC
>Ga0272440_1002748_pt1 | contig 13522 bp, 5 predicted proteins | sample SSMMMBAug17_FD_192440 | JGI IMG/M metagenome (GOLD analysis project Ga0272440, IMG submission 192440) | Marine sediment archaeal communities from Little Sippewissett salt marsh, Falmouth, MA, United States - SSM-MMB-Aug17 | ecosystem: Environmental > Aquatic > Marine > Wetlands > Sediment ...
CGACATCCTCAGGTCAATACAGCAACATGGGAATGCTTGGTGAAACATTTGTCAACACAATATCTTATGGTGGAAACTATACGTTAAAAACAGGATATAATTATCAAACAGATATTCCAGGGATTTTAAATATTGAGTTAATCCCTGGATTTCAATTTATTTCATTACCATTTGAGCCACAGCAAAAAGATTTAAAGTCAATTTTTTCAGATATATTAGATCATGTGGCGTTTATCAAAGATTCAGATGGAAATTTCTTTCGGAAGATTGGCGCAGATTGGACAACTATTGGTGACTGGACACCTCAATCCGCTTATTTGATAAAGATGAAAAACAACGCGACTTTATCAATACAGGGAAAACCTGTTCAAAAGAATATTGTTATTCCTTTAAGGAAAGATTTTTCATTTGTTCCATACTATGGACAGGGAACCAGTGGTATTGATGCATTTGGAGATATTCTTGAAAATCTGAACTATGCCAAAAACTCTAAAGGTCAGATGCTTCATGAAATAGACAATAATTGGGTCAACAATATCGATCTATTAAAAGAAGGGGAAGCCTGTTTAGTGAAAATGAAACAAACGGATGAGCTTCAATATGATCAACAGACAGCAAGAAAACGATCTATCAATACTCAGATGAAAGAGCTTGATTCAACCAGCAGACATTTTCAATTAGTCTCCGGCAATCCAGCAGAACCAACCTGGACAATTTATTTGGAAACAGCTACAATCAATGATATCCCTCTTGAACCTGGAGATGAAATTGCTGTTTTTGATGGTGATATACTTGTTGGGTCTAGGATGATTTCAGACGTATTAACCCAGGAAACACGATTTGAGCATTATATAACAGTCTGGTCAAAACTCACTGATGGCACTGGGTATACTGCTGGAAATCCCTGTACATTTGTATTTTGGGATAATAGTGAGCAAGTCGAATATGCATCTGTTGACTTTACTTTTATTGAAATGCAAAACAGCCATTCTCAAAACAATTTTCCGCAAGGGGATGGCTCATTCAGTATTGCAGGCTTATCATATTCACAATTATTTGCTGAAATGCTTACAGATACGTCAAGCAACACACAATCTGAATCCATATCTGTTACACTGGTGTTTAGCAGCGAAATCGATGATTTACAGCCATCGGATATTGTGATCAACAATGGCAGTATTCAAGAATTTACATGTCATTCTTTTACGACATACAGTTTTATCGTTTCTCCGAGTATCGAAGGCGAGCTAGAGATAAAGTTATCAGATAATTTTATCCTTACACACGATAATCTGACATTACGCGCCCCATTGAATATAGTGCATGATATCACGCCCCCAGTGCTAACACTGAATGGGGAGCCAACAATTTATTTATGGCAGGGTGATACCTTTACCGATCCTGGTGCAGAGGCAATTGATAATCAAGATGGCAAGATATCACATGACATACTGGTTGATAATCCTGTCAATTCACAAACGCCTGGTGAGTATCGGATAACTTATACTGTAAGTGATTTATCTGGTAATCAGGTGATAGCAGAACGTTGGGTTATTGTCGAAGCTGCAAAAACATATCATGGTTATATAAAAGTAAATAATCCACAAACAGGTGAACCAGTACCTCAGAATCATGTCATGATTTATATTGTTGATGGCGATCAACAGGCTTATTCAAGTTCAACATCAACCATCACTAATGATGATGGAAATAAAGGTTACTTTACTTTCAAACTTCCGGAATATGGCAGGCCATATCATTTTATGGCTGTTTTAGATGGTTATATCAGTTCAAATTTTTCAACCATCGATCAGATTGACCAGGAAACTGATAGTGATATTTATTTTCAAGATCAAGTGATGGAGTATGCAAACAATGCCTATATTCAAGGTGATTTGCTAATCAATGATGCTTTGCCTGAGGAAGCTGTTTATGTCCAGGCCATTGATGAATCGGGTCAATATACATCACAAACAATGTCAGACGAAAGTGGTGTCTTTTTCATGGGGCTAAATCCCGCAGCGCACCAATATACTCTTACTGCATATGCAAATGAATATGCTGCAATAAGCTGTATTTCAGGAGAGTTGCCTTTGACTGATGTTCATTTGAATTTAGTACCAACCAGTCGAAAAAGGTATATGAATGATCAGGATCAAAATTCCATATCAACTGGCACTGAATCTGGCGGGAGTTGCTTTATAGGAGGGCTTGTTTTAAATATCGGGCATTCATGGATATTGATGATTTGGCTTACATGTTTGTTTTTACTTTGTAGAAGGCGAGCTTAAATAAAAAACAAAGGGCGTGCGGTACAACTCCGCCCTTTGTTTTAAATGGAAAGCATGTTTTTCGTTTTTCATGGTCGTTATTATAAAATTCATGAGAAATGTACTGAAAAGAACATGCTTATTTAAAGAATGAACAGTTAAGCATTATAAATGGGAAGCTTATCCTTAAAATCACTTGAATAAAAATGTACTTGTTGCTATAATGAATCTTTTGTTAATGTTTTAAGAAAAATAGATGGAACTATTTCAATAAAATAAAAGGAGAGCAACCAATGAATAATTATACTATAACAAAAAAATTACATCATCCACTGCAACATAATAATTATATTAAATCGCTGCTAACTAAATGTATACATTATATTTATACACAAATTGTATATATTTGTTTGTTTTGCATGATATGTTTTTCATCAATTTCAACAAGTGCAGAATGGTATTCAAGTGATAAGGATGATTTCATGGCTCTTTTAGGTACAGTATGGTTATTTCAATTTCATGATGACACATTACAGATTGAATTTTCCGACGAATATTTTGAAAGCGACAATATTGTTTTTTTACAAAGCTCTGATTTATCAGGTGAAACAGGGATAATTCTATTTACTGATACAGCCAGCAGAAAAAAAGGTGACAACTATTTTTTTCTAAATCAAGGCCCAATAAAATTTGCGTTTAAGCCTTTTGGGCATATCTTTTCCGGACAACTAGTTGTTGAAGACAATGGTAATTATTCTGATCCTATTGATTTTACGGCAAAAGAAAATCATCGAATTCTTACGAATAGTATTTTTGTCCCAGACGATTATCAGACAATTAATGAGGCGATTAAAAATTGTTCTCCTGGTGGAACAATCGTGATTAAATCAGGAACGTATCGTGAAAGCATATCAATTACAAAAAGCATTACAATAATTGGTGAACAAGGGGCTGTTATTGATGGCAATTACGAAAAAATACCTGTAACCATTGAGAGCGACAATGTAAGTCTGATAAACTTTGAAATTACAGGTGGTGATCAATATGGTCTTAAATTTCTGTCTGTCAAAAACTGTGTGCTTAGTAATATGATCGTTTCCTCAACAAAATGCAGTGAAGATCGTTCAATAATGGATGCTCATGCCTTGTATATCAATAATTCGGATAATATCAGCATCAAAAAAAGCACCATTCATAATACATCTGGCGCTAATTCCAACGATACTCCAGGAGATGCTTATGGTCTTAAAATTGAAAATTCCACCAATATCCAGATATTAAGTTGCCATATTTTTGATCAGCTGGGGGGCGGCTCTCAAGGAGGTGATGGTGGTGATGGTATTGGGGTAAAAATCATTAATTCGGAAAATGTTCTCATCATACAATCATCTATTCACAATAACAAAGGAAGAATAAATGGCGGGGGATTTGGCCTGGCGATATTAAATTCATTGGATATATACATCAAATCATCTGAAATTCAAATGAATGAAGGAGGTTCAAGTGTTCTTTCAGATAGCGGAGGTGGGTTTGGTGTATACATTGACAACAGTTCGATTTGGTTATGCAATTCTGTCATCAGTGAAAATGCGGGTGGAACAGGAAGTTTGGAAAGCTATGGCATTTACATATCAAAAAAATCTATTGATGATTCCAGAAAAGTTATTATTGCCGGCGCTCAACAATGGTTTAATGTCTTTTATAGTTCCAAATACCATGTATATAATGATTCACAGAATTCAATTTTGGCTGCCTTTAATGACTGGGGAACAAGTTCACCATCGGATTATATTTATGATTGTGAGGATTCATCCAATAAAGGCTGTGTAATGAATCCAGGTGATTTGGATAACAATGGCCTGCTTGATCTTAAAGACTTAATCGTTGCATTGCAGATATTGACAACAAAGGATATATCTCATCCGCCCATTCTTAAAATTGATGTAAACAATGATCTTAAATGTGGGGTGCAGGAAGTTTTATTCATTATGAATCAGATTTCTGGCTTATAATTTATTTGAAATACAATCGTTTTTCGCAAATGAATTGATACTGTATTTTGATCAATGCCTAAAAAGAAATTTTTTGATATTCCCCAACAAAATGCTTAATCACGACGAATCTCCATGGAGTGTGAAATGCGCCTTAACAACTTCAGTTTTATCATTGCCTTAATTATGTTAAATCTGCACTTTGTTTCTGCTACTCATGCGTTAGACACAAATGCCAATGACCAACCTCACCCGCATGGCATTTCAGCCAGCGGCTTTAATACCCAGGTAAATTATGAAAACAAGCAGTTTAGTATTACCGGCGGTATCCAAAAAGGAAATAATCTGTTCCATAGTTTTGAACGTTTTAATGTTCATTCTGATGAGCATGCCTTATTTCATGATGAAGGCATCCAAAATACATTTGGTCGGGTGACAGGAAGTCAGTATTCATGGGTGAATGGTCAGATTTCTTCTCAAGCACAACATTTATATCTGATGAATCCCAATGGTTGGATATTTGGCCCTGATACATCTTTAGATATTGCCGGTTCATTTCATGTCACCAGTGCTGACTATTTAATATTGGGTGATAATGGGCGATTAGATGCAACCAATCCCGAAGATACCATTTTAACAAGTGATCCCATTTCGTCATTTGGTTTTTTGGATAATGATATTGGAACAATAAAAATCGAAGGTAAACTCGAAGTCAATAAAAATATGGAAATTGAGCTGATTGGTGGAGATATTGATGCATCGAATAATTCTTTTGTTAGCGCTGCAAATGGTAAAATTTCAGCTGTCAGTGTAAAATCTCAAAAAGTAGTGAATGCCGCTCAAATAGAGGAGATTAAGTCAAATGAAGAGATGGGAACCATAAAATTGACTGAAGGTAGTACTTTTTCAGTAAGTGGTGAAGGTGATGGTGAAATCTATATTCGTTCGGGTAATTTGATACTGGGAGATCCGAATAGTAACAATAGAGATAACAGTGGTTATATTGAAAATAATGCCTCTGGAAGGTCTTTTCAAAATGGTTCTTTATCTATCCACTCTGAATCTATAAATATTTATAATAATAGCAACATTAGCTGCCAGGCCAGTAATAGCGCTAAAGGCGCTCATTTATCAATTACAACAAAGGCATTAAACATTTTTAATGGTGGAAAAATTGACGTTCAGGTTGAAGACAATGCTTATGGTGGAGGTTTAGATATCATAAGTGATCAGATAAATATCATAGGGGATGAAAACTTTTTGGATATTTATAATGCAAAATATGACAACATGCCCGGTATAATTGCACAGACAATAGATAATGGTATTGGCAGTAATATTTCTATTCACTCTGGTTCTATTACCCTGGATCGTTGTGGTTATATCAATATGATGGTTGGTTACTTTGCTTTAGGTAGTAATTTAAATATTTATTCGGATACACTAAGTCTCAATAATGGTGCAAAAATTGATGCTCATTCATACATGAACAGTGCATCAGGTAAAATTTACATTGAAACCCAAGACGATCTTCATCTTAAAGGTGAATTTTTTTCTTCTGCAATCTTAATGATGAACGATAGTACAAGGGATTCTGGAACAATAGAAATTCATTCAAAAAATGTTATTTTGGATAGTTCTCGTGTTGTCGCATCAACAAATGATATTGGAGATGGCGGCAACATACATATAGTAGCAGAAGATTCCATTAAACTGTTTGGAATTTATTCTCATATTGGTAATGGTACTGATGAAAACGATAAAATTATGACGAAGGGAAATGGAGGAGAGATTAAGCTTGAAGCACGAAATATCTTTTTGACTGAAGGCTCCCAAATTGAAACGAGTACAATAGGAACTGGAAAATCGGGTGATATTATTATAGTTTCAAATTTACTTCATATTTCAGGAGAAGCCCTTTTTAGAAGTGAAGATCATGAAGGTATTGAAGGAAGCGGCATTTTTAATTCAGTTTTATCTGATTATGATAATGGTGGTGATGCTGGAAAAATAAAAATAAAAACTGATTATTTAGCCTTAATAGATGGTGGCAAAATTGATAACAGTAATCTTTTTGGAACAGGTAATGCCGGACAAATATATATTGATGCAAAAGAATCAGTTGCTATTAAAGGTACAACATCGACTGGGATCCCTTCATATATAAATTCTATTTCAGGTGATGCAGGAAAAGGTGGAGAAATTACGTTGATAACAAAGAATTTATTTGTTGATCAGGGAGGTAAAATTTCAACCAGTACAAGTTTTACAGGCGATGCAGGTATTATAAATATTCATGCTACAGAAAAAATTAAACTCAGTGGAAAGGCATCAAATGATCTTCCATCAACAATTTTTTCAGGTTCAGAAGAATTGAATGCTTCGGGAAATGGTGGAGAAATAAATGTTACAACCCATAATTTACTTATAGAAAATGGCGCATCTATTTCCTCAAAAAATCGTGGTAGTGGAAAAGCTGGAAATATTAATATAGATTCTGGTCATATTACTGACATTGATGATAGTGCCATATTATTGGAAACCAATATGGGAAATGCAGGAGATATTGATATTCAATCCAATACAGTACTGATGAAAAACAGTAAAGTTTCCACAAGTGTGCTTGGATTTGAAGGAAATGGCGGAAACATCTATTTTGACAATAAATTGATTGCGTTAAACAAAAGCCAAATCATCGCCAACGCTCACGAAGGCACTGGCGGCAATATCACTCTGAATGCCAATCATCTTATCCGCTCTGCAGATAGCACCATTGACGCATCTTCAAAATTGGGAATTCATGGTCATGTTAATCTTCTAAGCCCTGAAATGGATTTTTCCAGCGATTTATCAGCATTACCTGCTGCATTTATCGATGCTTCCCAATGGCTGGATTCACCCTGTGATCAAAGAACCGGTGAACTCAGCAGTTTTATTGTCAAACAACGTGATGCCCTGCCCCAAAGTCCAGATGATTTACTCACCATGCCCATTGTGCTATTATTCCCTGATTCCCCCCTTATTCAAAAAATTAAACCTTTGATTATCAATGGGCAACAAAAACAGGCCATTGATTTTATTGAAACTGCAATGACTGGGCAATCAATTCCACAAGAGGAGTTCTCAGCAAATATAATCCTTGCCAATAATTATATGAATTTAGGGTTTAAAGATAAAGCCCGCTCAATTATTGAGCAAACGGAACAGAATCTCAATAGTACAGATCAAATGTTTGAAAAAGCATTGTTTTACGCCATGCGCGGAGATTTGTTTTTATCAATGGGGAAAAAATGGACACACGCAGAGTCAGATCTCAAAAGAGCCTTAAAACTGGCACATTTATGTGATAACCCACTGCTGTTGTCTTCAATACATAATAAACTTGCTAATTGCTATGCTGTCGCAGGCTTATCACAAAATAGTTATGATTTTGCCTGGAATCACTACACAAAAGCGATAAATTATTTACCTGATAAGTATAAACTGGAAAGTGCGGTTGTTGCAATCAATCAGGCCAGGATATCTTTATATCATTTTTTATCATTTAATACTGTGAACATCGAAAAAGCAATGACTCATACCATTCATAGGCTTGAGCAATTGACAGATAACTGGCATAAAGGATTTTATCTGCTGTCTGTGTATCAACTGATTCATCACTATATTGAACGCTATCCTGACAATAAAGAGAAATGGATCAATCAAGCCAATCAACTTCTTGAGCAGTTCAGATTAATAGCCAACAGTATACATCACCCTCAATTAATGGCTTATGCGCATGGTTATTATGGCAGAAATCTAATAAATACCCTGTATGCAATTCAATCCACCCAAAAAGCAATTTTTATTTCAGCAGATAACCATCTCCCCGAGTTGCAGTATTTTTTTCAATGGCAACTGGCCAGGCTTCAGCATAAGGCCGGACATATTGATCTGGCAATACAGGCTTATGAACAAGCAATAAAAACGCTTATACCTGTTCAGCACCAGTTTTTTTCTGCAGGACGTTTTAAAAACAAAATTTTTGTTAATGCAATACAGCCCATGTTCATGGAACTTGTTCACCTTAAATCAAAACGTACAGACTCAGATGAAAAACTATTTCAGATGCTATCTCTTGTTGAACAACTTAAAATTGCCGAATTAACAAATTTTTTTAAAGATGAATGTATTAAAGAAAAGAAAGGTTCTGATAAACTCCAATCATATGTTAAGCGTTTAACTGATTGTGTTATTGTTTACCCGATATTGTCAGATCCCCCAATAATGATTGTTCTACAGGAAAGCGGTCCAAAACAGATTGCCCTTCACATAGACCTGAATCAGCTCAAAACAAATGCACGTCATTTTTATCAACGTTTGATTCAAGGCAATAAAGAAAGCCGGATTCACTATTTAGGCAACAAGCTGTATAGCGCTTTAATTCATCCTCTTGCACCCTATTTAAACAATATTCAGACAATCGTATTTGTGCCCGATGGTATATTACGTATGATTCCTTTTGCGGCTATATATGATTTAAAAAAGCATCGATATCTATGCCAGGATTATTCAGTGGTAACACTTCCGGCACTTACATTGACACAAAAGACATCCCGGTTTCAGCCACCTCGCATTTTACTGGGTGGAATGTCGTTAAAAAAACACGGATTTTCAAAATTACCAAATGTCTCACATGAACTGGCAACCATTCATCAAATCATGGGCGGAACAATATTAAAGGATCAGCTTTTTACATTGAGTCATGTAAAGAATGAGCTGGCAAATAATTCATTTAACATCTTGCATTTTTGCACCCATGGAACATTTGGAAATGATCCTGATTCAATACAACTGAATACCTTTAGTAAGCCCATAAATCTGAACCATCTGGCAAATCTTGTGGCATTATGTAATTATCGCAATCAGCCGATTGAATTGATGACATTGAGTGCCTGCAACACTGCAAGCGGTGATGAACGTTCTGCACTGGGGTTGGGAGGCATGGCTGTCAAAACTGGCGTTGCTTCAGCCATTGCCAGTTTGTGGAAAGTTGAAGATTTGGCAGCATCCACAATGATGAAGACATTTTATCAGGCGTTTCATGATCGAAAAGGAAATAAAGCACAGTGCCTTCAAAATGCACAGAAAGAGATGATTCAAAGCGATCAGTTTTCTCATCCATCTTTTTGGGCACCTTTTATTTTCATTGGTGACTGGCACTAATTGGGTTTTACAGATGATTAATTTTGTGGGAATCAATTTTTGGATACAAACAAGGATTAATACACATGTACAATCAACAATTTTGGCAAACATATATCAACAAAAATTCGGATGTCATCGACAGGCTGATTGACAAAAACTACAAAAAGTTTTGCAGGATTTATAAAAAAAGTATTCATACATCTTCCTTAAAAATCAGCGCCATTGACGCTAATCATTTTGTTCATGATCGTTTAATGAAGCGCTTGATCGATGCTGACACCTTGTATAAAAATACTGACGAAAAAGATGTGCCTTTAGATGATAAATCTTACTTTATACGTCAGATCAGCATTATCGTTCATTCCTATTTTTGGAGTTCTATGGTTTCACACAATTATAACAGAATTGAGTCTATTATCCGATGGAAGTGTTTTCCTGATGAACAAGATGATGTTCATTCATATATTCATGGTCAGCTTGTGAATAATGATTTCAGAATCCTCAGAAGATTTAACCAAAAGAAAAAGCAAAAGAACGAAAAGAAGAAAAAAATTACACCAGAAAAATATTTGGAAAATATGGTTCAATTACGTATCAATGCTTTTTTTGATAATGGATGTAATATTCCAACATGGATCAGTCGTTTAAAAGATAACTTGCTTCAAAAAATCTATCAATATCTTTGTTGCCGGAAAAAAAATGAAGAAGACTTCATCCCAAAACTAAAAGGACATAAATTTTTTACAATAGAAAAGAATATTGATCTTATACAAAAAAGTCATCCCAATTGTGGTTACCAAAATACTGAAGTCAGCATTGATCAATATATGCCGGGTTACAAACCCAATGAAATGGATATTGAATCAATTACACTGATGCGATTATTAAATATAACCATTTTTGAAACCTATGAGGTTCATCCTGCGGATACATTAATCATTAAGTCTTTAAAAAAGGATTTAAATAGAGCAAATATCAGGCCCAGTCATAGAATGATGCTACGTTTATATTTTTTTGAGGGGTACACATACAAAGAAATCGGAGAAAAAATGGGCATGCGAACTGATCAGGTGTCTGGCCAAATAAGGCCTGTACGAGAAACAATCAAATCAATATTAAGCAAATATTTGTAATATTATTTCACAATTCAGGGAAAAATAATTGTCATATATTATAAATAAATTATAAAGGATAAAGGGATACAATAATGAATCCAGAAGAAATAACAATGAAAGAACGTCTAAGTTTTCATCTGGCGCAAGCACTTATAGATCATGAACCAGATGAAATTGGCGAATGTTTAACACATGACGACTTGTCATTTCTTGTTGCGGGAAAACTCAGTAAAACAAAGCGTGAGGAAATGTTTGCACATATTGATGCCTGTCCAAATTGTTATGAAAACTGGATAGCAATGCCACCACCAACACCTGAAAAATCATTTGTTCTAAGAATTAAAGAATTTTTTCAAGATATCGCTTATTGGACCTCTGATACCTTTCAATCATTGTTCATACCCAAATATACCATTCCTGCTTTTGCTACTGCCTTAGCTTGTTTTCTAATTATTTATATGCAAGGAAAGCCAACATCAACAATTGAACATCATTTAACCAATGGATATCAATTGGTAATAAACGCATCAGCGCCAGTCGAGCTTGATTTGCCCTGGGAAGGTAATCAGCAAAAGACTATGATTGGTTCTAAACCCCATTCATTATACCAAAAAGCTTTTGCTCTGGGATTGGTAAAGGGAAAAAATAGTTTGATGAATACTTCAACAACGCTATTTTCTCAAAAAGATTGTTCTCAAATATTAGAAAATGATATTGCTCAATTATTTTATATTGCAGGTCAATGGATGATTTTAATTAAATCGGCAAAAATTATGGATAATGACTATTCTGATGCATTTTGGAAAGGCCAAACAGCCATATTGGATAACTTAATGAAAAAAATTTCAAATTTTGTATCAAAAGATAAGGAAGTTATTGATTTATCAGATAAATTATTTAAACTGAAAAGAATATGGGCGTCACAGGAAAATATTCCAAAAATAAAATGGCGCAGCCAGGTAGGAAAAATCAATGAACAAATTATCGAACAATTCAGTCCCAGGTATCTGTCAACAGGAGAATAAAAAATGAACATTCTTAAACTATTAAGTTTAATAAGTTTGAACCTTGTTTTAACTTTCAATGCTTACAGCAATCAGTTAAACCAAAAAGATTTTCCGCAACATTATGTTGAAACATACGATGCATTGAATCCTGATGATCATCCACTTGTGAGCAGAACTGTTGACATTTTTGAACGTGTTAAAAATGCGTCTGATAAAACATATAATGCCCCGCCTAATTTAGTGGTACTCAAAAGAGGAACTGTTCCTCCAACAGTCCTTAAAACAGGTTATGTTATAATTTCACAATCTACATTAGAGAAGTGTTATAAAGGTGTAAGAAATAGTATTGGTGATGCACGTCTGGCATTTATTATTGGACACGAGTTAGCCCATCTGGCGAACTCGGACTATTGGATTGATAAGTCGCGCTCTAATCTTGTTTCCAACTCAACAGTCAAAAAAATATTAAAAAAAAATTCCCGACAAGATCTGCAGATGGAATTAAAAGCAGATGCATATGGAATAGTATTTGCTGCAATGGCGGGCTTTGAGCCCAAAGCACTGCTTCAGGAAAATGGTCAAATTTTTTTTTCTAACTGGTCGAATCAAGCGGACAGTATTCATCCATCACCAAAAATACGTGCAGAGCAATTGAAACATGAAATGCAAAGGATTTGTGATACAATTGATCTTTTTCATTTAGGTCTTCGATTATATCAAATGAGAAAATATGCTGATGCCTTACCATTACTGGTTGCCTTTCAACAAACATTCCCATGTCGGGAAGTATCCAATTTGATTGGCTTGATTTACTATCAACAGGCAATTGATGTGCTGGCAAGGTTTGATTCTAAAAAAGCATATCAATTTAAGTTGTCCATTATTTTGGATACAGATACAAGAGCCAATAGGTTTCGCCAAAATGATCGCCAGGAATTTACAGATTGTTTGAAAAATGCCATGTGGCATTTTAAAATGGCCTGTGATAAAGATTTACAATATCTACCTGCCAGAATCAACCTGTCTGCTGCATTAATACTGAATGGAGAAATTCATGGTGCAATGAATATTCTGAAACAAGCTATGCAAATGAACAGTAACGATCCATTGATACTGAACAATAAAGCAGTTGCAATGTACTTGTTAGGGAATGAAATTAATGTCGATATGTTTCAACAGTCTGTTGATTTGTTTCAAAAACTAATACAGCTAAAACCAGACTTTTCCGATCCTTATTACAATCTTGGACAAATCATGAATATGCGTGAGCGTATGCACTCATCTCATAAATATTTCAAACAATATTTGGAAATTCAACCATATGGCAATTATTCAAAACTTGCCTGCCAGATACTGAAACAAACTTATCACAAGCCTGAACAAGATCAGTGCTCAAGAAAAATTCTTTCTGGAGTGTCCATATTCCCTGGAGAACTGAATCACACGATTAAAGAAAAAATAGACGCATTGCATTTGGTATCTCATGTATTACCAATGGGCGTTTATTCAGGAAACTATTATAAAGGCAATGGGTATTATATTTTAGTTTTGGAAGGAACGATAGAGCTTGTAGAAATGCCTGTACCATCAACAATCGATTATCCAACACAATGTGTTCCTTTAAAATCACATCACAATCTGTCAACCGGAACGAGAACATTTGTTTTTGATCGCTGGGCTGTTGATATTTTGAAGAAAAAAATTGTGAAAATCATTTTGTAGCTCTGTAAAGATATCGAGCTTAAAAGCGTTATTTTTCATTGTCATGAAAAAGAGATGAAAGCAGTTTATTAATCATGCTTCGTGGTCAAAGTACATATGGTGTAGCCCCTGTGTATAATCGATTGTTATGGAATTTTACAAAATCCTATGGAGAGGCAGCCTATGTGATTAATTATCATGTGGATGATTACAACCTGGATGGTTTTGTTGATGAATCCGATGCCAGAGCA
>Ga0272440_1002749_pt1 | contig 13521 bp, 13 predicted proteins | sample SSMMMBAug17_FD_192440 | JGI IMG/M metagenome (GOLD analysis project Ga0272440, IMG submission 192440) | Marine sediment archaeal communities from Little Sippewissett salt marsh, Falmouth, MA, United States - SSM-MMB-Aug17 | ecosystem: Environmental > Aquatic > Marine > Wetlands > Sediment ...
AAAAATTAAAAAATGAAAATAAAAACGAAATGTTTCATCTATTAAATTATAGATGAAATAATAAAGGATAAGTGTTTGTATTAATTTTTAAAAAAAATTGGGGAAGTTATTTTTCGAATCTTCCTATGTAATTTCAGGTTGTTATTGAAAAAATACCAAAACTTATAGACCTATGCGGTTTTTTATTTTGACTCATCTTTATATAATCAACAAAAGGTTTTGAATGGTTGGCTTCAAAATAAAGAATTGATGGTTATTCTGTCTTTTAGCTGATGTATGCTGTGAAACAGAAATGGGGAAAAAATTGATACCATTGTGAAATCCAAGTTGCAGAAACTGGTAGCCAAGAATGTTTCTCCTTTTAGCATGATCAAAATGATAGCTGACGTATTCCATTTTTTTTCCTGTTTTTGGGGCAATAGTATCATCTGCAATTAGTGTTTTTTGTCTTAAAGGTACATCGTCGCATTTGTTAATGATCTTCAAAGCTAATAACTGGACAAACTTTCTCCAGTTGAATGATTCATGATACAACAAGCGATAGAAAGCATCCTTTTTTGCTTTAGCTTGGTTGATATAGCAATCTTTAGATGATAGATATGATAATCCTTTTTGAATAAAAGGTAATAATATGATTAAATATAACAAGTGGATAGTTAGAATCCCTTTACTTTTTTTATGTTGCACTGGTTGAGCATCGACTTAAAACGTAATAAACTCATAGTGTTACTAGTTTGACAATCCAGTGAAAGCTACCGGTTATTGATTTGGTCTTGAATCGAGAGAGAAAAACTTTTTTTAGAATTCATTGATAGCTCCTTTCTTTGTATATACAGTAAGTTATTAAAATCAAGAATAGCATATTTGGAGCAATTTTTCAATATTTTTATAAATTAATTAGTTACTTATTCAAAAAGAGAAAGTAAAACATAACTGCGAAACTTTAGTTATTAAATATATTAATCAATAATATAAGGATTTTATTAAAAAATGATTGATAAACAAATTAAACATGGTGATTTTACTCATCTTGCAGATAATTATTCAAAATATAGACCTGGATATTCAGGCACCATTCTTTCTACCTTACTCTCCTTAACTGGAAAAAATTTCAATCAAATTAAATTTTTAGATATTGGTGCAGGTACCGGTATTTGGACAAAGCAAGTCGCTAAAAAAGGATGTAAGGTAACAGCTGTTGAGCCAAATGATAACATGAGAAAGTATGGAATAAAGAACTGTGCTGAGTTTGATGATGTTGAATGGAAAAAAGGAAGTGCTGAAAGCACAGGTATTTCAGAAGAATTATTTGATATAGTTTCAATGGCTTCATCTTTTCATTGGACTAAATTTGATCTTGCAGTCAAAGAAATAAGTAGTTTACTTTCGCCTATTGGTTTTTTTGTTTGCCTTTGGAATACAAGAATTATTGAAAATAATTCTCTTACGCTAGAAATAGAGTCATACCTGAATGAACTAGTTCCTGAATTAAAACGTATTTCTTCAGGGAAATCAGAATTTTGTGAACAATTGACTGAAAAATTATCATCTTGTTCTTATTTTTCAGAAACCATGTATCTGGAAGGCTATCACTCTGAAAAAATGTCTCATGAAAGGTATATTGGTGTTTGGAAATCAGTAAATGATGTTTATGTTCAAGCTGGGCCAGAACGATTTGAGAAATTTCTTAGCTTTATAATGAAAAAAATAAAAGATGTAGATTTTATTGAAGCTACTTATAAAACTAGAGCCTGGGTTTCATGGAAGAAGAGCTGATATGAAAGAATTTACAAAATTAGCAAAAGTAATTTGGATAACCGGCTTATCTGGAGCTGGTAAAACGACAATAGCAAAAGAGATTATCCGTATTCTCAATGAAAACTCAATTGTTGCTGTTTTAATTGACGGAGATGATTTTCGAAAAGCAATTTCTGACCCAGGAGTTGCTTATGATTCGACAAGTCGACTTGTCAATGCATACCGAATCAGTCGCTTTGCAAAAATGATTTATCAACAGAATATTGTCACTGTCGTTGCAACAATGTCTCTTTTTCATGAAATCCATGAATGGAACAGACAAAATATTGATGACTACTTTGAAGTGTATTTAAAAACAGATATATCTTTATTAAAGCAAAATGATATTAAAAAGCTTTATGGAAAAGTTAACAAAGGAATAGAAGAAAACCTTCCAGGAATAGATATTCCTTATGAAGAACCTTTGTTTCCTGATTTAATAATTCATAATGCAATTCAAGAAAAGAGTGTTACAAAGATTTCAATTAATATTTTAAAAAATACACAGATTTTAGATAACAACAATACCTAAGTTAAAGGATATAGATGAATGAATCGTAAACCAGTAAATTATTGCATGCCAACTAATATTGCCCAGAAAATTATTTTTATAGATGGTCTTGATAGTTCAGGAAAATCAGCTTTAAGCGCTACTATTCCTTCTCTCGATAAATTCGAACATATTCAACTTTTGTATCCGTTAGAATGGATTGTATCTGGATTAAGCCTTGGTGCATTGGATTTTGGATACGCTGAGTCTATAGTAAAAATTGCAATAAATGAGCTTACTTATAATAATAAAATAGGGCGTTATTCAAATTTTCGATATGATGACCAAAGTGGGATTCATAAATATAAGGATCCGACAGTATACTATAAAAGGCTTTCATCTAAGGATGGAGATATTGTCGTAGAAAAATTATTAACGTCAGAAGAATATATTCCTATTCAAACGCATGATTTATATGTTAATTTGGATATTGTTTTTAAATTAAATATAGACTTTTTAATGATTGAAATGATGAGACACCCTGTGAATATTGTTCATTCATGGTGGAAAAGAGGATGGGGAAAACGTTTTGGGGCAGATCCTCGCGCTTTTACTTTAGCTATTGAATATAACAAATCACCAATGCCTTGGTATGCAGCAAATTTTCAAGATAAATGGGATCAACTTAATGAAATGGAGCGGTGTTTGATGATTGTAATTGAGTTGACCAAAAGAATGATTAAAAATTTTCAAACCTTCAAAAATAATGAAAAAATATTAATTGTAAAGCATGAAGATTTTGTTGAAAAAACAGATGCCTCTCTCAATAAAATATGTGACTTTGTAAACACAAAACCAACTGACTATACAGCTTCTTCATTAAAACGTGCTAATTGTCCAAGGGTATTAAATTCCAACGATAGAAAAGAAAAAGAAAATAGAATTAGGTCTGAAGTCAGTAAAGATTTGTTTGCAGATCTGATGGCTCTCTCTGAGAGATATGAACGAAACTGCTATGAGATGGATGTTTAAAAATGTCTTTTAAATTTGGAACAAAATCTGAGACTTTGCTTGAGCTTAGTAACAATAAAACAAATTTTATTGTTCCAGAGTTATATTATTTTTCTTTAAAAGAATGGAAATCAGAAAAAAATAAGATTCTCTCAACGATCAAAAAAAAATTTACTGGCAATTTCGTTGCTATTAGAAGTAGTTCGATACATGAAGATACGATTGAATCTTCACTTGCAGGCGCTTTCAGATCTTATCTTTCTGTAAATCCTCTTGATAATACTCAGTTACTTTCATCAATTGAGTCTATCATAAATTCATACCCCGATTTTAATGAATCTAATCAAATACTTGTTCAAAAAATGTTAACTAATATTACCCTAAGTGGCGTTATTATGACATATTGTATAAGTGATGGTGCACCATATTATGTTTTGAATTATGATGATGAAACAGGAAGAACTGATCTCGTTACCGGAGGAAAAGGAGTTCATAAAACAGTTTTTGTTCATCGTAATTTTAAAATTTCCCATGTATTGTCCGAGCGTCTGAGAAAAATGATAAATCTTGCAAAAGACGTTGAAAAGCTTTGCCATGATGTTCCTGTTGATATTGAATTTGCAATGAATAAAAACCATGAAATGTTTTTATTACAGGCTCGCCCCATTTCTACCTCTAAAGTATGGGAACAAAATGTTGACCAGTCCATTAATAACACTTTACCGAAAATAGAAAAATTTTTTAAACTAAAATCATTACCAAATGACTATATTGCAGGAACAAAGACAGTATTTGGTAACATGCCAGATTGGAACCCTGCAGAATTATTAGGCGTTACAGCACGACCTTTGTCTGTATCCTTATTCCGAAAATTAATTTCTAGCAAAACGTGGAAGGAATCTCGTGAAGAGATGGGATACAGAAAAATGCCTGAAGAAGATCTAATGGTTTTAATCGCAGGAAGGCCATATATCGATGTTCGTTGCAGTTTTAATTCTTTTTTACCTTCAGAATTAGATAAAACTATTGAAAATAAAATTATTAATGCTTGGATAGATAGACTAATTGAGCATCCGGAATATCATGATAAAACAGAATTTGAAATTGCACATACTATTTTGGATTTTGATTTTAATGAAAATTTTAATTCTCGTTATAAAGGCGTTCTATATATTCAGGAGTTAAATAGTTATAAAGAAAAATTAAAAGTACTTACTAAAAACTGTTTGAGAATAGATGCCAACAGTACTTTAATGCAAAATATTAAAAAAATACAATTATTGGAAAATCTCCAAAAGAAAAGACAAGATATCAACTTAAAAAAAGAGAATCCTTTTAATCTTTTAGCGCATGCCAATCATATTCTTGAAGAATGCCGAATACTTGGTACAAAACCTTTTTCTATTATTGCAAGGCATGCATTCATAGCAGAGACTCTTTTGCGCTCTGCAATTAATAGAAATGCTATTTCCCTTGAACGATCAATATTATTTAAAAATTCTATCAGCACAGTAATGGGATATTTCTTAAAAGATTTTATAATGGTTATTAAAGGAAGCTTAGATCCAAAAAAATTTATGGCTCAATATGGACATCTACGACCAGGTACTTATAATGTCCTTTCATTGAGATATGCTGATAGGAAAGACTTTTTTAACCATTCCATTAATATTGATAAAGAATTTAATAAAACTGATGCATTTGTTCCGACCAGCAATGAAATTAATAATATTAATAAATTATTATTAGAAATAGATATAGATATCAAAAATTTTAATTCAGAATCCTTTTTTGAGTATCTTAAATTGTCTATTGCTTGGAGAGAATATGCAAAATTTGTTTTTACAAAAAGCCTTTCAGATGCAATAGAAACGCTGATTATGTTTTCGAAAATATTAGATATGACAAGAGAGGAGCTTTCATTTCTTTCATTAAAAGATATTTTTGATCAACAATTTTCAACGTTTGAAAATGTTGAATTGCTGAATGAAAAAATTGCTTTAAATAAAAAACTTCATTCCTTTTCAGAGTCAATAAGATTAAGCTATATAATCAGAGATGTTTATGACCTTTATGTGGTTCCAATGCATCGCACAGCTCCAAACTTTATAACATCTCAGCATGTTGAAGGTGAACTGATTTTTATAGATTCCATGACTGATTTTAATGTAGATTTATCTAATAAAGTTGTTTGTATAGAAAATGCTGATCCTGGATATGACTGGATTTTTACTAAAGGAATAAAAGCGCTTGTTACAAAATATGGCGGCACAAATTCTCACATGGCAATACGTTGTACTGAAATAAATTTACCCGCAGCAATTGGTGTTGGTGAGCAATTATATGAACAACTTAATAAAATATGTGTTGCTGAAGTAAACTGTTCTGAAAAAACAATTAATTTCATGAATTCAGTATTATAAGGTTGATATTTATGTTTCCTATTATTGTCAGTCAAAAATTATTGATGCGGCAAGGAACAAATGAAGTCCAAGAAGCTTTAGATATTAAATGGGCTGCATTTTTACAAGAATGCGGTTTTTTTTCAATACCAATTCCTGTTAATGCTGATACAGATGCTTTTATTAAATATTTGACACCAAAAGGTATCTTGCTTACAGGAGGAAATGACATATATAGCGTAAGCAAGGGCGATCGTCTTAGTAAAAAAAGGGATCAATTTGAAAACGGCTTAATAAGAATTGGGTTAGAACAAAAAATTCCAATTGTTGGTGTATGTAGGGGAATGCAAATCATAGCAAACTATTTCCAGGTTCAATTAAAAAAATGTCATGATCATGTCAATACAATGCACCCAATATCCATCGTTCAGGATTGTTTTATTCATCAAATATACGGTAATACAGCCACGGTTAATTCATATCATAACTTTTGCATAAACGAAATTAATGAAAACATTATTGTTGCTGCAAAATGTATAGATGGTAAAAATACGATTGAAGCTATTGAATGTATAAATTATAAAATAATTGGAATTATGTGGCATCCAGAAAGAATGGATCCTTTTGCAGAACAAGATATAAATTTGTTTAAAAAAATTTATAACCAATAATTTACAAATAAATTTAAGATAGTTAGGAGATCGGTATTTGAAAGTTATCATTTTAGCTGCTGGAGAAGGAAAAAGGCTTCGCCCTTTAACAAATAACATTCCTAAAGCTCTAATAAAATATAAAAGTAAATCATTAATAGATTACCAATTATCTGTTTTTAAAAATCTTGGAATTGACGATATAATAATTGTGAAAGGTTATAAAGCCGATACATTTAATCGATCGGATGTTAAATTTGTTATTAATGAAAACTATGAATCGACAAATATGGTTTATTCATTATTTTGTGCTAATCAATACTTTTCAAATGATATGATAATAAGCTATGGCGACATTATTTTTGAATCCTCAATTGTTGAAACTCTTATAAAAAGTAAAGATAATTTTTCTGTAACGGTTTCAATGAATTGGTTAGACTTATGGAAACAAAGAATGAAAGATCCTCTGTCTGATGCAGAATCTTTAATCATGGATAGTGATGGGTATATTACAGAACTCGGGAAAAAAGTTAATTCATATTCTAAAATACAGGCTCAATATATGGGTTTATTTCGCATAAGAAACGATGCCGTAAATGTAGTCAATAGCCTTTATAAAACTTTAGATAGAAACTCTCTTTATGATGGTAGAGAGTTTGATAAAATGCACATGACATCATTTATTCAACAAATAATCAATCAACATTATCCGGTAAAAGGAATAAAAATAACTGGTCAATGGTTAGAGATAGATCGTCCTGATGATCTAACTATCGAATTAAACAAAATACAATAAAAGGTAATTTTATGAAAATACTATTTTTGTACCCCGAAATTCAAGGATTTAGCCATAAACCATTGGGACCATCTTTATTGTCTTCTATATTAAAAAAGAATGGCCACACAATCTTTTATTTTGACTCGTCTTTATATAATCAAGATAAAGTTTTAAAAGATTGGGTTCAAGATAAAGAGATATTTCCTTTATACTGGTTTAAAAAGATAAAAACGAATATTCCCAGACCAAAAACTTTATCTGTTGATGTTATAGATGCTTTTAACAAATATCTTGATGAATGTCAGCCGGAGTTAATTCTTGTTTCAACGACTTATGTCTCCTATCAATTGGGTGTAAACATTATTTCAAAAAGTAATGCCAAAAAATTAAACGTAATTTTTGGAGGAATTCAATGTATCATAGATCCGGAAGAAGCAATCAGCTATAAAAATGTAAAATACGTGCATATAGGTGAAGGAGAACTCAGCTTACCAATTATTGTAGACAAACTTGATAAAGGTGAATCTATTGATCATTGTGAAAATTTATGGGTAAAAAAAGAAGATGGTGAAATAATCAAAAATCCTATTATGAAAAGATTGGAAGACCTCGATTCTCTTCCTTTTTATGATTGGGATTTGTTTACTGACTATCATTATCTAAGACCATATGAAGGCAATGTATACAGAATAGGTGATTATGCTATGTCTAGAGGTTGTGTTTATAATTGTACTTATTGTTATAATCAACGCTTGGCAGATATTTATAATTATAAACGTAATATTGTAAGACATTACTCTCCAGAAAGAGCTATTGAAGAATTAGTTTATTTGAAAGAAAGACATCATATAACTTTCATTAAATTTCATGATTCTGACTTTCTTAATGTATCTTCTGCATTTTTAGATAAGTTTTCTTCTTTATACCAAAAACACGTATCATTACCAAATACAATTGCAGTGTTTATAAGACATGTTAATGAAACAAAACTAAAATTTTTACGGAGAATGAATACACAAAGTATCTCTAATGCTTTGGAATCTGGCAGTGAACATTTAAGACATGAATTATTAAACAGAACTTATACGAATAAAGAGTTCATTGAAAAATCAAAATTGATTAAAAAATATGGATTTCGCCTTTGTACTTCTTGTATGATTGGTCTGCCCGATGAAACAAGAGAAGATATAATGGAAACAATACATGTTTTGAGAGAGGCTCAAATTGACCATGCTGATATTGGTATTTTTTTTCCATTTCCAAAACTACCTTTAACAGATTATGCAATTTCAAAAGGACATTATGATAAAGATACTGATCCTAAGCAGTATCTTTTTGGTTTAGAAAGTCCACTTAAGCTGATAAACATTAGCAATGAAGATCTGATAAGTATGCTTAGGTGTTCAATGCTATATTTCAAGCTCCCAAAATTTTTATGGCCATTTATTCTTTATGCAGAAAAATTTAATAATACTGATGGGATAATCTGGAAAACTCTCAGACAAATGTTCTTTCTAAAACTACATTACTTTGATATGTTAAATATTTTTAGAAAGATTAATAAATGATAAATAGACTTTATGAAACAAATAGCATACGCATAGATGAACATTATTACAAGGATATAAACACAGTAGAATCGTTTGTATGAAAGGATTCAAGTAATGTCAAAAAATATACAAAATTCAGAATTAGAAGAAGTTGCAAGTTGGGGGTTAAATAAAAAGCCCTTTCAAGCGATTGAAGATTATTCTGATATGAAAAAAGAGTTGAGATGGTTAAATTCGGAGCATCGCGATTTATATTTTAAGGCTATGTTAAATCGATTTCAATGTCTTGATAATCAAAAAGATTTTAATAAATATTATAAAGATGTTCAAAGATCTATTCATAAATCAACATGGGATTATTTGCTTCATAGAAAAAGCTGGTATATCATGCCTTTGAACTGGGAGAAGATGGCTCAGGAAGATAGTTTGATTGTTGATCTTGGTTGTGGTGATGGGGATACTGTACAAAGAATCATATCATACATAGATAACTACTGGGAAACAAATGGAATTGACTCAAAAAAAATACATATAATAGGCATTGAGCTTAATCAATCTAGAGTTGATAACGCAAATAAATTTGTAACTTCGAACAATCCCAATATTTCTTTCGAATTTATTTGTAGGGATATTGTAAATGAAGGTATCAAATTTGAAAATGATTATTTTGATTATGCAGTCGTTACTGCTGTTATTGAAAGTTTACCTGATGATGCCTCACATAAATTATTAGGAGAAATAAGCCGAACGACAAAAAAGGGATTATATATTGAGGATATTCTTGAAGATCTACCAGGCGGGTATCCTCGAGAGAATTTAGACGAATGGTTAAAACAATATAACTTCCATGTTACACAAGTTTATAATGTTTTTACGCAACCTTTTGATATAGAAAGATTAAGAGACCCAATTAAAGCTTCCCCTATTATGTTAGTCCAAAATTTATGGGCAGATAAAATCTGAGATTGTTCGTTTCTAAATTTTGGATTAATAAAACAAATTTAAGGAATTCCATGAAAAAGAATATATTAATTTTTGCACCATACGGATCTTGGCGAGTTCACCATCAAGTAGATGCTATTATAGGAAAAGCTTTGCAACTTAGAGAGAACTGTCAAGTTGTTGCGATGGTATGCGATGGTATTTTTATGAACTGCCCTATAAATAAAGGAAATAAATCATGTCAGAACTGTATCAACTCATCTAATAAGCTTTTTGATTATTTCAATATCTCCAAAATTCAATTAAGTTCTTTGTTAAATAAAAAGATGACAGATATGTGTTTTAAATGGGCCAAAGAAATGCCTGTTAATAATTTGTCCAATGCTATTTTCGAGGAAATGAAAATTGGCAAATGGGTATCTGCTGGAATGAATAGTTACTTTATGTCTGAAACTATTGATTTTAATGATATAAATGCAGTAAACATGTATCGAAGTTTTATCTATAATGGTGCACTGCTTAAATGTGCTTATGATCGGATGTTGAAGGTTTTTTATCCAGATCATGTTTTTTGTTATGGTGGATTTCATGCGTTTTACAGAGTCATTTTAGAATTATCTATTAATAAAAGCATACCGGTTCTTTCACATGAAAGAGGCTTTCTTGGAAATAGCTTCACTTTTGTTAATAGTGAGAGCATGCATTCGTATAAAGGGAGAGTTGCTCACTGGGAACATTGGAAAGATATTCCATTACTTAAAAAAGAATGTTTACAACTCAAAGAATATATTTACAACAGAGAATATTTAAAAGATTCTAGTATAGATCATGACTATACATTTACATCGGAAATAGAAAACATTAGAAATCAACTCAGAATACCTGCAGATGCAAACATTGTTACTGTTTTTACTACGACTGATTGGGAATTAGGAATTTCAGAAATTGATTTACCTACAAAATTTAGCAGCCAGATTGAGTGGCTCAAACATATCATCACACAATTTGATTTAGATAACACTTACCTCGTTATTCGACATCATCCCGCACAATATTCATTAACAAACATTGGAAAGATTTTTTTACAGAATTTGATCAAACTTCAATTTGAGTTGCCTCCAAATTTAAAAATTAGAAATGTTATGCCCTACGAAAAAGTCACGTCTTATCCACTTATTTGGCTTTCTAAAGCTGCCATTATAATGAGAAGTACTATTGGTGTGGAGGGCATTTTACGTGGTCTTGGTACAGCTTCAGAATTAAAAGGCTACAAATCAATTACAGGAATATATGATATTGAAGGTGACGACTATAATTCAGTTTTTAAAAAAATGATATCAAACACACAACATTTTGGAATAGAAAATTTAAGACAGGCTTTTAGAAGTTCATATTATCTTTTTTATAGACTTTCTTATCAATTTAAATCTTTCGGAATAAAAGATCGATATAAAGCTAATATTTGTTTAAAAAGTTTTGATGAATTGCATGAAGGTGTGGACCCTGTTTTAGATAGAATCTGTAATCATATTCTAAAAAATGATCCTCTATATCCTTTACCAATAGAACATAAAAATAGGTCACTTGAAGATGAAACTGACTTCTTATTAAAAGAGTTAGAGTTTATTAAAAATAAAAGAAACAATACAATTAAATATTCTTTAGAAAATTCAATAGTAAATGAACCACAAATATCAATTATAAAAATAGCAACAACGGAAAAAAAATCTCCTTTTTTTACAACAAGTATAAAAATATCAAGGCATAGAGCAATTGAAGTGAGAGATTTTATTTATCACTCTGAAATGAATATTGAGCAGGTATTATCCTTATTAAAGAAACAAATTTGTGAGATACAAAGTCACTACGTTTACTGTGTTAGAGATAACACTTTTTTTGATGAATCTTTTCTTGCTTTTTCAGTTGATTGTTTATCTGACAACAGTAACTATGATGGCATTTTTTCTGGTGCATGGATTTCTGATGAAAAAATGAATTTAATTGGTGAAATTTTTACTGAAAGGAATCCTGAATTAAAAGACAAATGTCCTGCTTTATCTTATATTATTAAACCTTTTCAAATTTTTAGCTTTTTTGTTTGGAAAAAAGAATCATTAAATCAATTTATTAGCCAATTTCAGAGTGATTTTTCAATCGATAACAAATTTACGTCAACTTTTTTTAATATAGCGTTTCCACCTAAACCTTTTTATAATTTTTATAAATTGCAAAGCCCTATGATAACGCTATTTCCAGAAGTAAAAGCAAAATAATTAAATGGAGTCTTTATGAAAAGATATTATTGCACATATTTTGATCGAAATTATCTTGTTAAGGCAATGGCCTTGATAGAATCTTTGGCAAAGAATGAGAAAAAACCTTTTGAACTATTTGTTGTTTGTTTAGATGAACTCACTCGTATTCTTTTGAAACGTTTAAATTATCCATTTGTTCATTTAATCCCCCTTCATGATATAGAGTACAAAGATCAAGAACTTATTCAAGCAAGGGAAAATAGATTACTTATTGAATATTACTGGATCTTAACACCTTCAATTATATATAAAATTTTAGAAAGGAACCCTCACATTCCTATAATATAATAATATATGCAGACCTTTATTTTTATTCATCACCTGACCCAATATGGGAAGAACTTGAAGACAACAGCGTTATGATTCATGAACACCGTTTCTCTCCAGAACAAAAAGACTTGGAGATTTATGGTAAGTATAATGTTGGTTTACTCATGTTTAAAAATGATCAACGTGGAATGACTGTTCTAAAATGGTGGAAAGATAAATGTAACGAATGGTGTTATGGACGTCTCGAAAAAGATAGATATGGAGATCAAATGTATCTCAACCAATTCCAAACAAAATTTTCAAAGGGTAACTGTACTACAACATATTGGAGCTGGAGTTGGCCCATGGAATCAGATTCAATATAATTTTTCTAAAGATAGTAATGGTAAGGTTTTTGTGAATGAATATCCACTTGTTTTTTATCATTTTCATTCATTTATATTTATATATCAGAAGCTATTATACCTTCGAAATTTATTGAAAACCCATTTACAATAGATATTCTCAAACTTTGCTTTATACCTTACGCAAATCAATTACATAAAAATATTCAAGTAATTACATCCATTCACCCTGAATTTAAATGTGGACTTATGAATAAAGGCATGATAACCCAAAAGCGAATGTTCATTGCTCTTCAATCAGCTCGCCAAAGCATAATGCAATACAATCTTCCTCATAAACTTATTCCAATTGATAATCAATGGGATTGTTATGCAACTCCGCAACTTAGTATCAAAACAAAAAATGTCCAAAAGCAAGCCTTGTCAATGGGATCTCATAAAGAAAGCTTCGCAGCAAATGAACCAAGTCAAACGATTGTTAATGATAATTCTTTACCAATACCAACTGGTAATAAGCAAACACACACCTCCAGATCTTATTTTAGATCAGGCAGAGAGAGAACTACATAAAGGGAATATCGGTATAGCCATTCAAATTTTACTAAAAATTATAGAAAAATGGCCAACATATTATCTTGCTTACAACGATTTAGGAATTATTCACTGGAAATCGGGAGATAAGAAGCAAGCATTTGAATATCTTAAACATGCTTATGAAATAAACCCTTTTGACATCAAAATTGTCAAAAATCTGGGCAAAATATTAATTTATTTACAAACTAACAACTATGAAAAGGTATTATTGTACATATTTTGATCGCAATTACCTCGCAAAAGGTATGGCGATTATAGAATCACTAGAACGATATGAAAAAAGCCATATGAAATAATTGTTATTTGTCTCAACAAGCTGACACAAAATATTCTTAATGTGCTAAATTACAAGCATGTTCACACCATTTTGTTAATTGA
>Ga0272440_1002750_pt1 | contig 13520 bp, 9 predicted proteins | sample SSMMMBAug17_FD_192440 | JGI IMG/M metagenome (GOLD analysis project Ga0272440, IMG submission 192440) | Marine sediment archaeal communities from Little Sippewissett salt marsh, Falmouth, MA, United States - SSM-MMB-Aug17 | ecosystem: Environmental > Aquatic > Marine > Wetlands > Sediment ...
AATAATAAATTTGTTGCTTGTAAGCAATGCTGCATATATATCTCAAAAAATTTATAATATCATCTTTAGAACTTTTACCACTCATATGTTCGGGTCGTGTTAGAACATCTTGGTACTCAAGATACAGTGGAATAGTTAGAACTATTTGAAACTTATCAGATGGAAGTTGTGATATTATAGCATACGATGCTCCTAAATTTGATCTAAGGGCTGACACGAATATATTGGTATCAATGACAATTCTCATATTTATATTTAACTTTGGTCGAGAATGAAATACAATTTCATGGTTAACCGGGTGTATTGTCAATACTATCATGCTTTAACAAAAAAGAAAGCTCTTCCTGTGCTTTTTTAAACTGATATCGTTGAATATTTTTTTGAATCTGCTTGATTCGTTCACCGGTTTTCTCTGTTAAATTAAACTGTTCAATGGCTTCAAAAATCTTTTTACATTTTTTGGGATTTCTTTTTTTGAGCAGACTGTCCAGTTCATTGAGTAAATTGATGAACGACTCAGAAAAATTTTCATTAGAAATGACAACAGACTCCAGAGATTCTTGCTGTTCTTTTAGAGATTCTTGCTGTTCTTTTGATCCAGTTACATCAGGGGTTTCTTTTGGATCATTTTGAACTTCTGAAATGTTTTCCGAAATTGTCGATAACTGAAATTTATCATATTCCACTTTATCTGAAGCTAAAAAATCAAACTGTAATTTGATGATTGACCCTTTCTCAGGTGTACTATTCACAAATATTTTGCCATTCATCATAGCGATCAACTGTCGACACAGTGCCAATCCCAGGCCGACACCACGATATTTTCTCGTTTTTGAATTATCCGCCTGGGTAAATAGCTGGAATAATGATTCCTGTTGTGCCACATTCATACCAATACCGGTATCTTCGATTGACAAGGAAATGGTCACTTTGTCTTCATTGATTTCCAGAAGACGTGTTTTGAGACAAACATAGCCCTGTTTTGTAAATTTTACTGCATTATCGCCCAAATGATATAGCACTTTTTGTAAACGAATCGCATCACCAATCAAATAATTGGGGATGAGTGGATCTTCAAAAACAGTCAGTTTAATTTTTTTGTTATCAGATAATTTCATCGATAGCTTATTACGAACCAGAGATATCACCTCAGAAAGCTTGAATGGCTTTTGATACGTAACAGCATCCCCTCTTTCAATGGATGAATAATCCAGGATGTCATCCATCAGTTCTTTGAGCATTTCAGATGATTTTTGTATATTTTGAAGATAACTCGCCTGCTTTGTATTGAGATCTGAGTTCAGTGCAAAATGTGTCATGCTGATAATCATGTTCATGGGCGTCATTAGTTCATGGCTCATGATACTCAAAAAATTGGTTTTGGCCTGATTGGCTTTTTCTGCAACCAGCCTGGCTGCCTCGGCTTCTTCTTTGCTGGCCTTTAGCTCGATGGCCATGTCCATCAGTTGGCGATGTTGATATTGCATTTTTAGATGAATTTGAACTCTAGAAATAATTTCTTTGGTATGAAATGGCTTGGACACATAATCCACCCCTCCACAGGCAAAACCTTTTAATATGCTGTCTAAATCGTTTAAAGCAGTGATGAAAATAACCGGAATATGTCGGGTTTCCGGATCTTCCTTTATCTTTTTGCATGAATCAAATCCATTCAGAACAGGCATCATAATATCCATCAAAATAAGATCCGGCTTTTCCGCTTTGGCTTTTTCAAAAGCTTCAAGACCATCATGAGCCTTTATAATTGTATACGCATTTTCTTCAACACATTCACACAACATGTCGTTATGTTGTCTATCATCATCTACAATTAAAACTTTTGATTGATATTGAAAATCACTTTTTATCATCGAATCGTTCATGTGCATGATTTATCCTATATGTGTCTCAATTTGTTCCAAAACTTTTGATGCCTCCTTGAATCGATATCGTTTGAGTTGGGCGTTGAGTTCCTTTATTTCTTCAGTAATATTTTTGGGTAGTTCAAAAGCGTTGATCTCCTCCATAATTTGTTTGCATGGTTTCGGTTTTCTTTTTTGAACAGCTTCTGATAATTCACTAATTTTTTGTTTCAGGGTTTCTTCATCAATTTCCTGCTTGCCTTCCAGCTGTTGTTCCGCCTCTGAAAACTCTAGCTGGCCTAACGAATTCAATAAATTAAAAAACTCAACAGAGAAAGACTCCAAATATTTTTCCATTTTGTCGTCTTCAATGTTAATTGCATTTTCCAAAGCCATGGATTCCTTTTGCAAATCTGATGCCCCAATATTTCCAGAAACACCTTTTATGGTATGAACCCACCGTTCTGCCTGTTCCATTTCATCATTTCGAATCCAAATTTTTAATGTTTCAATATCCTGACGTTTGTAAGCATTTGTGAATTTCTCAAGCAATTTCATATACAGTTTTGGGTTACCATTGAGTCGGGCCAAACCATCCTCCATATTGACGCCTGGAATTCTCTCTGGCAGCATAAAAGTGTCTGTTTTTGTCTCTGAAAGCGATGCTGAAACAGGTGCTTCTGTGGTTGCCGTTTCTGCGGGTTGTTCTCTTTCCGGAATCCATTGAACGAGGGCTTCGTAAACCTTTTTGGGGTCAAGAGGCTTAGTAACATGGTCATTCATGCCAGCATTAAGACTCTTGTCTCGGTCTCCTGTCATGGCATGTGCAGTCATGGCGATAATTGGAATTTCGGTATATCCTTTATCGCGAATGGTTTTGGTTGCTTCCAGACCATCCATTTCAGGCATCTGAATATCCATAAAAACAAGATCAAATGATTCTTTTTCAACAGCTGCGACGGCTTCCAGGCCATTATTAGCCAGAGTTATTTGCAGATTATTGGTATTGAGCAATTCTGCAACGATTTCCTGATTAATTTCATTATCTTCAACTACCAAAATTTTAGCACCGCTGACTTTGGCCAACATGGCCGATTTATCATCAAGCATTCTTCGGTTTTTTCGTGCCTGTGCATCTCCACTGCCTTTATCACTAATCATATCAACAATGGCATTGAATAATATCGATCGGTTAACCGGTTTTATCAAGAAAGAATCAAAGCCTGCTTCTTTGGCCCGATTGACCACCTCTTCACGACCATAGGCGGAAACCATCAATATATTCGGTGTTTTTTTCAGGTTTTTCAATTTTTTAATTCGCTGAGCGGTTTCAATACCATCCATATCCGGCATTTTCCAGTCCAGAATCACGATATCATATGGTTTGTCTGACTTTTCCAGTTCCTCAAGGGCTTTTTTACCAGATGACACTGCTTTGCATTTTAGTGAAAATGATGTCAGGTTCTGAGTAAAAATTAAGCGGGACACCTCGTTGTCATCAACAACCAGACAACGCTTGTCCGCGAAGTCATCGGTAATATACATGGCCTTGCTGACTTGTTCGGTATCCACAGGGAAGGGAAGGACAAACTGGAATGTTGAGCCAACGCCAGGTTCACTGGAAACAGATATATTGCCGCCCATGAGGTTGACGAGCTGCTTACAGATGGAAAGGCCCAAACCTGTGCCGCCATATTTTCGGGTTGTGGAGCCATCCGCCTGGGTGAAGGATTGAAATAGTTTTTTCAGTTGTTTTTCTGTCATGCCAATGCCGGAATCTTTGACCTTAAACTCAATGGTTACATTATTATCTTCTTTTTTGATGACATCGGCATTCAGGACAATTTCACCTTTACTGGTAAATTTCAATGCATTGGAAAACAAGTTAGATAAAATTTGCTCCAGTCGAAGGGGATCTCCAATTAACCATCGGGGGACATCAGGTGAGACATTGAATAGTACTTCAAGTCCTTTTTGTTCAGCTTTAAATGTAATAATGTTGGACAGATTATCCAATACGCCATCAAAATTAAATGAAATATTTTCAATTTCCAGCTTACCGGCCTCTATTTTGGTATAGTCCAGTATATCATTTATAATACGAAGAAGTGATCCCGCAGACGTATTTATTTTATTAAGGAAATCATTTTGACGAGCGGTCATGTCTGTCTGAAGAACCAGGTGAGTTAGCCCCAAAATTGCATTCATGGGCGTTCGGATTTCATGACTCATATTGGCCAGAAATTCTGTTTTAAAGCGACTGGCCTGTTCTGCCTCATCCTTAGCGATCATCAGTTCTTCTTGTGTTTTTTTACGTTTTTCGACTTCCTCACCCAGACGAGAGTTGGTTTGGGTTAATTCTTTGGTTCGTTCCTCAACCATTTGTTCCAGATGATTTTTGTAATCATTCAACGATGAGTTGAGTTTTTGAAGACGTGTTCTGGATTCCAGAAGTTTTTCAGTCATTTGCTTAAACGTTTTTTCCAATACAACAAACTCATTATGTCCCTTTAGTTGAACATCAATTTTGACGTGTTCAATATTATCCAGATCCACCTGAGAGGTTGCTGTTGTGAGGCGAAATAAGGGCAGTCGAATATATTTTCGACTGTACATCAAAAAGAAAATCCACAGTGCAAGGGATTTGATAATTGAATTGACAATCAGAAAAAAAAACCCCACCCGAACTCTGCCCATGACAACAGCTCGATCGGAAAAAATATTCAAGCGACCGATTCTGACATTTTTATTTTCCAAAACATAGTGGATATCACCTGCAAACATATAAACCTGGTTAGCGTCCCAATTAAGATTGTTTAACCAACCTGTTTGGGTATTGTTGTCTTTTTTAGGATGTACCTTTCCGGCAGTACCAACAATGTTTCCACCCTCGTCCTCGACATAAATGCCGGTTACTGATGGCAATATCACACCACCATTGATAATGGATTGGGTTTTTGTAAGATCAAAATCCCAGAGGGACAGAGCGATTCCATCCTCAATGGTTTGATAAATTGTTTTAAGTTCGTCGATTACACAGTTTCTCGTGTGATAAAACTCTACGACAATGTGAATAAGTGTCACAGCGATTGCAATAGAAATATAAACGCCGAACACACTTTTGAGTAACCGTGTGGCAATTGAATCCTTAATTTTGACTTTTGGGATATTTTCAATCATTTTTTTAAACTTTTTTTTTCAGGATAATTGATAATGACAAATGTCATCAGTTCATTGAAAGACAATTGTCATCAAGGTTATTGCAAGATTTGTGCATCCTTATGTTTATAAATTTTTCGATGATAATTGTCAAGGAATCATATTTTTTTAAAATCTTGTACTGAAAAACGGTATTGCATTCCAAACAATTATATGTTATTTTTATAGAATGATTAATTTTCAATTAAATAAGAAGTGCGTAAAAAAATTCGTACACTTCTGAGAGTGAATTTATTATTTGGAAGGAAAGCATATGACATTCAACTTAAAAATAGATATCCCTCGCAAATTTTGGATAACTATCCTTTGTTTATTTTTTATTATAACCGTACCCTTTAATCAGGCAAGCAGTGAAGACTGTCCATCCTCCAAGGCATTTCTCGAAACAATTCAGTCAGTATTAAAACGAGATGTTGAAGTGAGGGGGATTCGTCCGGCAGCTTTTAACGGCCTGTGTGAGATTCATGTTCGTATCAGTGGTCGAGACAATATCCTGTACACCAACCCTGGAAGTGAATATTTGTTTTTTGGCAATTTAATTGAAAGCAAAACCGGCAAAAATCTTACACGCAACGCGTTGGAACAATATACGCGGCTTACGCCTGATGCTCTCAAGCGTTTGTATTCTTTGACTGCATTTACCATTGGGAAAGGTCCGGTAGAATTGTTCTATGCCACAGATCCGCAATGTCCCTATTGCAAAAAAGGGGAAAAAATTTTGAAAAAACTGGCTGATGCGGATGAAATTAAAGTGAATTTTGTATTATATCCGCTTTCATTTCATAAAGGGGCAAAAGAGCAATGCATTTCAATTATTTGTGACAGAAAGGGACTTCATGGCCTGGAAACAGAATATCAATCCGAAAATCAATGTTCCGAGGGCAAAAACAAGGTTGAAGCGACCATCGAGTTTATGAAAGAAAAAGGGATAACCGGAACACCAGCATATATTTTTACCAATGGCATCATTCATTCCGGATTATTGCGAGAGTCCAACCTAAGAGAACGTCTGGGACTACCTCCACCCAAGCCAGAAAATGAAATCAATCCCCATGAAACAGACGACAAAAAAGCCGAAGGTACATCTGAAAAAAAGAAAGAAAATAATGAAACCGAAAAAGGGTCTGAAAAAAAAAGCAAAACATTAATCGAATAAAGCTGTTACAAGAAATGAACAATTGAGGCATATTTTTTGCAACTTTTTTAGAATTTTGAAACATTAACCAATATCCTGGCAAATGATTGTCGGGATCAAACCTTTAAGGAGTTTTTTCATGAGACTCATAACACGTTCGGACTTTGATGGTCTGGTTTGTGCCGTTTTGCTGGTTGAGGCCGGGATCGTCGATGAATTCAAATTTGTTCATCCCAAAGACGTTCAGGATGGCATAGTTGAGGTCACTGAAAATGATGTACTGACGAATATTCCTTATGTTCAGGGATGTGGCTTATGGTTTGATCATCACTCCAGCGAGCAAGAACGATTGGAGATCGATAAACAATTCAGTTACAAGGGGTTGAGCAAGGCAGCACCCAGTTGTGCCAGAGTCATTTATGACTATTATGGAGGCGATGCACGCTTTTCAAAATTCGAAAAAAATGACTTGATGACAGGGGTTGATAAAAGCGATAGCGGCAATCTAACACTGGATGAAATTTTGAACCCCACAGGATGGATATTGCTGTCATTTATCATGGATCCCCGAACTGGCCTTGGCCGATATCGAGATTATCGGATTTCCAATTATCAGCTCATGGAAGACATGATCAAATATTGCCAAACCATGACAGCCGATGAAATCCTTGCCCTTCCGGATGTTCAGGAACGAATCGATCGATATAACGAACAAGAAAAAGCTTATGAGAAAATGATTCGTGAAAATAGCACGGTGAACAAAAACTTACTAATTATTGATTTGCGAGAAGTTGAAGAGTTTGTTTCAGGTAACCGATTTAAAGAATACGTACTTTATCCAGATCAAAATATATCCATGCGAATCATCTGGGGGTATAAAAAACAAAATGTTGTTTTCACTGTTGGACACAGTATTACCAATCGAACCGCCAAAACCAATGTGGGCTCATTGATGCTTAAGTATGGTGGTGGCGGACATCGTGCTGTGGGAACCTGCCAGATTCCTGTGGAACGATGGGAAACGGTTCAACAGGAGTTGATTGATCAGATTATTGCAGATGGTTAAGCCTTACTTCTTTTGGCTTTTCGCGATAGCTGTGTGGATTCAAATTTTTGGGTCCACACGATTAACATGAAATTCATGGATTATAAAAAACAAATCATTTATGGCATATTCGGCGCAGGTGGATTTGGGCGTGAGGTTATGCCAGTTGCACGCCAGATGCTTGAGAATTCTAGCAATTCTCATCCAAAAAAATATGAATTGTTTTTTGTCAATGAAGAATTTGCAGAACCAAAAGTCGTTAATGGGCATAAACTGATCAATAAACAAGATTTCATTTCTTTGCAAGCAGATCAAAAATATTTTAATATTGCTATTTCAAATTACAAAGTGCGTGAACGTATTTCAACCGAAATGATTCAATCAAAAATTTATCCTTTTACAATAAAGGCAGCAAATACAGTCGTTATGGATGAAAACAAAATTGGACCAGGCGCAATTCTAAGTCCCTTTACAACAATTACTTCTAATGCAAAAATTGGTAATTATTTTCATTCAAACATATATTCATATGTCGCCCATGATTGCATAATCGGTGATTTTGTAACATTCGCCCCGAATGTGCATTGTAATGGGAATGTTATTATTGAAGATTATGCTTATATTGGAACCGGAGCAATTATTAAGCATGGGACGGAAGAAAAAAAAATTAAAATTGGTAAAGGCGCGATTATTGGAATGGGAGCAGTGGTTACCAAGAACGTTCCACCATTTACAACTGTTATTGGAAACCCCGCAAGTGAGTTAAAACAGAAAATAAACCATAATGCGCGCATTCCAAAAAAAAATAACACGCCAATTTTTAATTCCCATTAACGTTCTCTTCCTTATTGCCAATTCAACTCATTAAATACATTACGATTATCAAAGCGATTTGGATGTTTTAATAAAAAGTCCTTACTAAATTTGTTTATTAAATGATATCGCTTTACATTCATTTTGTCTGCCAATTGTTTGGGAATATCAGAACGTTTTTGTTGTAGTCCCCAATAGGATATCGCAGTGGCTTCATAATATTCAAATGCATTGAGAAATAACTTTGCTCTTTTTTTTTGAATGTCTGTTTCACACAGAGCGAGTGTTTTTTCAAGAAGCGCACGACTTGTTTTTATTGCCTTATATTCCACATGATCCAAATATGATGGAGACCAGAAAGCCATATACATACTTTTATTAAAAAACCAGGGAATATCTTGTATGTTATTGGTCCAAAACATTTCCCACAAGTTGAAATACCTGGCCAAATAAGGAGCAGCCTGTGTTCCCACGCAGGATATATACCAATCTTCAAGTATTTTATCAACATTTAATGATGGATTCCACAGTAACTTAAAAGCAAGATAATACTTGGGGCCCTCACCCCAATTGGGATATGCCTCGGCATAAACTGCAATAACGCCTTTTTTGTGAGCAAACTGATAAACATCCGCCATATGATGAAAATACACTCTTGGCAAAACATAAGGCGTTCCATATAAGTAATCATAGAATCCAATGTATTTTGCTTTTTTTGTCCAGTCGGTTACCCATTTTTTTGCTTTTGCTTCATATGATGGTTTTACCCACCGAAGGCGATCCTCAGTTAAAAAAGGAATGATTTGATGATTCAGGCTTATGCTTTTCGGTGGCATTGCCACCTCCATATAGGCCAATGTTCCAAATATTTTATTGGGATATCGTTCTAAAACTTTTTGCGCAACGATATTGGTCCATTGATAATACACATCTGAAGCATCTGGGTATCCCCAATCATTGAGGCCTTTAAGATCAATATCCGCAGAGCAATACCCACTGGTGATATCTACACCATCGTTTGTTCCCAAAGAAAATGAATGGATTGTTGGATTTTTTTCAAAAAAACTTTCGATATGTTGAACGGCAATGGAAATCGTTTCTTTTTCTTGAAAACAAGGTTGCCATCCAGCTCTGGCATATTGAACATCCGGTTTTCCCTCTTTTTGTGGAAACAAGTGTGGATGCGTTTTTACATATGGATCAATGGGAAAAATTTTATGCAGATTATGATGAAATCGAATAACGCCATGACTTCGATGGATTTTTGCCCATTTATAGCACTCCTTGCCATATAATCCACTCATTTGTCTGGATACAAAGGCAGGGAATTGTTTAATATTTTGACCTTGAATCGTTAACGTTTTTTGTTTAGGAATATGCTCACCCAGCTCACCAGGAAAGAGCCATCGGACTCCCAAAAAACGCTCCAAAAATTCGTATACACCATATTCGGCTCCTATGGCGGAATATCCTTTAATCCATATATGGTTTGGAGAGGAGATATCAATGTAAAAACCATCGGCATACCTGAGTGAAGCAATTGAAAATTCATTTTTTGTATTGTCTTGAATGGTCAAATGAATGAGAACTGGATGTTTATCTGAAGAAACTTCATTTGAAAAAGGCAGTTTTGCACCTGTTGATTTATGAATGTATTTTTGAAGTGTAATCGCTGTTTGATAAAGCTTATCTTTATGATTGGTATCAATGTCGATCATCGCAAGTGCTTTTTGATCATCAATAATTTTGATAACTGGACAGGAATCCGCATGGCTTTGGATTAGAAAACCGGATAATACTCCACTCAAATAAATATAGTGAATCAATATAACGTTTTTTTTTAAATAGTTACTCATTTTGAGAGACACCACTTTCAATGAAAACTGTTAAAAAAAGGGGATTGAAGTCGAATATTTTTTTCTCCTTCACTTCTTGTATCGGCATCCTTCATATTTGTTGAAAAGTAGTTAACACTTTTTCTCGTTCCCAGGCTCTGCCTGGGAATGCACACTTGGCGGCTCTGCCGCCTAAACATTGGTATAGGCGGCAGAGCCGCCGGGCATGCATTCCCAGGCAGAGCCTGGGAACGAGAAAAAAAGGGGGATTAAAGTCGAATATTTTTTCTCCTTCACTTCTTGTATCAATATCTAATGTGTGTTTTAGTAAAAAGGTCTGCAAAATGCGTCCATATTTTTTTCCCCTATGTTATGCTTGATTTCTCAAATTGATCGACAAACTATCACAGATGAGGCATACTATCAAAGGTTTTCTTCAACCATCACCCTGACAACCATAAAAAATAACCTGACAACCATAAAAAATAAAAGGAGAAAGCATGAAAATTATATTTCATCAAAGTTACTATAATTCCAAGTATGCAAATGATCCGGCAGCCGCACCTGGTCGTCTGGAAAGCATCATGGATTATATTTCAACCAAACCAGATTCGTATGACATTATGACACCGGATCCAGCCACAAAAGAAGATATTCTGAGAGCGCATACCCAAACACATTATGATGAAATCAAGGGCAGCCCTCGTCTCTATGAAATCGCATCTCTGGCAGCCGGTGGTGCCATTTTATCTGCGCAAGAAGCTTATAAAGGAAATCCATCCTTTGCTGTCATTCGTCCACCCGGCCATCATGCTTCAGCAGATGCTTGCTGGGGCTTTTGCTTTTTTAATAATATGAGTGTGAGTTTATTGAAATTGTTTTCGGAAAAAAAAATAAACTCTGCATTCATTCTGGATTTTGATCTCCATTATGGTGATGGAAATGTCAATATTTTGGCATGCAGAAAAGATGGTTTTCAAGTTGATATTCACAATCCCAAAGGCAATAACCCATCGGATTATATCGATAAAGTTGAAGGTTATATGAAAAAATTGCAAAATATTGATATTTTTGGAGCCTCAGCAGGCTTTGATGAGGGAATTAATGACTGGGGTGGTCTTCTAAACGCTGAAAACTATTATACATTAGGTGAGTTAATGAAACAATATTCCAGAAAATTATGCCAGGGGCGTCGTTTTGCAATTTTTGAAGGTGGTTATTACCATCCTGATCTGGGAAAACATGTTGATGCTTTTTGTAATGGATTTAGAGACTAATGTAGATTCAACCTTTCAGACACCTTATGAAATGGTGCTATACTTTTTGTCTTCGTCGACACCGACAATTTCGCAAATGAAGTTAAATCGTCAAAATATGTCAGGCAAGCAAGAAACATTTGATCAGCAATTGTTTTACTGGCTGACATATTAACAAAGGATAAATCTTGACAGGTTAAATGTTAATCTATAAATTTGATTCGTTAATGTCTGGCAGTCAAGATATTTTCTTTGATTGATCTAAAAAATGCGCGAAAAATAAAATGCTTGACGCAATAATTAAACATCAAGCATATGTGTGCCAAACTTTTCATTCTGTTTTTTTGAACCATGATTACACTGAAGAATATGAATTTAAAAGTGTTTTTATTTCATCTTATTTATTTTTTTCAGTGTAATCATGGTTCAAAAACTGAGTGAACAATTATTATAATTAGATGAGGAACTTTTTTTGAGTTTTCAGGAGGTAAACAATGCCGGTTGTTCAAAAGCAAGTCAATTATGAATATTCGCCTGAGTGTGAATTGATGGAAAAAGCCTTCCAGGGTTCATACTATATCAGGCCTCGGAATGAAAAAAAAATGGGGCCAATAATACGATTTCCCATTAAAATAATTGATCCTGAACCTATCATTTCGGATCATGATTTCAGTCTTGAAGGCAAATACGTATCTGAGGAAACCTATTGGGAAGAATATTATACAGATACACCTTATGAATGGAATAATGGCAGGCTGGAGGTTAAACCATTGAGTGATTATAGCGCACACTTGTTGTCTAAATTTATCAATGCACTGCTTCTTGAATATGAAAGAAGTGGCTTTCACTTTCAATCCATTTCAAGTGAAATCGGATTTACAATGTATTTAAAAAAAGGCAAAAAAGTCAGAAAACCCGATGTTGGAATTATTGGCCCGAACTCATTAAAAATGAAAGGCAAAGATCGTTCATACAAGGGTACGTTTGATTTATGTATTGAATATTTATCAGATAGCAGACCATCAGAGGTCAAAAGAGACACTGAAATAAAATTCAAGGAATACGAGGAAGCGGGTGTTACAGAATTTTTTATTTTAGACAGAAATGAAACGCATACCGCTTTTTATCGTTTGAAAAATAAAAAATATCAACCGATTGATACATCGGATGGAGTAGTCAGGTCTGAAGTATTGAAAGGGTTTCAATTTAGAGTCAATGATCTTTATTCCAGGCCTTCGATTGATGACTTGATGCATGACCCTGTGTATAAGCACTATGTCTTGCTATCTAAGCAAGAGGAGATCAAGCGTGCAAATAATGAAAAAAAACGCGCAGATGAGGCAACCAGGCGTGAATATGCTGAAAAAAAACGTGCAGACGACGAAAAAAAACGTGCAGATGACGAAAAAAAACGTGCAGATGACGAAAAAAAACGCGCAGATGACGAAAAAAAACGTGCAGATGAGGCGACCAGGTTGCTAGAAGCCTACCAACAAAAAATAGCAGCCCTTGGCGTTCAAAATTTCATGACTGAAAGCCCATAGCGAAAAATAAAAAATCGTTGGAAAAGTACGGCAATATCTGCGAACCTCTGACTCTATCTCATTAAAAGTATTCATTTTTTTGTAAATGGTTTAATTGAGCAAATACATGATGAAAATTAAAAATTTATGATTGATGGTGTGGTTGAACGATTGACTGACGTGATAAAGCAACAAGAATAAAGGAGATAAACAAATGCGAACTTTTAATTCATATGGGCCAGTTAATCCCCAAAAACATTATTCTGTCCCAAGGAAAAAAATGGTTGAGAAATGTAGTCAGTCTCTCATTGGTGATCCTCATTTGAAATGTCGTTGCTGATACTTGTGATAAAAATTATCAACTCCAAAAAAGAGTCACCTGTTTCAATTGACACCAATATTTTAATTCTGTATTGTTTACATTTGAAAATCAGAGAATACAAAAAAGGGAATAAAAAAAATGCAAGTCAAAAAAATACCCTATGGCGACTCCGATTATGGAAAAATCATTGAGCAAAACAAGCTTTATATCGACAAAACGCGATTTATTCACGAATTGGAATCTCTGCCCGACTATATATTTCTCATTCGCCCCAGACGATTTGGCAAATCGTTGTGGATTAATCTGCTTCAGTATTATTATGACTGTAACAGAGAAGATCAGTTTGATACCTTATTCAAAGATACGTTTATCGGGCAAAAACCTACGCCCAATAAAAACAGATATATGACACTTGCCTTTAACTTTGCGATGGTTGATCCCAAATACGATGGAATTCAGGAAGAGTTTCAAAACTATATTGACAATATCATTGATGACTTTCTCATTCGA
>Ga0272440_1002751_pt1 | contig 13514 bp, 13 predicted proteins | sample SSMMMBAug17_FD_192440 | JGI IMG/M metagenome (GOLD analysis project Ga0272440, IMG submission 192440) | Marine sediment archaeal communities from Little Sippewissett salt marsh, Falmouth, MA, United States - SSM-MMB-Aug17 | ecosystem: Environmental > Aquatic > Marine > Wetlands > Sediment ...
CGATATGGTGGAGAAGAATTTATGGTTATTCTTCCCGACTGCAAACAGACATTGCCCTGGGCAGGTATATTTCGCTCTTTCAGGGCAAAAAATCCCCCTATTTTTTAGAATATTCCCAGTTTTCCTTAGATAATACCATATCTCTTAATGACCATCCCATATCAGTTTGTGAAAAATGCCAATTGCCAATATGCGATACAGGCTGAATCAGTCGAAGTCCATTTGTGATAAAGGCTTGAGCGTATTTTTCAATGGCATTCAATGGGATATTTTTTTCAGCGCAGCTTATATGAAAATCTTTTTGGGAGTCAAGTAGATACTGCCGCAACACACCATTGAGAAGAGGCTTGTTATGTGCCAGCGGAGTGTCAATCTGGCCATCATCACGTACAAAAAATATATTTGCCAGGCAGGTTTCCAATATATTGGCATGATAATCCAGCATTAAAAAATCATCACAATTGTTCTCTTGCGCAATTGAATGAAAATAGCTGTTTTCTATTCTTGACAGGGTTTTATATTGATAATGGGGGCTGTTTCCACGATAGTATTGACTGCTAACATACAACCGCACTGGATTTTCAGGCCATTGAAATGGAAAAAATCGGACAATTAATTCATTTTTGTGGGGCAGAAAAATTAGATTGAGACGTAAACAGGAATCTTTGTTGTTCTCTTGAATATGTTTGACCAATGCCTTCAGCAGTTCATTGAAATCAATTGTCAATTGGGTGCCAAGAAACTGTGCGCCTTTTCCTAATCGCAGTATATGGCGATCCCATAATATGGGATTGGCATTTTCTGTGACAAGTATTGTCTCAAACACACCCTTTCCTTGAGCCAGATCAGATATCTGATGTGCAGGCATTTTTAACAATGAGTGATTGTTCCATAAATACATTTTATGATACTCATTTAATAATTGGCTTTGATATTTCATGCATAGAATAAAACCTTTCTGGGCCAGTGACTCCAATACGCCTTTTTTGCAACATCACGTTCAATCTATGTTTCCTCACCAGCAAAAGACAATGCCTGGGTCAGCCATTTATCACTGCGAAGCACTGATTTTCGCTGATAATATGCAAGTCTTTCAGCTTTTTTTTGCGCAAAGGCATAAAGCATTTTGCCAGACAAACTGATATTTTTCTTGGGGTAAATCATCCGAATACTTTTTTGAATGCGCTGTGGCACAAATCGATGAATCAGTTCATCTTCAAGGCTGATAAACGCCTGCGCACTCCCTGGATTCCCCTGTCTGGCACAGCGGCCAAATAGTTGTCGATCGATTCGACCGGATTCATGACGTTCTGTTGCAATAACATGAAGTCCTCCCTGTTCTTCAACACCTGGCCCCAATTTGATATCTGTTCCCCGACCCGCCATATTGGTTGCAATGGTAATGTGGTTCAGGTTGCCTGCATCTGCAACAATTTTGGCTTCTTTTTTATGGCGCACGGCATTGATGATCTGGCAGCTCAGACCTGAGTTTTCTAAGCGTAATGATAATTCTTCACTGGCAGCCACATTTCTGGTTCCTACCAGTATTGGACGGCCTGTTTGATGAATTGCTTCGATTTCATGAACAACTGAATTGATCTTTTGCCCTCTTGTAGAAAAAACCCGATCTGGAAGTTGCTTTCGAATGCAAGGCCTGTTTGTCGGAATGCACATGACTGGAAGGTGATAAATTTGCCAGAATTCGCCACGTGCTTCACTTCCTGTACCTGTCATACCAGATAATTGCGGAAACAATCGAAAAAATCGTTGAAAACTTAATCTTGCCAGGGTTTCCATAGGATCGGTTATCTCAACACCTTCCTTGGCCTCTACTGCCTGATGTAAACCATGACTCCAGCTTCGACTGGGCATCAAACGACCAGTGAACTCATCAACAATCACCACTTTATTATCCTGCACCACATAATGCTTATCCCGATGAAATAAAGCCTGTGCCTGTATCATGAGCTGAATAATCTCTTCCTTTCGAGACAAACTTTGCCAGATTCCTGGAAATTGTGTTGTGGCATCTTTTAATACAGCTTTTCCTTTATCAGTGAGACGAACTTCTTTGTACAAATCTAAAATTTTATAATGAATATCATGCACAAAGGAGTCTCTAAGGCTATGCGCAATCGAAATCGCCTTTTTCAAAGGTTCATTTTCCATTGGTCTCGATATGATTAGCGGCGTAACCGCTTCATCAATTAACACACTGTCAGCTTCATCGACAATTGCTGTATGAAGGCCCCGCATAACCATTTGATCTGTCTGATTTTTGCGAAAAGGAACAAAGGATTGAATCAAACGTATCCCCGGATGATAACAATTTTCTGCTTTTAGCCGATCTCTCAAAAAATCGGCCAGTATTTCCTTACTGGTCGTATAAACGACATCTTTTGAGTAGTTTCTTTGACGTTCCTCTGGAGACATCTCCCCAATCACATGACCGGTAGATACACCACAAAAACCATATAATTCAGCCAGTTCAGTCGCATCACGTGTGGCAAGATAATCATTGACAGTAATGATATGGCACGGCAAGCCTTTCCATCCGGCAATAACTGCTGCCAATGCGGCTGTCAATGTTTTTCCTTCTCCAGTTGCCATTTCGGCAAGAAAGCCTTCAATCAACGCCAGGCTTCCCATGATTTGAACAGGGAATGGGCGTAAACCCAGATTGCGATATGCTGCTTCAGATATGTATGCCAGAGCATGGGCGTGAAGTTTTAAATCGTTTCGGCCATGACATCTGATTTGCGCCTTGTAATTGTTCAGTTGCGCTTGCAAGTCTTTTGTGGATATTGTTTGCAATGTCTCAGCATGCTGATGAATTGACACCGCTTTTTTGTACATGCTTCTTGAGGGATTTGTAAATTGTAGAATTTTTCCCACAATGGTATTCATCAAACTGTCGAGCCCTTGATACAATTCAGGGGCTTTTGGTAGACCCGTCTGAAAATACTCCTGACATATTTTCATGGACTATACCTGGCAATGTTTTGTTTGATTACATCAATATCGCCATGCTCGGCAAAGCTGTAATATGATTTGTCTCCAACAATAATGTGCTCATGAACAGTAATTCCCATAAACTGGCATCCCTGGATAAGCGCCTGGGTCAGTTTTTTATCTTCCTGTGATGGCGAAGGATCTCCTGATGGATGATTATGAGCAAACATGACTGCTGCAGCATTGTGTTTTAATATGGACACAATGACTTCTCGGGGATTTACACAAGTTGAAGTCAATGTTCCCTCGAATATAATCTCTGTTGTAATCACCTTATTTTTGGCATTGAGCATGATGACTGCAAAACATTCACGCGTTCGGTGTTCCAAAGATTGTTGCAAATATTTGAACAAAGATTGTGGGCTGGATATTAAATCCTGCTCATGAAGACTTTCTTGCGTATAACGTTCAGCCACTGCTTTGACCAGCTTGATACCAAAGATACTGATCTCGCCAACACCTTTTATTTCTGATAATTTTTCAACAGGTGCATTAATAACGCCTGAAAGCGTTTTAAATTTATCAATTGCCTGCCGTGCCATAGGGCGGACATCTTTTCGAGGTGTGCCGATGGTTAACAACATTTCTACAATTTCATAGTCATGAAAACCATCTAAACCTGCTTTTAAAAATCGTTCTCTCAGGCGTTTTCTATGTCCTTTTTGATAATCCGCAGTTTGTAGCGTCTCCATAATTCTTATTATTTGTGTGTTTTTCGATAGTGTTCCAGATGTGAAATCAATTTATCCAATGTTTTTCTCTGATATTTTTTGTCCACCATATCATACCAGATTTTTTTTGTGCGCGATTGAAAGTCCGCCAAAACAGAAGGTGCCATAATGGATTCCTTAATACCATATTTGAGCATTGCCTTGTAGGCCTTAATGCTGTCATCGCGGCATTTGTCACAAAATTTAACTGCTGCTGTATCCCTGAGTTTAAGCAGACTTTTATGATATTTTGATGGAACCTTGTTCCATGATTTTAGCGTAATAAAAGCAGCAGCCGGTGAATACCTGATTTTTACCGGATTGACATATTTCATAATGGTATACATCTGACTGCCAATCACCCATACAGATGGGGCAATAAATGTATCCACAATCCCTTGTCTGATAGAGGATGAAATTTCCGGAACAGTGACCGGAATTGGATCAGCTCCCAATTCCGACAGCAATGCCATTTCAAGATCGCCATACCAGGTGAGGATGCTCGCTTTTTTGAAATCTGATAGCTGAGACATTTCATATTGTACAGAATAAATCTGATCAAAATCCTGATCTGCCCATATAAAAATTTTATACCCATTTTGACTGGCAATCTGATCAAACTCATCACGCATTTCCTTACGAATATAATCGACCTCTTCATAATTTTCAAACATAAAAGGTAATTCTACCACAGCCATTTCCGGACAGGCAAGAACCACACCTTGACCACTCAGCGCCGCACCATCCAATTGACCAATTTGCATTTTTTGAACATAATCTCGATCATCACCCATCACGCCCCCCCAATACCATTTGAGTTTGACCTGACCGTCTGTGGCCTTTTTTATGGCCGGATGCATTATTTTTCGGATATGCCTGGCCCACCCAACAGTTTTTGGCGCCAGCGTTGCCATTTTTAGACAAATCTTCTCGGACCTGACTTCAGAACAATCTACTGATATGATTACTAATAAAAACGTAACAAAAATCGAAAATAATTTGAAATTTGACATAAGAACCTCCTTGTTCAAAAATAGTTAATAAAATAGATGCAATCCATTAAATGTAACAGTATAAAAAAAATGAATGATAATCAAGTATTTTATTTTCTTCATTCAATTATATATAGTGGACACATTGCAAATAATAGATGCCAATCAAAATATTTGTCCTGATTCGTCTATTCTGGGAGTTATACCATACGCCTTTTGTTAACGTTGGTCGGGGATGAAATAAAACAATACAATAGAATGCAAATCAAGAAAGTTTTATTGAAAAGATTTTCAGATAAGACTTGACAGTCATGTTTTGCTTGTATAAATTATAATTTTAATGTATTCAAATTTTATTGGCAATTTGTCAATTTAAATGGCACCTGATAATACGATAGGTGTTAAATCAATAAAGAGGTTAAGATTATGTTCACTACAGATGCAGACATCATCCACATGGTTACCAATGCCGGACCGATGGTAAAGTTTGTACTGTTACTTTTGTTATTTTTCTCAGTTACATCCTGGGGAATTATTATCATTAAATTTCTGTACGTTCGAAAAGCTTACAAAGAATCCCTTGCTTTTGTGGAGCATTTTTGGAAAAGTAGGGACCTTGCAAGTGCATTTACCGGAACCAAACAATTTCAATCCTGTCCGGTAGGGCGTGTTTTTCGAATTGGATATCAGGAATTGAACAAACTGGAAAAATCGGGTATCAATGTAACAGAATCAGACAGCATAACAGAAGAAAAACCGATCCAACGAAAGACAATTGGAATAGACAATATCAATCGTGCCTTAAGACGCGCGATTAATACAGAAATGACACGAGTGACCAGCCTGACAGCATTTCTGGCAACGACCGGCAATACAACACCTTTTGTTGGTTTGTTTGGAACTGTATGGGGAATAATGAATTCTTTTCATGGCATAGGCTTAAAAGGATCGGCCAATTTAGCGGCAGTCGCACCAGGAATTTCCGAAGCATTGATTGCAACAGCCGCTGGTCTGGCTGTGGCGATACCCGCTGTGGTAGCGTTTAATTATTTCAACAGTAAAATCAGAGTGATTGAATCTGAACTGAATAGTTTCTCTGCTGATTTTCTCAATATTGTTGAAATGGAAATGCTTCGCGGAAAAGGACAATAATGATGACAGGCAGTGGTTCAAGCAATCAATTTATGTCAGAAATCAATGTAACCCCGCTGGTGGATGTTATGTTGGTACTACTTATTATTTTTATGGTTTCTGCCCCGATGATGACACAGGGCGTTGATGTTTCATTGCCTGAAACATCATCCAAATCATTGCCCACTGATAATGATAGTTTGACCATTACCATTAAGAAAAATGGCGAAATTTTTATTAATACGTATCAGGTAACAATTAATGCGCTTCAAGAAAAATTAAAAATTATTCTTGATGGTCAAATGAAAAAACAAGTCTATATGCGGGCAGATAAAAATGTAGCATATGGATTGGTGGTTCGTGTGATGTCGGAGGTGAAAAACGCCGGCGTTCAAAAATTAGGAATGATCACTGATCCACTGGAAAAATCAGACAATTGATCTTCGTATTATTATATCATTTTATATAATGATGCGGATTCATTTTAAGCGTAGACAAATTTTATGTACCCAGCAAATGATTATTTGGTTCGTTCGGACATAAAAAAGACAACATGGGCATTAACAGTGGGAGGGTCCGCTATTGGACACTTTCTTTTTTTTGCCATCATCTTTTTTTTTCCGGGTTTGGGCCAGACAAACAAGGTAATTACAACTGTTATTGATATAGACCTGGTTACTGTTACTGAGGAGGACATACAAGCACAGACGTATGATGTATCTGATTCTGAAGCAGACATGGATATCTCTGACAGCGCAGAAACATCGGAAACAATAGATACACCGGCGCCAGAACCGATGAAGCAACAAGAACCCATTTATGAGCCCAAAAAATTTAAACCGCTGGCCCCAATTGAAAAGCCAAAAGCTTACAAACCATTGAAGCCAAATCCTGATATCATTCATCCAGAGATTGAACCCGAGCCAGAACAGGAACCAGAACCAAAACCTGTGAAAAGACCAGAAATTAAAGAAATAAAACCCATTGAAAGACCTTCAAGTCCTGAAACGCCTAAAATTAAGCGGTCTTTAAAAAAGAGAACCATAAAAAAAGAACATATTGCACGTAATAAGGAAAAAAGACATTTAACAGACACTTTTAGACAGCTGCAGCAGAAAGTTCGTATTGATGAGGCCAGGAAACGTATTCGACAGGTTGGTGAAAAAAAATCATCAGTAGAGTTGATGGATATCTATAAAGCGGAGGTCATGTCACGTATTAATAAGAATTGGGCGGTATCAGTTCAGATGATAGGAGGCTATGAGACGAACCTGAGTTCAATTTTGGTGATCAACATTATGAGAAATGGGTATATTCAGCCGGATATGTGGTTTGAAAAAAAATCTGGCAATGATTATTTTGATGAATGTGCGATAAAAGCAGTTAAAAAATCCAATCCACTCCCTCCGCTGCCCAGCGCTTATTTGCGTCCTGTATATGGGCCGGTAGGGTTGAAATTTACACCTTCGGGATTGAAATGAGCGGATAAGTTTTTTTTTTACTTATCCAAAAATGATGAGGATACCTGACTTGAAAATAAAACATGTTTCATCCATTATCGTAAGTGTCGTTTTGGTCGTTGTGTGCGTGATGTCTGTTCATGCACAGCGGGTGATTGACTACATTGATATCAGCAATCCATTTTTGAGAAAAATTCCAATTGCAATTCCAGTGTTTAGATACACGCCGGAAACATCACCCTCTCAAAACATTGCAAAAGAAATGACGCAGGTGCTTTCCCAAACGCTTGAATTTACTGGTTTTTTTAAGATGCTAAATAAAAAGGCCTTTTTAGAGGATCTTCAGAAAACAGGTATAACAGGTTCGTCATTGAATTTTAAAAACTGGACAGCGATTGGTGCAGAACTTTTAGTTACAGGGGGAATTCATGTTCAAGACAAACTTGTTGTGGTTGAATTGCGTTTGTTTGACACCTTCTCGGGACGACTTCTAGTTGGAAAAAAATACAAAGGCTGGCATAATGATATTCGAAAAATTGTCAGGCGCTTTTGTAATGAAGTCATTGAACGTCTGACTGGAAATAAAGGTTTTTTTGACAGTCAGATTGTTTTTGTGTCCAACCACTCAGGTCATAAAGAAATTTATACCTGTGATTTTGATGGCTACAATATTAAACAAGTGACTTCTAACCGGACAATCAATTTAACCCCTTCATGGTCATATGATAAGGAATGGATCGCTTATACATCTTATGCACGAAACAAACCCGATTTATATATTCGTCACATGCCAGGAAAAAAGCGCGGATTTTTTGTCTCATTTAAAGGACATTGTATTACACCCGCCTGGCATCCAAAGCGAATGGAATTTGCAGCAGCCTTATCAAGACCTGGTAATTCCGAAATATACTTACTGACCCGAACAGGAAAAATTATTAAGCGCCTGACTTACGATTGGGGAATTGATGTTTCTCCCACATGGTCACCTGATGGCAAAAAAATTGCTTTCGTATCAAATCGGTCAGGTAATGCGCACATTTATATTTATGGAATGGATTCTGGAAAAATTAAACGCCTCACGTATGAAGGTAAATACAATGTCACGCCAGCATGGTCTCCGAAAGGAGATCGAATTTCTTTTTGTGGTCGATCAAATGACCAGTTCAATATTTATGTTATGAATATTGATGGCAGTCGAAAGATGCAACTTACCAGGAATTCCGGAAACAATGAATCGCCAACCTGGTCACCTGATGGTAACCTTCTTGCATTCAGTTCAACAAGAAGTGGAAAAAGCAAACTTTATATTATGACTGCATATGGCACGGATCAAAGAGAATTACTCTCACTTGGCGGCGAACAATTTGATCCAAACTGGTCAAAATAATGAATGTTAGTCAGAAATATTTGATATTTCTGATTTAATCAGGTAAACTTCAATTTAGATTATTGACAATTACTGATTGGAGTATTATCTCTTTGAATTAAAATTTTTATCATTCAACATCGAATGCTTCAGTAAACGAATCATTTCTTGTTGAAATTTAGCAGGAGGTTTCTTATGACGATTAAACGTAAGCTCATTTGTGTCTTTTTAGTGAGTATAATGGCATTGTGTGTATTTTCAGGTTGTGGTACGCAACCGGATGTCAAAACGCCAGCACAAATTGCAGAAGAAGAAGCAGCGGAAAGAGCCAGAGTGGAGGCTGAAAAACGAATCAAAGCTGAAGAAGAGGCCAGACGAAAAAAAGCTGAGGTTCAAAAACAAAAAAGAATTCAACAAAAAAGACAAGAAGAAGCGAGAAAACAAGCTGCACGACGCGCTGACGAACGTCGCAAACAAGAAGAAATTGAAGCCAGAAATCGATTTGAGGAAACAAATATCTATTTTGATTACAATGAAAGTACACTTCGATGGGATTCTCAGGAGGAGCTTAAAATTAAAGCGGAATGGTTAAGAAGTCATCCGGGAGAAAATATTATTATTGAAGGTCATTGTGATGAACGAGGGAGTGCGGCATACAACATTGCCTTGGGAGAACGTCGGGCTGAAACAGCAAAAAATTTCATTGTCGATCTAGGCGTAGAACCTGAACGAATAGAAACTGTCAGCTTTGGAGAAGAGCGTCCCATAGATCCCAGCGCAAGTGAAGAAGCATGGTCTAAAAATAGACGCGCACATTTTGTGATTAAGTAACTGTTGTAAATAGAAAATTTGCCATGGCTGGCATTTTTTTTATTATTTCAAACAATATCTTTTGTTATTCATGTTAAGAGAATTCAATTTTCATAGCGTGCCAAACAGAATTACTGGCACGCTGAAAATTTGATTCAAAATAAAAAAGACAAAAGAAAAAAATATGACCATATTGGTTTTTGAAAGAGATCGTTATGAAGAAAAGAATCTATATCCTCGCATTTTGTTTGACGCTATTCGTTGGATGCGTTTCTCAGCAAGAAATGCTTGACATTCAAAATCGATTGACAGCTTTGGAAACACAAGGTTCAAGCAGTCTAACATCTTATAATCAGGTTGATACGCGAATTGAATCTCTTGAATCCCAATTGCACCATATTAAACAATCGTTAGATTTGGTTGAAAAGCAATTTCGCGAACAGTATGCCGGAATTAAAGCCAATTCCAATACCAGCCGGCATGAAATAAGGCAGATCACCGGTCGATTGGAAGAAATTGAGTATCATCTCAAGAAAAAATTTCACCTTTTGAAACAACAAAAACAAACTTCATCACAGGCAGACGTTCCAATTGACACAATTATAGGACGATTACAGCGTATTGAAAGTTATTTGGGTATTAAGGAAGGTCAAACATCGCCGCCAAGCCAAACAAATCAAAACTTTCAGTCTAAAACAGCGTCTGACAGTACTTTAAAATCTCAATCTCCTGAAGACCAAATGTACGCCAAAGGCAAATCTGCTTTCGATAATAAAGATTTTGAAACGGCCCGGATTAAGTTTGTCAATTTTATCAAAAAATTTCCCAAATCAAAACAAGCAGATAATGCACAGTTCTGGATGGGGGAAATTTATTTTCAGGAAAAATGGTTCGAAAAAGCGATACTGGAATATCAAAAGGTTATCGAGACGTATCCAAATGGTAACAAAGTTCCGGCTGCATTACTCAAGCAAGGGCTCTCCTTTCTTGAATTAAACGATAAAACAAATGCAAGCCTGATACTAAAAGAATTGACAAAAAAATATCCGGAAAGGCCTGAAGCGAAACTGGCACAGAAAAAGCTCAATGAATTATAATGCAATGCATTCTATCTGATATTGATTATAATGTTTAAAGTGATTGGTATTGATCCAGGATTGGCTTCAACCGGTGTCGGAATGGTACGAGGAAGCGCAAATCGAATTATGAGCTATGCGTTTCAAACAATTACAACATCTAAAAACATTTCTTTACCGAAACGTCTTCAACATATCTACCTTGTTTTAAGTGAGGTATTAGACCAACAAAAACCAGATTTGTTGGTTGTTGAAGACATTTTCTCTCTCTCTTGCTATCCCAAATCTGGCATAACATTGGCAAAAGTAACAGGCGTTATTTTATTGGCGGCCAGTCTTTTTAACATCGAAGTGACTGAAATCCCTGTTCGTGAAGCCAAAAAAATATTGACAGGAAATGGCAAAGCGAGCAAACAACAACTGGAAAAAGCGGTTCGGCATCTTCTTGGAAGAATGGAACCGATCCGCCCCAATCATGCGTCAGATGCCTTGGCATTGGGGGTGATTGGCTTATTTCGGAGTAAAATAAATTATGATCGCTTACCTTGAAGGTCGTGTCATCAAACAAGAATCAGACCGGATTGTTTTACTGTCTGGCTCTGTTGGATATGAAATATTGTTACCTGAAGTGGTAATGAATGCGTTTAAATCGCGCATCAATGAAGAAAAAGTATCGCTTTTTATTTACCACTATCAGACAGAAAGACAGCCAAAACCCACCTTGATTGGTTTTAACCAGGAGATTGAAAGAGATTTTTTTCACCGATTTATCACAGTTGAAGCTATCGGGCCGCTAAAAGCTGTTCATGCCTTATCCATACCTGTTCGAGATATTGCCATTGCCATTGAAAACAAAGATGTTAAACGTTTATCAAAACTAAAAGGCATTGGGAACCGAACCTCTCAAAAAATTGTGGCAACTTTGCATGGAAAAATGAAAAAATTTGCATTGATGCATCAATCCGACCGAGAAACAGGTCCATTGGAAGCAGTCAATGCGTCAATGGATGAAATCAAGCTTCAAGTTTTGAATGTTCTGGTTAATCAATTGGGGCATCGTCAGATTGAAGCCGATGAAATGATTGAAAAAGCGTTAACACGCTCAAAAAATATTAACACAGCTGAAGACTTGTTTGAAGAAGTCTATCGTGGTGAAATGGAATCATGAAAGAAATATCCATTGGCGAAAATGCGGGCCAACTGATATCTGGTTCGAGCTTACCTGAAGATTCTGATGATCATATTTTGTCGCTTCGTCCTAAGGAATTCAAAGATTATGTTGGGCAGCAAGAAACTGTTGAAATATTGACAATCGCTATTGAAGCGGCAAAAAAAAGAGATGAAGCTTTAGAGCATGTTTTATTGCATGGTCCCCCTGGATTGGGCAAAACAACTTTGGCACACCTCATTGCAAAAGAATTGGGCGGCACGTTAACAATTACATCTGGGCCCGCACTGGAAAAAGGCGGGGATGTTCTCGCAATCCTGACACATCTTGAAAAAGGGGATGTTTTATTTATTGATGAAATCCATCGCATGCCAAAATCAGTAGAGGAGTTCCTGTACCCGGCAATGGAGGATTTTGCAGTTGATTTTATTTTTGACAAAGGGCCTTATGCAAAGAGTCATCGCTATCGTTTGAATCAGTTTGTAATGGTGGGAGCAACAACACGTGTTGGACTTCTTTCTGCCCCATTAAGAGATCGTTTTGGGATATTTCGCAGTCTGGATTTTTATTCAGAAACAGACCTGTCAACAATAATTAAACGATCGGCATCCATATTAAACATTCAGATAAATGATGACGCTGCGATTTCGCTTGCCCACCGGTCTCGAGGAACACCAAGAATTGCCAATCGATTACTGAGAAGAGTTCGAGATTTTGCCCAGGTTCGGGGGGATGGATATATTGATATTCAAATCGTACATCGTGCATTACACCTGGAAGGGGTTGATCATGAAGGTTTGACACCTTTAGATCGTCGATACCTGAATACAATCATTGCCTATTATCAGGGAGGACCTGTTGGTATTGAAGCCATTGCAGCAACACTTCAAGAAGAGGCTGATACGCTCGTTGATGTTGTCGAACCTTTTCTATTAACAAGAGGCTTCTTAATGCGAACCTCAGCCGGTCGAAAAACATCGGCTACAGCGCATATTCACCTTCAAAAATGTGGTTTTTGTGAATAACAACCTTTTTATAATTTATCATTAAATCAATATGTTAATGAAAAATCGTTCACGATTTCATTTCAATATAAAATTTTTTTCAAAAAAAGCTTGACATATTCAAGATATAATTATATAAGTTTTATTTTTGATGCGGGGTGGAGCAGTTTGGTAGCTCGTCGGGCTCATAACCCGAAGGTCGGCGGTTCAAATCCGCCCCCCGCTATTCATCATTACACATAGTCCTTACCTCTTAGTCAAATCCTTATAAAAATCAATGCATCAAATATTATCTTTGGAAATCTCTGAAAAAAACTTCGCCATTTATTAATATTGTTCGTTTTAAGATAAATGTACTGTAGAGACGTAGCATGCTATGTCTCTACACGTTCTCATTTTTTTTTAGACGATCCAGAAAAATGAGCATGATATTTTCCGAGCATTCCTTAGTAATGCTCGGAAAATAAGTTCCCCATTTGAAAAAATGTTCATCGGGGTTTTTGTTCTGTAGAGACCTAAGTACGCTCTCATAAATTTTCGGGTAGATAAAAAGTAAAATCAAGTAAAATTGTTCGCCCGCCTGGAGCTGAAGCTCCAGGCTATTCCTGTTACGTCCCTAAAGGGACTTGAAGTGTTTAATTTAAAGGACATTATAAGTCCCTTTAGGGACGACACATAAATAGCCTGGAGCTTCAGCTCCAGGCGGGCGATCTTTGCAAGGCGAACGACCATTTTACAATTTTTCTACCCGAAAACTTATGATCGCCTACTTAGCATGCTACGTC
>Ga0272440_1002752_pt1 | contig 13513 bp, 7 predicted proteins | sample SSMMMBAug17_FD_192440 | JGI IMG/M metagenome (GOLD analysis project Ga0272440, IMG submission 192440) | Marine sediment archaeal communities from Little Sippewissett salt marsh, Falmouth, MA, United States - SSM-MMB-Aug17 | ecosystem: Environmental > Aquatic > Marine > Wetlands > Sediment ...
TTTAGCCCTACGCTGTTCTTGCAATTACCGGGATCATACATTTTAACTTGATTGCAATTCCTTTGTTACATATATGATAAAACTTCTGTATACCCGAAAATTTATGATCGCCTACTTACTTACATGCGACGTCCGATTATAAACACGGGACGCAGAGCGTCCAGGATGCATTCCCACGCAGAGCGTGGGAACGAGGGCAATAAATATGCCAGGAAAAACCAAAGTTGGACGATCATACATTATTTTATTATTTTACCTCAAAAAAAATTATGAGGGTATAGTAAGTAAGAACAAAAAAATAAAACAATAGTGTTATGCATTTTATGTAAAAAACGAAAAAATTTTTACATCTTGGATTTTTCGTTCAGGCACTAACTACTTTTTAGGTAATATGAAGGATGTCAATTTTTTGATATTATTGACTTTTAATTGATTATCATATAATAAGAGTTTGAAATACAATCTTTAAGATGTTCGGATAGACCCAAATCTCGAATGATAATTATCTTGACTTTATTCAACGCATTGGATATTTTCATATGAATTAGCTACACGCTTTCATCATCATACATACCATACAATCAAATACTATATGTATCTCAAAAAAGGATTCTCAAATGAAAATAAATACACAACGCACAATCATTTTTTTATTATGCATATATTTTCTCTTAACAATATCGGTATCAGCGATTACCAAAGAAGAATCTATGTCAAATTATGCCAGTATAGAAGGCAAAATTGTTTATCCGGATTATCTAGGAAAAATTATTCCAGTTGCCGATGCACTGGTTCGCATTTTTCCAGTCAGCCGGTTTGCACCAGAATATTTTTTTGAAATTAACATAGATGCCTTTGTGAACCCCACTGAATATCCCCCTGTGCGCACCAGTGACAATGGTTTTTTTTCAATTAAATCTATTCCATGTGGAAGATACTATGTGATGGCTTTTCGCAAGGGCTTTAAAACTGCCATGACCATTGTTAATGTTCAGAACAATCAAGATCGGCAGGCAGATTTAATGTTGTTTCCAGTAGATAATGACAAAACAGGTAGTCTTTTTGGGATAGTTGTGGAGAAAATATCCAAACAGACCTTATTGCAATTGCAGCGGTACTTACCAGTAAAGAATATTGAAGTACAATTGTTTCATATTAAACCCACAAGCGTGGAATTGATTCGATCTGTTATTACGAATGCCCAGGGACGATTTTATTTTGCAGATGTGCCTTGTGGGGATTATCTGGTAAAAATTAAACACAAAGACTATACCCTATATCGAAAAACGATTGTAATTAAACCTGATATGCCCCATGCATTTCCAATTATCAAACCCGTTGAAACTGAATTTAACAATTTATCCGATCCCGATTTTTCTTCTCATTTAATCGATAAAAATCAGTTTCATGGAGAGTTGATCCAATATATTTTTAGAATGGGTGAGGGATGCTTCAGTATTGGCCCTTATGGTAACTGGCATCCGGATGTTAAATTTGTCAAGGCTGTACTTACCAGAGAAGCGCCTGGACCAGTTACAAGATTAAATGGAAATATTTACCATATGAAAGTAAAAGGAAAGGAGGCTTCTGCACATCCCCTGGCAAATATTCGTATTTTACTGCACCCTGTATTTCCTTATCCAACACTCATGACATTCCCTGAATATCATGCAGTTACCAATCAGGAGGGTCATTTTGTTTTTGATGATTTATCCTCAGATTATCATATCAATGGTGTCATGTTTTATGAAGTCAGTATTCAATCTAAAGGATTTGAACCTTTCAAACAAAAGATTGTTCTTGAGCCTGATAAGGAAAATAACAGAAATTTCCATCTGAACGCTTATGGAACATTATGTCAGTATAAAGGAAAAATTCTCACATTGATGCAAAAAGATACCAAAATGCCCATATCCAAAGCCGCAGTGCAATTAATTTTGTATGAATCCAATTCAAAACGACCCGCCAGGCGATGGATGGATATTTCTGATATTGGGGGAAAGTTCCTCTTTTCTGATATTCCGCCAGGAAGGTATCAAATAATTGTGAATGCCAGTGGGTATGAGCCCCTTGAAATTCAATCATATATTAAGCCCGGTCAGATTTATGAAAAAGATTTTTTTCTAACAACTTATATTGGTCCATCACGTTTAAAAGGAAAAATATTGAATGGGGCCATTCAATGCAAGAACAATGATACATGTGCTGAGGCCATTGTGGGTGCAAAGGTGGTATTGTCATCAGTCCATCCATCATCACAAAAAAACGCCAACAGGCAATTTTATGAGGTGAAAACCAATCCCCAGGGAATCTATGAATTTGTTCAAATTCAACCCGGTCAATATCAAATGCATGTTTCCATTGATCGTTTTCAGCCCTGGAATGCGTTAATCAAAATATCTAAAGAAACTGTGCATACGAAGGATGTACAACTCAATCCCATTATTGAATCGGCAAATTTGACTGGCTATATCATATCCAAAAAACCAGATTGTCATGGAAATAATTGTCAAAAACCCATCAATAATGCGCAAATCGTTTTAACACAACAATCTTCATCAGGAACAATTATTCCCATACGAACGAAAACTTCTGATGATGGCCAATTTTCGTTTGAAACAATTCCCGCCATTTCGTACATGATTCATATTGATGCCCGGGGCTATGATCCGCAAAAAAGTAAACTTCAACTATTGCCAGGGCCTAATGAAATTACTTACAATCTTGATCCTTCTGTTGAATGTCAGGATAACTCCGATTGTGTAAAAGATTATTTTTGTTCAAAAGCTCGTGGGCAATGTGAACGTCCGGGGATTTGTTTGAAGCTGCCAGATATTTGTCCCTCAGTGGTAACACCTGTTTGCGGATGCGATGGGATCACCTATAATAATTTTTGTGTGGCTGCGGTATCCGGTGTGAGTATTGCCTATCATGGTGCATGTGTGCCAAACGCAAAAACCGGTAAGCTTATTGGCACAGTATGGCTGAAAAATGCATCGCAAAAACACACCATTGCCAATGCAGAAATCATACTTCATCGAAAACAGGAACAGGCTGATTTACAAGTCGCGTCATCCATATTCAAGACACAAACAAACGCCAATGGCAATTATTCTTTTGCACGCGTCCCCGCCGGTTCCTATCTGTTGACTGCTAAACGACCACTTTTTTTTCCGCAACAAATGTCAATAAAGATCCAGGAAAGTCGGTCGATTCAACAAGACATTTATCTACCAGCTATTGAAATGAATGCAGCTGTTTCGGGTGTCGTTCAACCCAATTGTCCCTCAGGAAAGTGCTTGCCTTATCTTTCAGGCGCGACAGTAACACTGACGCATTTGATATTTGACAGTCAGGGGAAATTGACACCAGATGCTTCCAAAGCAACACAAACAGATGCGCGCGGGTCTTTTTCTTTTACAGATCTGGCATCAGGTGATTATCGAATTGAGGTCGAAGCGGATAAATATCTGGATTGGGATGATGGTTTTGCATTGACAGGAAGTCAAAAACAAAGGTTTGAAATATTAATGAAACCCAAAAAAGTCTGCTTTGACAATACCCGTTGTCTTCCGGTTCAATATTGTCTGAAAAATGAACAATCATGTCGAGAAGCGGGTCTTTGCCATGATCGTCCAATTACCTGTATCATGCTTTATGATCCTGTATGTGGATGTGATGGACACACGTATAACAATGCATGCGAGGCGGCAATGGCCGGACAAAATGTTGATTTTAGAGGTCGCTGCGTTCCAGATCGTTAAAGAGATAAAGGAAAATTATCATGCCCAATCCCAGTCGTTTCAAATTTTCGAGAAACAGATCGACAAGCGTTGTCAGTATTGATTCTGATACCTTATGCTCCTCTCAGACGTTGATTGATACGTTTAATAAATTGTCACTTGATTTGTTTGTGATCATACCGGAGATGGAAATAATAGATATCAAGGTGCATGTGGATTATTGTATTGATCCTGTTGAAAGAAAAGCAGTTGATGAGTTGTCTCGGTTGAAGGCCTTTCGTATTGGCCCGGGCATTCGAAAAGTGGCAAAAGGATTGGTATCTAAGGATGTTTCAGACAGTCAATTGATATTTATGTTTGAAGAAGCCTGTCAGGGGATCATTTTGAATATGACACGTGAGATGGCCACTCAGTTACCAGATAATCAGGATATCGATATTCAAATATTTCAGGAGATGGTTAGAGCAAATCCACGTTTGTATAACCGATGTGCTGCGTATTCAAAAGGGTCTTCATTGGTAGAAGGCTTGGATTTAGAATCAGGGGGAAAGCAATGCTGAAGTATTTACGCAACAAATTAGTGAGTGTGGATCGGCTTACACCAGAGCAGTTGACTGTTTTTGGCAAGTTGGATGATGATCTGTATGGCATTCAACTGGAAGCTATATTTTCGTTGGATACATTACAAATCAAGAAAATAGCAGGCAAATGGCACCGATGGACAACCCCTGAGTGTCCAAGGGCATTGGCCCATTTGAACGCTGCCGTTGGGTTCAGTGTGGGGCCGGGTTTTCGTGATCATATTCAAAAATCATTGGGACGTTCAGGATGCAGACATTTTGCCAATCTGTTAATTGAAATGGGAGATGCTGCGAAAAATGCACGTCTGATGATTCAATTTGAAATGGCAAAAAAACACCAACCAGATTTGACGATTGAGGCCTTTTATGCCAACCCGCCCAAAGATATTTCCATTATTTCTGAAACAACCATAAAAGCAAAAAATGATAGCAAATCTGAAAAACAATTGGGCTTATTTATTGAAGAAAAACAAAGTGAGAAACCTGTCATAAGAAAAGATTCAAACCATTTTTGTATGGATCTTCATTTGCATTCATCGCCCGAATCCCCCTGTTCAACAATTCGTGTCTATGAACAGATTATTGATGCAAAAAATGTGGGAATCAATGGCGGTGTTTTGACAGATCATAATTATATCTGGCCGGAAGAGAAAATCCAGGAATTAAAAAATAAATATGCATTTACTGTCATTGGTGGCAATGAGATTACAACAGAACTTGGCGATATTTTGGTTTATGGCTTTAAAGAAAATATAAAAGGTATTGTTCCAATTAAAGAGCTTCGCAAAAAAGTTGTGGATCGGGGGGGGTTTATGGCAGTAGCCCACCCATTTCGGGCCTTTCTGGTCATCGGCGGTAATCAATTGGTTCCAAATGTAAAAAATGCATCTCAAAAACGTGTTTTTGAATATGTTGATGCCATAGAGATCTATAATGGTAAATGTAGCGAAAAAGAGAATCTGTTGGCATGTGAAGTTGCAAAATATTTGGGCCTTAAAGGTATTGCCGGAAGTGATTCGCATGAAAAGGGTTCCATTGGGTGTTTTACCACCGATTTTTTCGAACCGGTCAACACTGAATCCGACTTTCTTGAACAACTCCATGCGGGATCATTTACAATTTCATCTTTATTTTAGCATCCCCCACTTGTTATTAAAAGTCTAATCAATCAGCTTGCAGAAAAAGATCGCCTGTTCAATTTTTGGGCACACGGTTTGCAATATTAAATATGATTTATCTCAACAATTTACTGCGAATAAAAAGGTGAATTATGAAAAATTTCTGGCAATACCTTGAATGGTTTATTCCCGCCAAAATTAAGAAAGATCAAAAATATCATATCCGCGCACGACAATTTGTCATGTTTTCATTAATCGGATTTGTTTTTTATGTTGTGAATATGATAAAATGGATATCAATGGGTTATACAAATCTGGCATTGAGCATGTTTGCTGTGATGATTGTCAATATCCTGATGCTCATGACCTTTCGGATCACTGGTTCAATCAATATTTCAGGAAATGGATTGATGGCTGCAATCAATGGGCATTTTTTTTATCTTGTTTATCTTACCGGTGGACTTGAATCCTCAGCAATTTCATGGCTCATTATCATTCCTGTATTTGCAGCCTTGTATTTTAGCAATCGGGTATCTGCAATATGGACAGTGGTCAGCCTTGTTGGTATTATCATGCTACATTACATAGCGCATTGTGGGCATACATTTCCATCAATTTTATTGTCCAAACAATGCCATCATGCTAATTTAGCGAATGCCCTTGGGCCATTAATAGCTGTATTTTTTTCGGGATGTTTTTTTAATCTGGCCATGTATCGTGCTTTTGATGGTCAAAAACTTGCCATGAGCAATCAAAAAACAACGCTTGATCAATTAAATGTCGTTTTTGATAGTGTGACTGAAATCAGCGAGAGTATTCTTTCAACATCGAAGATTCTGGATCAGTCATCAGAAACGTTAAAAACGCGCTCAGACACTATGGCGCAAAAAACAGCAGAGGCTTCTGAAATTTCCCAAAAAGCAGAACGTAACATTAAAAATATGGCCAATGCATCACAGGAAGTCAGTAATCAAGTGTCATCAGTGGCATCAAAAGGCAATCAACTCGTCAACAATATGAAAGACATTGGAGATGCCACCGGTCATGTGTCCAATAATTTAAATATTGTTGCTGAATCTGCTGAAAGCATGTCGCATTCCATCAATATTATTGCTACAGCAATCGATGAAATGTATGCATCGCTCAATGAGGTGGCAGAAAATTCTGGAAGAGGTGCATCTGTAACAAATGATGCATCCGAAAAAGCAGATCAAACATCAACCATTGTAAATACCCTTGGACATGCAGCGAAAGAAATCGGAGAGGTTGTTGATTTGATCAAAGGAATTGCATCACAAACCAATTTGTTGGCGCTCAATGCAACAATTGAGGCCGCAGGGGCTGGTGAAGCGGGAAAAGGATTCACAGTGGTTGCCAATGAAGTTAAAGATCTTGCCAGACAGACAGCGCGGGCCACTGAGGATATTCGCGAAAAAATAGAGGGTATGCAGGCAAATACGCAAAATGCAATCAAAGCCATTGAAACCATTGTGACTGTCATTGCAGAGATTAATGCGATCATGAGTAATATCGCTTCTGCTGTAGAGCAACAGACAGCTACAACCAACGAAATTTCAAAAAGTTTTGCAGAAACAGTTGCTGCTGCTGATGCTGTCGCAAAAAATGTTCAAAAAGCGGCTGCCCGTGCAGCAGAAACATCAAAAAATGCTGAAAATTCTATTCAATGGGGACGTCAGGTCTCTGGCTATCTTGATGATGTTGCGGCTGCCGCTGTTTCCATTGCAAAGGATGCGCTTCAGGCATCAGAAAGAACTGAACGTGTGTTCAGCTGTGTTGATGAAGTTCAAACACATGTTGTTGAAACGTCTGAAGAAAGCACACAAATTAAATCACAGGCAAAAACACTAACGCAATTTGCACATCGACTAATCGGTGCAGTTGAAAAAGGAAATTAAAGAATATTTTGATATGTCGCATTTAACACAAAATGAAACGCAATTCGATAGTGAAACGATTGATGATACCTTGAATAAATCATCTATCATTAATAGCGTCCTTCCATTTGCATCGACCTTTCACTGTAGAAAGCATGATGAAATATCTGTGGATGGTTCTGAATCTGGAAATATTTATTTCGTTAAATCCGGAGCGATTGAAGTTTTTTATACGCTTCAAAATACGAAAATGGTTGTTGCTTTGATTGATAAAGGACATTTTTTTGGTGAAATTGGTTTTTTTGATGGTGGATCGGAAATCAAAGAACTTCGCGCAAAAGAATACTCAGAACTTTGCGTATTTTCAAAAACAACATTAGCAAAAATCAAGGAAAGTAATCCAAAGTTATTCGGAGATTTAATCTATTATCTGGCACAGTCGGTCTGCAAAAAATTTCAGACATTACTTGAAGAAATAGAACCGCTTCAATCATATGCAGAATCACTATCCACTGGATATCGCACCTACAACACCCCCAAACCTTTACCTGAAAATTTTTTTCAAACCAGAGAATGGTCAAGTATCCATGTCATGGTCAGAGATTTTAAACAGCAAATGAACACGCTATCTAAGGAACTGAATGCGAAAAAATCGCATCGTGTGGATAGCAGGTTGATAAAAAAAGGGCATAAAATTCTCAATTATTTTTTTTATGGATTAAAACAATTCAAGAAACGTATAGACAAGACATCAATTGAATCATTCATGTGGCATTATATTTTTAAAGAGATTTATCCAGTGATAATGAAAAGTCGTTTTGCTGACCGCGCCTATACCAAGCCAAAGGGGTATGCCGGTGATTTCATGATGATGGAAATGTTATATCAAATGACACCTGATGGTGAGGGAAAACTTGGCATTGTCATTGATAATTGGTGTTTGAATACGCCATCCGCACAGGCGGTCAGAAATCGAAAAAAATTACTTTCCGGAAAAATACAATCCATATGTGATCAAAAAAAAGATTCCCGGGAAGGTCCGATCCATATTATGAACTTGGCTTGCGGTCCCAATCGAGAATTGTTTGAGTTTTTGTACCAATGTGATTATTCTGAAAGAATTGATGCCACCTGTGTTGATATTGATTCACAGGCGCTTCAATATATTGATCAGCAGATCAATATTTTTTCTCATAAGGCAGAGATTCGATTGATGAATGAAAACCTTATAAAATGGGCGCTTGGTAAAATCGATCGTGATTTTGGTTTTCATGACATAATATATTCTGCGGGACTGACAGATTATTTAAATGATGATTTATTTATGGCCTTTGTCAATCGGTGTTATTTTCAATTAAATGATAATGGATACCTCATTATTGGTAATTTTGCGCCAACCAATCCTGATAGATTGTTTATGGATCATATTCTGGATTGGCGACTGATATATCGAACGGCTGATGAATTAAAACAATTGTTTCAACAAACAGCATTTTGTGATAATGTGACTGTATTCTCCGAACCCCAAAATGTAAATTTATTTGTGCAGGGTATTAAAAAGGTTTGAACAATGGTGCAATCGAAAAATGTACCAATCACAAAGTAAAAAAACCGGACTTTACAATGAACATTAATATAATTACATTATCATTTGAACCAGAGTTGGAATCCCAATTTCGTAAAGATCATTATGATAAGACAATTTATCAGATGCGAATATCATTGGTATTGGCAATTGTTTTTTATTCATTGTTTGGCATATTGGATGCCAGGTTGATCCCCGACCAGAAAGAAACAATTTGGGCGATTCGGTTTGGATTTTTTTGTCCCACAGCATTATTGGTTTTCGTTTTTTCTTTTTTCAAACGATTTTTTCACTCCATGCATTATTGGATGGCACTTGTTGAAATTGTTGGCGGTTTGGGGATTATTTGCATGACTGTCATTGCACCACCGCCAGCCAATTATACATACTATGCTGGCCTGATCCTTGTTTTGTTTTTTGGCTTTACCATTTTCAGACTTCGTTTTGTATTGGCCAGTATTACTGGTTGGTTAATTGTAGTTTTATATCAAATTGCAGCAATCAATGCAGATACCCCGATGATCATGTTTATTAACAACAATTTCTTTTTTGTAGGTGCCAATTTTTTGGGAATGTATGCCTGCTATTCAAGAGAAATGAACGAGAGAACAAATTTTTATCTGGGACGATTGTTGGATATTGAAACAGAAAAAGTGAACGCCGCCAATCGAGAACTGGAAAACCGTGTAAAAGAGCGAACCGTTCAATTAGAAAAATCAAATATTGACTTGCTCAATGAAATTGAAGCCCACAAACAGGCAGAAAAAGAAAAAAAATTGTTGGAATCTGAACTTAGACAGGCCCAAAAAATGCAAGCGATAGGAACATTGGCCGGTGGCATTGCACATGATTTCAATAATATTTTATTTCCCATTTTTGCCTATGTACAAATGGCCATTAATGAGACATCAAATGATCCAAAAATTCAAAGGTATCTTATGCGTGTCATGGGATCTGCCGAGCGTGCAAAGGATCTTGTACAGCAGATTCTTATGTTTGCCCGAAAAGGGGATCAGGAAAAAAAGCCGCTGTATATTCAGCACATTACAAAAGAAGCCCTGAAATTACTTCGTGCGAGTATTCCGACAAACATTGAAATAAAGCAGCACATTGCAAAACGTTCTGATCCCATTCTTGGAAGCCCGATCCAGTTGCATCAGGTGATCATGAATTTGTGTACCAATGCGTATCATGCCATTCGAGAAAAAGAAACAGGCTGCATTGATATTCGGTTATTCGAACAGATTATTGATCAATCGAATATCAGTCAATTTCCAAATATCAGAGATGGAAAATATATTTGCATGACAGTTAAAGATACAGGCGTGGGAATGGATGACGTAACCAGGCAGCAAATATTTGATCCTTTTTTTACAACAAAGGAACCTGGGGAAGGCACTGGCATGGGACTTTCTGTGGTTCATGGAATTGTCATTGATCATGGGGGCTATATTTATGTACAAAGTGATAAAAATGTTGGAACTGAGTTTCATGTCTTGTTTCCATCAATTGATTCACCTGTTGTCAATGATAAACAAGAAATATCATTAGAAAGTTTCAGAGGTAATGGTGAACATATCTTGCTGGTAGATGATGAACTGGATGTCGTCAAAGCGCTTGAACATATGTTGAAAAAATTGGGATATAAAGTGACATCTCAGTTAAGCAGCACGAAAACATTGGAAATATTTAATCAAAATCCGGATTGTTTTGACCTGTTGTTAACAGATCAATCCATGCCGCTAATGACTGGCCTTGTTTTGTCTAAAAAGATACTGGATATTCGTCCGAACCTGCCAGTTATCGTTTCAAGTGGCTACAGCAATCAGTTGACTCAGGAAATCATTGAAGGTACTGGTATCAAGGATATTATACTCAAGCCAGTCACTTTAAGAGAGTTGGGAGAAATAATTAAAAGGCATATTGGTTGCCAGAAAACAAAGGACAATTTATCATGAGTCAATTAGAAGATAACGATTTATTCCAGGATGATGACATTATATTTGCAGATGAAGCAGACGATGCGCTATCTGATGAAGAAACGACAAAAAACTGGAAAATTATGATTGTTGATGATGAAGCAGAAGTCCATACTGTGACTCGAATGGTTCTGGATGATTTCAAGTTTGAAGGCCGTGGCGTCACGTTTATAAGCGCGTATTCTGGAGCAGAAGCGAAAAAAGTCATTGCAGAGACGCCTGATTGTGCGTTGATCCTTCTTGACGTTGTGATGGAGTCAAATGATTCTGGCCTGGAAGTTGTAAAATATATTCGAGATCAACTAAAAAATAAATTTGTTCGAATTATCTTACGCACCGGTCAACCAGGGCAGGCACCTGAGCGGGAAATAATTACACAATATGATATCAATGATTATAAAATGAAAAGTGTTCTGACCGAACAGTCCTTGTTTACAGCAATTACCTCATCCATTCGTTCATTTCGAGATATTAATATTATTGAAAAAAATAGAAAAGGATTGGAACAGATTCTCAAAGCATCCGTATCACTATTTCGCCTGCAATCTTTAAAACAGTTTGCCAATGGCGCACTGACACAACTATCATCACTTTTGGGCCTTGACGACCAATTATATCTTCATGCATCAGGCTTTACAGCGGCACAGGATGAAGGCGAGTTAAAAATTATTGCAGGAACTGGACAATTTGAAAACTGTTTAAACCAGCCGTTGGGCAAAGTGGTGCCCAAAAAAATTATGGATTTATTGGAACAGGCCGCAGAAAGCCAAAATAGTATTATATCAAATACAGATTATGTCGGGCACTTTACAAGTAGAAATGGTTCAAGAAATTTTTTGTATATGGGTGATTACAATCAATATTTATCTCATATAGAAAAAGATATGATTCGCGTATTTACATCGAATGTTGCCATTGCATTGGATAACATTTATCTGAATCGGGAAGTTGTGGATACCCAAAAAGAAGTCGTCATTACACTGGGTGAAGTGGTTGAAACGCGATCTAAAGAGACCGCACACCATGTTCGTCGTGTGGCAGAATATTCGTATAAACTTGCATTGATGGCCGGGCTTGATGAATATCAGGCGGAACTAATTCGCCTGGCATCTCCCATGCATGATGTGGGAAAAATTGGTATTCCAGATACCATTTTGAACAAGCCGGGAAAGCTGACTCAGGAAGAATTTGAAATAATCAAAACACATACATTAATTGGATATGACATTCTCAAACATTCAGATCGTGAAATCATGCGTGCTGCTGCTGATATTGCATTAGAACATCATGAACGATGGAATGGTAAAGGATATCCGCAATCTCTACAGGGTGACAAAATTAATATTTTTGGTCGCATAACCGGCTTACTGGATGTCTTTGATGCATTAAGCTATAAACGTGTATACAAGGAAGCCTGGCCTTTGGAAAAAATTCTCGATCTTATAAAATGTGAACGTGGCGAACATTTTGACCCCAGTATTGTTGATTTATTTATAACCAACCTTGATGTTTTTCTTGCAATAAAAGAAGTCTATCCTGAAGATGAAGAAGATCCTGCAAAAACGAAGATTGTTTTGGCGGATGTTTTTGAATAAGCTTGTGTTTATGTTTAACACCGATTTCCTCCTATGTATCACTTTCAAAATTTAGCCTTTCTAAGTTCTATTCAAAATAGAATTCATAAATAATGCCTTTGTTTTTTATATTTTTTTTACCGATAATTCATTTTTTAACCAGGTATTTTAACACAAAATAGAAAACCTGAATCAATTATTGATCAAGCCTACTTGTTTCCCTCAAAATATAAATCACCTCACCATCCACATCTGCATTCATATTAAGATTGTAAAAGATTTCAATATCACCCATAATTTTCAACGCCAGCTTCGTTTATTTCAATTAGCAATGCATCAATCATTGTGTTGTTATGCAGCATCCTTGAATGAATATAGCGGCCGCAAATTCAAGTAATCCAACAAAGCATCCAGTTCTGTTCGGGTGGACCAGAAAATTTCATGTTCACAGGCAAATTGTTTGGCTTTGGCTGTCAAGCCTTTATACGCAAATATCCATTTTTTGAGAAACACAACTTTCATTTCAGCTTTGACTGCTTCAGCCTGTTGATTTAACTTTTTTAACTCATTCAGACCAATTTTTTTATTTTCCACCCACTTACTCTGACACACCCATTTTTCAGGGCCGGCAGCGCCCAATAAATCAATTTCCATGTTTTTTCCAGAGGATAACCGCACCCGATGGTTCACATATGCAAAATCGGGTATTTTAATGTCTGATGCGTAATGAAAGAATTTTCCTGAAAGTGTTAATCGCTGAGCTGCCAGCAATATCTGACTCATATGAATTTCACCCAGATACCCCTTGTATTCATTCAGACTGCGTTTGCTGAAATGGTAGTATTCATCCAGTAATGCATCTTTTATTTTTCCAGCTTTTATATGCTCCATTTCCATCTGACCCCATACTTTCAAAAAATCGTTCAAGATGGGGTCTTTGATGCGCGTGAATGTTCCCATACGATGTTCCAGCAAATCACCTCGTGACAATTTCAGCAAAATATCCTGAATTTGTTTGATCTCAATATCAACCCCTTC
>Ga0272440_1002753_pt1 | contig 13513 bp, 1 predicted proteins | sample SSMMMBAug17_FD_192440 | JGI IMG/M metagenome (GOLD analysis project Ga0272440, IMG submission 192440) | Marine sediment archaeal communities from Little Sippewissett salt marsh, Falmouth, MA, United States - SSM-MMB-Aug17 | ecosystem: Environmental > Aquatic > Marine > Wetlands > Sediment ...
TTTGAAAAGATCATTTAAAGGATTGAGTGACGAGTTTGATATTGTCCTTACCAATTCCCATAATTTGGTCATTATTGAAGTTAAATATAATTTTCATCCCAATGATGTAGAAACAATGCCCAAAAAGATAGATAATTTCAGGATACTATATCCACTTTATAAAGATTATAACGTTTACGGTGGTATTGCAGGGTTGACAATGCCTCAAGAAACCATCGATCTTGCAAAAGAAATGGGCTTTTTTGTTTTTACTCAAGAAGGGAATGATATTAAAATGCTAAATGATGTTGTCAAACCAATTTCAAATAACTGAATAATAAAGCCAGTGCATCAATGAGGAGGACGTCCTCCTCATTGATGCACTGCGACATTTCCCTTCATTGTCATAAAATAAATCGTTTCTACACGTTATTCAGCAGCAATCCAATTTAGAATAAACAAAACTTCAACACTATCAATTCGATCATCACCATTAACATCTGCGGCCTTCAATGGATTAAGGCCAGAATTATCGTCAACAATTCCTGTCATCACCTGTAATGCCAGTATGAGATCAACCAAATCCAGATGGTTATCAAAATTCAAATCTCCTTCATTATTAAATATCCACTTAAATGGAGTGAAAATTTCCGTAGACGCGCTTAATGGTCCGCCAACACCATTATCTGATACAATCAAGTGCAGTCGAATATACCATCCCAAATCATAGGGCTGAATAAGGTATTTTTTATTTGTGGCAAAAGAAATATTTTCAATTGTATCTGTTTCATTAGTGGTTTTCGTACGTTGCCATTGATACTGAAATGTCAATACTGGATCAGCCTGATCTCGATTATCATGCCAGGAATCTATTACAGCCGTTAAGGAACCGCCGGGGATATATTCTCCGATGATTTGTTGAGTTCCAGATAAATTTTCAGGAGGATCATTGATGGGTAATATCGTTATGGTAAACCGTTGAATATCACTTTTATCTATGCCATCATGTTCCGTCTTGCCACTATCTTTTATATAAATATCAACAGTTGCCTCACCATTAGCATCTGCTTTTGTCGTAAAGTATAACTTGCCGCTGGTATCAACAACCGGTATTTCTGAAAACAATAATTCATTATTCGCTTGTGCGTAAAACGAAAATCGCTGAAGGACCTCATCAGGTGGACCAACAGAAATATTGGTCGCCCAATTGGAAATGCGCTGCGGACCGGCATCTTCTTCAATGGTTAAATTGGGGCCTTTAAGAAAAGATGGCGGGTCATTAACCGCTAAAATCGTAATCAAAAATTCCTGAGTGGCACTGGTGTCATTACCACCATAAGCCACGCCACCACTATCTTTTAAATATAGACGAACAGTAGAAACGCCATTCTGGTTTTCTTCCGGCGTGAATGTCAGTTTCCCTGTGGATGAAACAGATGGTCCTTCTTTAAATAGTTCTCTTCCTGTCCAACTGACATAAAATTGAAGGCTTTGGTTTGAGTCAACACCTGGTTCTGCCTGAATATTGGTCGCCCATTGAGCAAAGCTTTGAATCCCCATATCTTCATAAATAGTAATGTCCGGACCTTTGGTAAATATTGGCGGATCATTCACACCATTAACTGTAATTTTCAATAAATGAACATCGCTTAAATCTTTGCCATTGTTATCCGTTCCTCCAGTATCTTTCAGTTGAATCGATACCGTTGCCGAACCCGATTTTCCACTGGCAGGAATAAAAACCAGCTTTCCAGTCGGTGAAATACTGGGTTTTTGAGCAAACAATTGATCATTATTCGTTTGAACTAAAAATTGAACGGTTTGTGCAGCCTCATTAATTGGACCAGCTAAAATAGTGGATGCCCAATTGATTACCTGGTACATATCAGTGTCTTCAATGATTTCAATGTTTGCCCCTGGAGTAAAACTCGGGGCATCATTTACAGGAAGCACCGTTATCGTAAACATTTTAGGATCACTAACATTCGATGCCCCATTGGCTATGGGGCCATCATCTTTTAGGACAACTGTCAATTTTGCGGTTCCAAATGCATCTGCGGCTGGCGAAAATGTCAATGTTCCAGATGGTGATATTGCGGGCATTTGTGAAAATAAGGATGTATTGGTTGCATTAACCGTAAAAGACACATTTTGATTCCATTCATCAGGGGGCCCGGGCTGAATATCTCTTGCCCAATTGGTCAATACTGACATACCAGAGTCCTCCCTGACAATTGGGCTGTTTCCCATTTTAAATGTTGGGCTATTATTCACTGAAAGAATCGTAATATTAAACACCAATGAGGCTGAAGTATCTTCTCCATTGTATTCAACACCACCATCATCTTTAAGTCTAACAATAACAGAGGTCGTTCCATTTGCATTCTCTTGAGGTGTAAAGGTCAATGTACCATCAGCAGAAATCTTGGGAGGAATACTGAACAGATTATTATTACAATTTAATATAAAGGTTAAGCTTTGGCTGCTTTCATCTGTCGCACCTTTGGTAATATTAAATGCCCAATTTTTGATGATTTTGGGCCCACAATTTTCCAGAACAGCCGGATCACTGCTTTTTTCAAAATAAGGTCGGTCATTGACCGGTAGAATTGTAATGTTAAATGTTTCAATTTCACTGGTATTTTTCCCACCATAAAGCACACCGCCATTATCTTCAAGCACCACTTTTACCTGTGTTATTCCTGAAACATTGGGTTTGGGTGCATAGGTCAGAATTCCTGTATTTGAGATGGCAGGTAAATCATTAAACAATTGAGGATCGTTTGCTGTCAATGAAAAGTTAAGCGTTTGTCCAATCTCATTTTCCGGACCAGGGGAAATATCAGTAGCCCATCGAACAATGGTTTGTTTGCCGCTATCTTCAAGAATGACTTGATCTGGTCCTTTTGTAAAAGTTGGCGGGTGATTGACGGATGCCACAGAGATAACAAAATTTTTGGAATAACTCTCATTGTTGCCGCCATTTGCATTTCCTCCATTATCGATAAGTTTGACCGATACGGTTGCTGTTCCCTGAGTATCTTTGTCAGGCGTAAATGTAAGCGTTCCATCCGACGAAATATATGGCGCTTTTTCAAATAAATCCGGATTGTTGTTTAGAGTTTGAAAATTTAAAGTCTGTCCTGCTTCATTAGGGGCGCCAGGACTGATATTTTGTACCCAGTTAACAATTGACTGTGCACCAGCATTTTCAATAACAGAAATCCATTCATCCATAACAAATGTTGGACGATCATTCACCGACAAAACATTAATGATAAATGTTTGTGTTTCTTTACTAATATCAAACCCACCATTATCTTTTCCACCACTGTCTTTAAGATAAACAGTAACTTTTGTTGAGCCGGATTCATTTTTGGCTGGTTTAAAATACAAATCTCCTTTTTCACTGATCGAGGGTTGTTCCTCAAACAAATACGCCTTTTCAGCAGTTACCTGAAAGGACAAAAATTGTCCGATTTCGTTGGCAGGGCCAGGTGATATTTGATTGATCCAACCATAAATGGATTTGGCATCAGCATCTTCCATAACATTGTATTCTGGAGCCGTTAGTGCAAAGGAAGGTGGATCATTTACCGGCAACACTTGAATGGTTAGTGGATAAATATCACTGCTATCATGTCCATTGTTTGCTGACCCACCATTGTCTTTCAATGTAATATAAACCGTTGCTGAACCAAAAACATTTTCAGCCAGAGTGTAAGATAAAGTGCCATCTAATGTTAATTGTGGGGTTTGGGTAAATAATTCAGGATTGTTGGTTGAGACCTGAAAGTCAATAAGTTGTTCGCTTTCATTATCTGCCCCTGAATGAATATTATAGGCCCAATTGAGAATAACTTTAGGTTCAGCATCTTCAATAACGATTTGATTTTCACCCGGAATAAATTGTGGCCGATCATTTACGGGCAATATATGAATGGTACAAAACTGAGGTTCACTTTTTGCGATTGTGGCAACAGTGCCATCGATCCCACTATCTTTGATTTGAACTGAAATGGGAACCACACCAAAAGCATTTGTTTTTGGAATAAAGGTCAAGGTTCCATCAGGAGATAAGGCGGGCATTTCTTCAAATAGAACGCTCAAATCAACCGGAGGATAAGTATTAGGTTCCACGATTGCTATTTCGCAGGTCACGTATTGATCAGCTTCATTGGGTCCAGGAGAAATTTGAGTTGCCCAGCCAAAAATACGTTGCTGACCAGCATCTTCTTTAATCACAATTTCATCTGGAATCTGAAATTCGGGAGGATCATTCACCGGAATTATTTCTATCGCTGCATATTGGGGTAAGCTGACATTTCCATTCTCACTGCCGTTATCAAATAAAAGAATGGTAAGGCCTGCAGAGCCCCAAGCATTGGCGATGGGTGTGTATTGTAATGTGCCATCAGATAAAAGGGTTACGGGACCATTAAACAAATCATTATTATTGGTAGAAACTTCAAACCAGACGTTTTGATCAGATTCATCATCAGGCCCGGGTCTTATATTCGTTGCCCAATTATGAATAATTTGGGGTGAAGCATCCTCATGAATTTTTTGATCAATCCCTTTCGTAAAACTCGGTCGATTATTGACAGGATCAATCGACAGCATGAAAGATTTAATTAAACTCACATCTTCTCCACCATAGTCCCGACCGCCATTATCCATTAACGTCACTTCAACCTTGCATTGTCCGCTAACATTTTCTTTTGTTGTAAAATTCAATGAACCATAGTTGGAAATTATGGGTAAACTGGCAAATAAATTATTATCGGATACACTCACAGAAAAAGAGATGGTTTGAACATTTTCATTCACAGGTCCCGGGCGAATATTCGTTGCCCATTTAACATAAGTATTCAGCCCAGAATTTTCAGAAACTCTCAACGTTGAAGGCATTGTAAATGAAGGTCTGTCATTAACAGAACGAACGGTAATGGTAAACAGTTTTTGCTCTCCTTTATCTTTTCCACCATTTACGCTACCGCCATTGTCTTTAATGATTACGGTGATAGCAGATTGACCAAATTGATCGGCCGCCGGGGTAAATCTTAATTCACCATCCGGACGAATGGTCGGGGGATAAGGAAATAAATAAGTATTACTGGCCGTAACTTCAAATGTAATGCTTTGCTCATTCTCATATATTGATCCAGGTGAAATAGACGTTGCCCAGTTTGGAATGCTGACAGTTCCAGGATCTTCGTTAACAACAACATCATTCCCTTTTACAAAAGATGGTGCATCATTAACAGCGTTTACAGTTATGGTGAATTGCTTAAATTCTGAGATATTGCTACCACCATTGGTTTTTGGTCCGTCATCTTCCAGATATATTGTAATAATTGCTTTTCCAAACATATCTGGTGCAGGTTTAAATGATAATCGTCCATTGGTTGAAAGATCAGGAGGAATTTCAAATAATGCTTCTGTGCTTGATATTAAATGAAATGCAATGGTCTGAGTGGCTTCATCAGCCGGTCCTGGCGAAATGAGACCTGCCCATGATGGAAACACCTGTGTATCTGCATCTTCACTCACGACAATATCCGATCCTAATGCAAAAACAGGTGGATCATTGACCGACATCACCGTAATATTAAAATATTGAACTTCGCTTGTATTCACACCATTATTCTTTGTTCCTCCACTGTCACGCAAACGAACCGTACACGCAGCATTGCCATTCGCATCTGAATTCAGTTTGAACAATAATGTTCCTTTATCATCCACACGAGGTGTTTCTTCAAATAAAGATCGATTGTTTGTAAAGACTTCAAATGTCAACGTCTGATCAGATTCATTGACCGGCCCTCGATAAATATCAGTTGCCCAGCTATGAAAATTAGTCGCACTTGTATCTTCTACGATATGAATATCATCACCTTTTTTAAATGATGGGCGGTCATTTACCGGCATGACAGTGATCGTAAATTGTTTGACATCGCTGGTGTTTTCTCCGCCATTGAGTGTGTCTCCACTGTCCTGTAAAAATACGGATAAATGGCAAAGACCAAAAGCATCTGGCAGTGGTTTGTATAAGAGGTCTCCTGCTTCAGTAATAGATGGTACCTGTTCAAATAAGTCATCATTATCTGTGGATACATGAAATGAGACTGTTTGGTAGCTTTCATTTTCCGGGCCGGGCTTGATCTCTGTCGCCCATGAAAAAATGGTTTGTAATGGAGCATCCTCATAAGTTATCTGATCTAAACCAGGAACAAAAGTAGGTTTATTGTTGACCGAACGAATCCAGATGGTAAAAGTTTGAATTTCTGAAAGATTGCTACCACCCGAATCAACGCCTCCAGAATCTCTGAGTTGGACATGAACCAATGTGGAACCAAACACCCCTTCCTTGGTTAAAAATGATAGCGTACCCTGAGAATCAACGGTTGGTGTTCGAATAAACAATGAAGGATTATCAGTAGAAACAATAAATTCCATACTTTGACTGGATTCATCCACTGGTCCTGGCCGAATATCTGTAGCCCAGAAAGGAACATCTTGAGAGGCCGTATCTTCAAAAACAACCTGGTTGGGTCCTAACACAAATGAAGGCGAATCATTTATCGCAACAACTTCGATTTCAAAGGTTTGAGGCGGTGTAGTGTCCACTCCTTTGTATGCAACACCACCATTATCCTGAAGACGAACCTCTAAAGTTGCCTTACCATTGCTGTCCGGATATGCAGAAAACCGTAACTGACCATCTGAAGAAATTTCCGGTGGATTTTCAAAAGACAGGCCTTCCTGTGAAATAATATTTATTTTGAAAACAAGATGTTGACCTATTTCACTCGGTGGGCCAGGACTGATTTCTTTTGCCCAATTGGTATACCGTTGCATGCCGGCATCTTCCATTACAGTTATATTGGTGCCTTTGACAAATGAGGGAACATCATTAATTGGAATGACCGTTAATTGTCGTTGAACAATTGTGCTGAGATTATTTTCTTCGCCACTATCCCTGAGTTGAATATCCAGTAAGGCGATACCTGATGCATCCGGTGCCAGCCGAAAAATAAGAGTTCCATCGGAAGTAATCGCAGGAGGAATGGTGAACAATTGAGGTGCATCATTACTGACCAAAAAAGTCAGCGTTTGGTTGATTTCATCATCAGCACCAGGACTAATTTGGGTGACCCAGTGTTCAATGGTATGTTGGCCGGAATCTTCCGTTACTTTGACATTTTCGCCGGCTGTAAAATAGGGTGGATCATTTGAATCTGAAATACGAATGGAAAAATTTTGTGATGCACTTTGATTATTGCCTGTATTTTCAGTACCGCCATTATCTTTAAGATACAACCATGCCATCGACATACCACTGATATTATCTGCGGGTTCAAAATGAAGTGTTCCTGATGTTGATACGGTGGGTAGTTGTTTAAACAATTCAGGATGATCGCATCCAACAAAAAATTCTACCTGCTGTTCGTACTCATTGGGTGGGCCAGGTATCACCTGAGTTGCCCACGCAGCAATGGTACGTTCTCCGGAATCTTCATCAACCTGAACATTACTTCCTTTCACAAAAGATGGTGGATCATTGACAGGTATCATGCGAATCGAAAATACAGCCGGTGTATAACTACCATTAATCCCACCATTTGCCGTTCCACCACTGTCTGTTAAAAGCACTTCAATGGTGGTCTTTCCAAATGCATTTGGCGCAGGGGTAAAGCTGAGATCTCCATTAACAGATACTTCAGGCTGAATACTGAATAAATTCGGATTGGCGTGTGTCAAATAGAATGTTGCGGTCTGCGATTTTTCATCCGAAGGTCCCATTTTGATATTTTTTGCCCATTCCGGTACAAGTACTTTTCCAGCATCTTCTAAAACCGTTTGATCGGGTCCCATAACAAATGATGGCCTGTCATTAACGGCTAAGATTCGTATACTCAAAATATGAGGTTCGCTGGTATCAATACCATTTCGTTCTGTTCCCCCATTGTCTTTTAATCGGATAGCCACTTCTGCTATACCATTAGCATCAGCAGCAGGCTTGAAATGAAGATCGCCATCAGGGGTTATTTCTGGTAATTGTTCGAACAATGAAGGTTTATCAACCGTTACGACAAAGAACATATCCTGTGTTTCATTACCAGGGCCTGAACGCATATTGGTTGCCCATTGAGTATCCGTATGAACGCCTGAATCTTCAGTCACAATTTTATCTTCTCCATTGCTAAAAACAGGAGGATCGTTTACCGCTTGAATAATAATGGTCATTGTTGCAATGCTTGAATCCAGAAAGCCATCATTTGCCTTGAATGTCAATTGATCTATTCCATTGTAATCACGATTAGGCGTATAAAGGATAGATGGAAATGTCCCTGATAAAGTGCCATGTGTCGGTTGGTTGAGAATGTCAAAAGAGATCTGATCTGCTTCTTCATCCACTGCTTGAAATATAATAGACAGAGGATTATCTTCATCCGTATAGACCGTCTGGTCATCCACTCGTGGAGCAGCATTGAGGGCTTCATCTGCACCCATGTCAAAGCCATTACCAATGGGACGATTGTCGTTGTCAATATCCTGAATCGGTGCCATCAGTTTATCTGCTTTATTTTTACATGGAGATGCAACATCAAGATGGTAATCTTCCCCAGGAGATACAAACAAAGGATTCTGGTTAATATTGCGTGTTCCTGGAAAAATTTCGTTATCTGGTAAGCCGATATCTGAAAAATTTATTCGAACATCATTGCGGTCTTCTTGAAAAATTTCATCGCCTCCATTCCAAAGAATAGCATTGGTAATCAATATTCCAGAGTGACTCATAAATAAACCATCACCTGAATCACTGGCCTTGTTATCTGCTATTGTCGAATAGGTTATAAATGCAGAAGAAACATTTTTTAAATACATCCCGCCGCCATCACTCGAACGATTATCCACAACCATTAAATTTGTCATTTGTCCAGGAAAAGCATCCAAGATATAGATGCCACCACCACGCAATACCGCTTTATTTTGTGAGATTGTCATCAACGTCAATAAAGGTGATGATGCGTGAATAAATAGTCCACCTCCGCTTTCTTCGGCTGAATTTGACTCAATGATAACATTTCGAAGGTCTGGTGCTGAAAATGTTTGCATGCTGATGCCTGCACCCAATTTGGCAGTATTTCCCTGTATATAACAGTTGATAATATAGGGTTCTCCTCGTAATATAGCTATCCCACCACCTGTTTCAAGAGCTGTATTATTGATTATACGACAATTCTTGATCGTGGGACGGCTGACTACGGCATCGTCACTTTCCTTTACGAGAATTCCTCCGCCATTTTCATAAAATCCATTTTTGATCGTAAATCCTTCAAGAATACTGTCAGCCTGTTCACCATTTTCAAAACGAACCACTGAATCGCTGTTGTTTCCATCAATGATTGTAAATGAAGGATCTTCTTCTGTAGATCGAACCGTCAGCGCTTTACCTTTGAAAGAAATGTTTTCGAAATAGCGACCCGGTTTGACAACAATGACATCACCATCGTCTGCGGCATCGATAGCATCCTGTATTCGTGTGTATGAGCAACTTTCTACTGTGCATACTGTCAGGGGGGTGCCTGCTTCCTGAACAGTGATATAGTCAATAACCGTTCGAGTGGCAAATTCGTTTCCAGATAAAACAGTCAACGAAACAGTGTATACACCAGGTTGTGTATATACATGAATCGGCTGAATTTGTGTGCTGGTTGTCTGGTCACCAAATGACCAGTTTCTGGCAGATATTTCATCCAATGCTGTGGAAGTATCGTAAAATTGAACATTCAGTGGTGCAGAACCCGTAACAGGGCTGGCCCAAAAATTGGCCTGTGGCTTTCGGCTGAGAATATTAATATATTGATATCGGGTACGATTATCTGATGTGCCATCACTTTTGATGATTTTAAGTGATACATCATATGCGCCTGTAATTGTGTACTCATGAACAGGCGTCGGTAATGTACTGATCGTACCATCTCCAAAATCCCATTCCCAATGAACGATCCCCATCTGTTCAGGTATGTGAGGTGAAAAAGTAATTTCTGCTGGATAATAAGCATTTGTCTTATCAGCCGTAAATTCAAAAGCGGCATTTCTTGGTTTGACTTGAATGAGTTTGGGCCATGTTCGCGTGACATGGTTCCCATCGCTGTCGATAACAGTAAGCTGAACAGTATACCATCCAGGTTCGTTATATTGATGATATTCATGACCAGATTTATTTTTAATAATTGTTGAGTTGTCACCAAAATCCCATATCCATTGTGTAATCGTCAGGTCTGAAGTGCTGGTATCCACAAACTGAACATATAGTGGGGCATAGCCCTCAGATATGGAAGGATAAAAATTGGCAATAGGCGATGATGGATACCATTCATCAGCCCCCATATCGGGGAATGAACGAATTTCATTTTCAATATCCAGTTCAGGTGCATTGCTAAGGCTTGCGCTATCAATACATAACGAGGTTGAATCAAGATGCCAGGCATCGTTGAATTTAGGCGTTTCGTTAATATTCCCAATTCCTGGATAAACACCAAATATCCGTTGAATATCAGAATATGTAATATTGACATGACTGTTAATGACACTGATGGCATCAGCTTCGCCTGATGTTTCATCTGTCCAGATAATACTGTTTTGAACCAGAACCCAGGCGTTGTCCTCGGCAACTAAAGCACTTTCATTATAAGGCTGATTTCTATGAATTGTCGTATTGTAGAGCGAAACCGAGGCACCTCGCACATACAAACCAGGGCCTTTATTGGGAGCGATATTATCAGCAATAACCACATTCCGCAATTGCGGTTCAGCATCTTGTTCTAATAACAGCCCGGCACCAATTGAATCACTTCTGTTTTTCACAATAAAAACATTTTCGATGACCGGGGCGGATCCATTGGTTATATAAAATCCACCGCCTAAAAACAATGCGCGATTATTTTGTATTAAACAATTTTCAATATATGGAGAGGCGTTGTCGATAAAAATTCCGCCACCGTTGGATGCATATCCATTTTCAATGACAAAGCCTGAAAGGACAGAATCTGCGGATTCATTTGTTTTAAATATTACCGCAGATCGTCGATTCTCAGCATCAATAACCGGTTTTTGGCTTCCAGGCATGGCTTTCACCTGAACTGCCTTTCCTTTAAAGTCAAGAGCTTCAGCATAAGTACCCGGATGAACAAGAATGACATCGCCTTCGTAGCTGCCATCAATTGCATCTTGAATTGAAGTATACAGACAATTTTGTTCACAAACATGTAAGGTGCAGTAAAAGATCGCTTCCATGCGGTGATTCTGATCCACATTTCTAAAGGTATAATGTTCTGTCGCACCTATGGATTCGCCATCAATGAGAATATCAGAAATATCACAGGATTCACTATAAGTGGCACGACTAGGCTTAATTAAAAAAGATTGGTTGCCATTATCTTCAACCGGAACATTTCCTGAAGGCGACACTGTACCGCTGCGACCAGTAACCACTTGAATGGTATGAATAATTTTTTCAAAATTAACGTGTATGGTATGCGGTTCGGATACATATTCAAAAGTATAATAATTGAGAGCGCCTAGTGAAAGACCATCCACCAAGACATCGGCAACCTGATAATTATCCATCAAAGGATTCATGACAAATGTTTGATTCTGACCATGATCAATAATAGCTGTTTCCGGGCTTATCGTTCCATATCCATTGGTTGTGGCCTGGATTTGATATCGATTGATTTCAAAAATGACATGAATCGTCGTTGTTTTTTTCAAATTATCGATAACATATTCCTCCACAGCTCCGATGGCTTGTCCGTCGATGAGAACATTGGCGACATGGTAGTTGGCTGAAGGATACAATTGAAACAAGTGTTTTGTTCCGGATGATGCTGAAAATAATTTTTCCGGCGCAATATCATTACCGTTATATATAACAGCGCCATTGGATTCAGTGGTAACTCTGATAAGATATTGGTTGATTTCATAAACAGCTTCAATGGTTTGATCTTCCTGTACATTAAAAAAAGTGTAATCATTTTCCGGTAACGTGGGGAGTGCGGAGTCATTGATGAGAACTTGTTGAAGGTGGTATTCATTATCGGGTTCGAAATAAAAACGTTGACTATTGCCCATTAAGACAGGAATTTCTCCGGATGGAATTATTTTTCCGCCTGCGTTGGATGATGCTGTAATAATGCTTTGGGTTTCGTTGTCTACAATATAGCCTGTGGCAACTGGAGTTATCAGACTGGCAAATTGCGGTTTTTTTAATTGAAGTTCAAACGTTTCTGTATCTTCAGCCAAGGCATCATCTAAAAGTGTGACATGAATGTTTTGGGATATTTCACCAGCAAGAATTTCTACTGTTCCGGCAGCTGTAAGATAATCGGATAGTGGCTGCGCTGTTTGGCTAACGGTAATGTAATCAACAGTGACATTATTCTCAATGGCTTCATCTAATTGAACGACAAATGTCATTTCGCCAAGATGTTCAGCAGCAGTAACGTCCTTGCAAGTAATTCTGGGGGTAGAAACTGCATAACCTTTGTTTTCATTGGAAAGACTTATGAACCCGATATTTTCGCCCCAGGCATATCCATGAAATGTTCCTGTGATAGGGTCAAAGGTAACCTGATGAGTATCGGACGCAAATGAAATCCATCCAACAGTTTCACTCCAGGCAAAACCAGAAAGTTCATACGTAGGAGAAATATTGATGCCCCAATTGTCTTGAGCGTCATTATCAAAAGGACCATTTTCATTAGCAGATAGTTGAATCCAACCGATATTTTCAGCCCAAGCAAAACCACTCATAAAAGTATTTTCAAATTGCACAGAGATATCTTCCATAGCGATAAAATTGAGCCAACCTGTGGTTTCAGACCAGGCATATTTTTCCGAAGGATGAATATTTCCGGCATTGGCCATGGTTATGTGGCCCCAATTTGCCAAAATTAGTATTAATAATAGGATAAATCGTTTCATTATTTGCTTCTCTTTCGATGGGTTGATGAATTGCTTAACGAAGCGTTGGTTTGATAATCATTTTTTAATAATCTTAGCATAAAAAGTATCATTCGAAAATGATATTTACAGTGAATTTAATACAAAATCTTTATATTTTAGCAACATATATGCCATTTTGGGTAAAGGTGTACCTTATATTAATGTATCGAGCTTCGATTATGCTGCTTTAATACTCAGCTGATATGTGACTTATATGTCAAGTGACTCAACTGGTCTTTCGACTATTTTTCAGACAAATACAAAAATAGTCTTGACTATTTTTTTCATTTGCCTGAAAAATAGTCGTTATGAAACAGAGATAATGTTATCAAAACATATGGAAAGAATTCCACAATTCTTAAAATGAATATAACGGTTGCATGCCATGATTAAGTAAGCGGTCATAAGTTTTCGGGTATAAAAAAGTATTCGCCGGGTATGACAAAAAAAAATCGTCAAAAAAAAGGTACGATCTCGGCAATTGCAAGAACAGCGTAGGGCTAAAGCCCAACGCTGA